>Ga0153936_100231_pt1 | contig 14844 bp, 9 predicted proteins | sample TSNJ020MetaG_FD_102272 | JGI IMG/M metagenome (GOLD analysis project Ga0153936, IMG submission 102272) | Attine ant fungus gardens microbial communities from New Jersey, USA - TSNJ020 MetaG | ecosystem: Host-associated > Fungi > Mycelium > Unclassified | place: USA: New Jersey, Wharton State... | reverse complement strand
ATTGAGGACCTTGTATCTCCATGGGATCTTATTGCCTTAGGGTTTATTTATAGCTGAAAGAAGCACATTGAAGAGAGCTTCATGATGGTCATTGAAGCAAATGATCATGTCAAGTGGTTCCCAAAATATCAGTACTTTAGTGTTTGGTAACTTGGTAATTGCCAACTGATCTGCTGATAACTTGGTGAATACTGGTTGCCTTGAGACATTTTTGGTACCATTTGAAAGGTCTTTTTGAGGGCTTTTGGTGGTCATTTAGATCATCAAAATCAGTTGAGTATTTCTAGAGTTATGGTCTGAATAAAGTTTGTGACATAGAATGTCCCCTTACAAGTAGTTGTAAGGGCAACTGGAGTAGAGCAAACTCTAGGAGAATCCTTAGTAATATTATACTCCTAAGTTATGTTACAACTTACCTCCAGAAGAATCCTTAAAGATTAGGATAAGGCTTCTGGAGGTGTACTCTATACTATATATACTACTATAACCTGTTCATCCCTGATCCTACAGTTCTACCAGTTAGGGTAAGGAGTTGCCAAGTTGAGCTAGAGGCAATTAAATATTACATAGTAATATTTAATTAGGCACAAGATTGCTCTAGAAGATCAGTCTAGTGTTCCAGAGGTGGTGTTGGTAGAGTCCCCTTATACTCATATATTACTCTATATACCTAGACATCTGGGACCACCAATAGTTCCAGGATACCAGCTCTAGTGTCTTCTATCTACCAGGGTGTTCTACAACCTTGGTGTCATGGCACAAAAAGACTATCTTCCTGTACAAGCTGGAAGTCCAGGACATATAAACCTTTTTTTGGAAATAGAGCAAACCATCTACATTTGACCACTTCAATAAATGAACTATCTTTGTAGCAGAGCATTAGAGCTCTTGGATGGCCTTGGCAACTGGTTCTTCCAGGTCTTTAGAGTAGTTACCCTTGTAGATTTCAGATAGAATACTCTGTTCTACTCCTATCAGCTTTACTTCTTCTAGGGCACAGACAGCCAGGAACTCCAGATAGAGCAATACCATATTTTCATTGTTAGAGGATTTGTTACCATGGTCCAGTCTCCATAATAAAACATCTGGTTTCTCCATAGATCGTCTAGATCAGTAGCAGAGGGTAAAATTGAACTTTGCTAGGTAAAGAGACCAATATGCTTGCTGGTAGTTTAGCTTCTTGGCAGTCATAAAATATTCCAAGTTCTTGTGATCCATCCAGATTTCCACTGGGTTAGCTGCTCCTTCTAGGAAGTACCTCTATTCTTCTAGCACACAGATAATAGTGAGCATCTTCTTGTCATAGATTTCATAGTTCTACTTCACTGGGGACAAGAACTTGCTATAAAATGTTACTGGATGCCACTTGCCATTCTTTGTGGACTGTCAAGACAAAATGGTGCCCATAGTATAGTCCAAACTGTTTGCTTCAATCTAGAAGGATTCTGAGTTGTGAGATAAAACCAGCACCTGAGTAGAAGTCACAGCCATTTTGAAAGCTTTGAAGGCAGTCTATTTCTTGTCTCTCCACTCCCATATTCAATTGGAGCATGTTAGGTCAAAAAGGGGTCAAGCTATGGCCAAGAAGTCTTGGATGAAATGCCTATAAAAGTTAATGAATCTCAGAAAGGCTTGAATATTAGTCTACAACTCCAGAATGGGCCATTCTCAGACTCTAGCAACCTTGACAGGGTCTATCAAGACTTTGTTCTCTAATACCACCAGGCCTAAGTACTCAATACACTCCTTCTGGAACTCACATTTCTACAGATGGAGGTAGAGCTTGTGTTCCACTAGGATTTCTAGTACTCTCTAGATGGCCTTGGTATGCTGTTTAACAGTCCTAGTGAAAATAAGGATATTGTCTAAGTATACTACCACTATCTTTTTGGCAATGAGGTCCCTGAAGATGTTGTTCATCATTGTCTGGGAAGTGGCCAGACTATTAGTTATTCCAAAGAACATTACTAAGGGTTTGAACAGACCATAGTTGGTATGGAAGATGGTCTTCCACTTATCTCTAGACTTGATGTATACATTGTTGAAACCCTGGCAGACATCCAGTTTAGTAAAGTATTTGGCTCTGCAGAGTTGCAACATGAGTTTGGAAATAAGGGGCAAGGGGTATTTGCTCTTTACTATCATGGAGTTGAGAGCCTAGTAGTCTTGTACCAACCAGAGAGAGCCATCTTTCTTCTTGATGAAGAACACTAGGGCAGCCATAGGTGATTTGGATGGACATATCCATCTGGTGTGCAGGTTTTTCTGTAGAAAGACATCCAGTTCCTTTTGTTTGACAGAGGAGAGGTATTATGAGATGACCTCCAAGAAGGAAACTATTTTTTGTACATTTATCAACTTAATAGGAAATATCCAAGAATACAATATAGGAAAGATATAAATACTGTAGGAAGGATTATGTAAGATATAGATAGTTCTTAGTAAGAGTCATGTGATTGCAGGAGATAGGTGTACAGACCATCTAATATTTGTATAAGTACCTAGTAGAATCCAACAAGGAACTTTATTGAGTTTTTTCTGAACAACCACCCTGGTTGAGCTCTAAGTCTTCACAACTCTATGCTAACAAGAGGGAGTAGACCTTTGTGGACTTGGGCTCGGAACCCAGAATGAACTCTATTGCATGGTCCCAGTAGTAGTACTCTGGTAAGATATCAAAATCATCCTTGGCAAACATAAATTCAAAGCCTCTAGTATAAGAGGGTAGGAGAGCAGAGGTCACTTATATCTCCATGCTCTATTGTGCTTCTTCTGCTAACCATTGGGAGATAGTAGCCGAGGCTTATATTACTTCTTTGGAAGACTCTAAGAGTAGCTTAATGATAAATAGTTAGTCTCTGGACTTCCAATCTTGTCTATTGGTTCTGTATGGGGCTTTGAGTTCTTTCTTTTCTTCATCCAGAAGAAAAAGAGGTCCTGTCTAACAGTGCTGTAGGGCTTAGACCTCTTGTCTCTTCTTTAAGGTCTGTTCCCTCTGAAGGATATGATATTCTTCACACCAGAGCAAGCATCATGTTATATAAACTTCTCCTTTCTCCCAGTTGACTTTGGGGTTGTAATTCTTGAGCCAAGTATAGTCTAGGATTAGTTTCTGCTTCCCTGGGCTAGAAATAGCTAGAAGCATCTGTTTTAAGTGAGTCCAATAGTAGAGGACTATGTCCACCACTTCCAATATCTAGCTAGCTTTGTTGGGAGAGCTGTCAACATTGAAGACTGGTATAGGGTGGGAAATGGTCCAAGTGTTGATTCCCTTTGAATAGACAAGGTTATGATTGATAAAGCTTCTAGTAGCTCTATAGTCTAGAAGTGTATTAACAGAGTGGAGTTTACTAGTACCAGTTATACTGAGTTCCACAACAAGGACTAGAGACATTCTGTACATATTAAGGGCATTTTCAGAGAGCTCTTTGGGCAGTTGTCTTTTCTACTTTGGTCTCTGGATAGGAGAATAGATAGCTAGAGTAGAGAAAGGGGGGATATGCATATTTGGGTTCACTGTCACTTATATTAACATCTTCTATCTCAAGTATAGTAAACCTATTTACTGGGAGTGACAAGAGCACATGTTTTGCCAGCTACTCTATGCAAAATTCTTCTTGACTAAAGACTCTGTGTCACAAACTTCATTTAGACCATAACTCCAGGAATACTTGACTGATTTTAATGATATAAATGGCTATTGAAAGCCCTTAAGAAGACCTTTCTAATGGTATCAAAAACATCTCAAAGCAATCAGTATTCACCAAGTTATCAGCAGATTAGTCAGTGATCACCAAGTCACCAGACACTAAATTACTGATATCTTGGGAACCACTTAACATAATCATTTGCTTCAATGACCATCATGAAGCTCTCTTCAATGTGCTTCTTTTGGCCATAAATAGATCCCAAGGCAATAAGATCTCATGGAGATACAAGGTCCTCAATGTTTGTATATGACACTGATCTTTATTTATAGATTATCATCTGTCCTTGAATAGAACAAAAGACTACCCTAAGATGGTTAGGTTATCTCTATTTCAAGAACAATAGCACTCCTATATATAGAACAATAGGTAGTGATCATGTGATAGGCTGTTCTGGTATATAGACCACCACAATCATATATTTAAGGACTGTATATCTGAGGATAAACCTCAGACTTAACAACATCTTTTGCTACTATCTAAACTTTGCTTTTTTGAGCCTTTGATTATCAAATCATCAACTCACAAATCAGTAAGTGGCCATTTGTGATAGTTTGTTAAGTCTACTGTTTTCTGTCTCCATTGTCTCTATAAAGGACATAAGGTTGTGTTCATTCTAGATATAGGTCTAGGGGGCTATAAGGGAGTCTTTTTGTCTCTGCTACAGGACAAGATGACTTTCCTGAGGGTGTCTCTGTTTCTGTTATAGGACAGATGACTGACTGAGGGCTTAGAGTAGGTTTCTGTCAAGGACCTATTTCTATAGTAGGCTGGATCCCAGGCATAAAGAGGAAGGTCTGTTTCTCAAACTATTAAGAGCAGGCTAGCTTGTGTATTACAGCTGGTCCTGAAAGACTTTGGATTTGTGTAAACATTTCCAAAAAACCCTTGTAGATAGCTGGAACCACTCTGAGACCCCTATTCCTCCTCTATGAGCTAGTGTGAGAAACTGGACATGACGTTGAACTCTCCTCTCAAGACAGGACCTACGTCATTGAAAGGATACTTTTAGTATAGTTATAGTGTAGTTTCTGTCTACTACACTTCATCCGCTGAACTAGAGATATTGTGCTTACTTTTGTCCCCAAGCCATGCCTGCCATTAAAAACACCAAGACTCTTGCTGAATGCCTCTTGCTGAAAAAGGAGAGTATGACAGAGAAGTCATTGCTGGAAAGAATAGAAATGGAACCCACTCCATCCACTAAACTCTATGATAGACTCATTGAAGCAGACCCTTGCTGGTATAAAGTAGACAATTTCTACTTTGCATCCTACCCTCCAGAATTACATTTTTGCAAAACTAAGAAGTTATTACACATAAAGGAGTACAAAGAACTCCTGGAACCCACCTTGGATTGCATATCACTATTTTTTACTAAAATGAGTGAAAACAAGACCTGGGCTGAGGATCTACAGTATGACTCTCTGTGGAAATAGTTCAATTAACTGCAGGATGTAATTATAGAGCTGGACAAAATTGGTCACAAGCTTACAGCTAAGGAGTGGAGAATGCTGAAAGGTACTTGTAAGCATCTAAAGGATGTAGATCTTTCCAAACTAGCTACTAGAGTACCAGAGATTTGTAAAGCTCTTCTAGAGCTCAATATCACTATTCCATAGACATAATATTATTAGAATGGTATTTGGTGTAACATAATGGCATTAAGAGGCTAAATTTGGATATTTTTTCCTTTTACCCTCTTGAAAACATACTCAAGAACTGTAATTAATTACTTAAATAGATATGTTGACTTTCAACAACTTTACCACTACTGTTTCCTTTTCTGATTTTGGTGCTGAGAATTGGGATGTACTTTTGAGGAATAGTATAAGTGCTAAGCACATGCTCTAGGATGAGACTGAGATATAGATGCTGCGAAATGCATATCAAGGAACTTCTCTCCTTCTCAAAAACTACATTGACCAGGTACTCAATAGAGCAATCAACTATTATAATGGTGTCTTGACCACCATATACAACAGGATTACAACTTTGGAGGCAGAAGTCATCTATCTTTGGGGAGAGCTGACAAGGCTCCCTGGAGGAAACATTGCCTCCAAAACCAAGATGCCAGGGCCACCAACATTTGCAGGCTTTGAAAATAAGATGTATCTACATAATTGGTTGAGCCAGATTACTCTCTATTGTTCAGCATCTGGTATTATACCAGATGATCAGAAAATTATATGTGCCCTTATCTGTTTACATGCTTCTGCCAGCACATATATGAAATCATATTATGACAAGGTTCAGGCAGGATTAAGTATTGGTTCTTGAGGTGACTTTGCCCAAGAACTCAAAAATATTTATGGACAATGAGATGACAAGGAGAGAGCAAAGAAGGAATTAATAGCACTCTGGGTCAACAAGAACCTAGCAAGAAAGAACTTTGTCAAGTATACAGAACAATACAGGATGTTGGCAAGAATTGTCAACTATAGTGATGAAGTTCACATTGACAAAATGAAGGAGGTCATTCCTGATGAGCTGCAAAATGCACTTGTCATCTATGAAATTACAAATCAGTCTCTAAAAACATGGGATGACTACCTCAAATTGTTGATGCAAGCATATAAGGCCTTACATCTAGACAAGGCCCAGGGCACAATATCTGGTCTAGAGGCAATTGGAGAAAAGAGTAGAGGAAAGAAGAACCTGAATATAATAAAAATAGATGAGATTCAGAGAAAGGAAGGGAAGAGCTTATGATACTGTCAGATATGTACTGGAAAAGGCTTTAAGAATAAGTCAAAGATACACAATACAGTAAACTGTTACGACAAGTCAGGTAATGAGGACAAACGTCCTCATAAGACCTCTTCTCAGAAACTATCTCCACTGGGTCCAAGCAAGAATAAAAATCAGTCATTTAGAGCATGGCTGTTCAAGATGTTGGAGAAAGATAGTGACGATCCAGATTTCCCTCCTGAGGACATCAAAATTAATAGCGCGTCAATTGAGGAAATCCCTGATCCTGTTTTCCCAAGTGGGAAGAGAAAGGGAACACCCAAATTGGATTTTCCCTTGGGACTGTAGAGTATGATATCTATGATCTACAGTCAGAGGAAAGTATACCTTCCATTAGCTTGCAAAAGTTGGAAGTAGTACTAGAATCTTGTAATAATATAGTGTACAACAAGACTACCTCCTTTAAAATTCCAGTTACACTTTGGGTATATGGAAAGAAAGTACAGACTGAGGTTTTAGTTAATTTAGGAGCCACTATGAACTTCGTTGATAGAGTTGTTGTGGAAAATAATAATCTAGTAACTTATAAACTGGCAAATCCATATTGTGTAATCAATACAGATGGCACTTCCAACAAGGCAAAATATATAACTGAGTATGTCCAAGCTTATGTAGAAATTGAATCATACAGGATGACCTAGTACCTTTTTGTTACCAACTTAGAGAATAAAAAGATAATGATTGGGTATTTGTACTTGTATAAGCATAATCTAAATATTGATTGGCAAAAAGGTCAATGGGAGTTCACCAGGTACCTGGATACATGTGCTAGTAAAGTTCATAAAATACAAGATGTAGAGACAGAAGCTAATGAACTTCACCTCAAACTGGATATTAGCAAATCTTCTTCATTGGATGATATAGGAGATGAGGACCCCAACAACCATATTCTTAGCTGAGCAAACACAACTAACCTAGGTAGTCATCAACAGATGATGATAATTGCAGTTATACTTAACAATCAAGACCAATATGGAGACTCAGATTGCGAAGACACAAAGACCTGGAAGGCTCATGTACCAGAGTGGCTACATGAGTATAGGAATGTATTTTCAAAGAATAAGTTAGAGAGAATGCCAATATAGAAACCATATGACCATACAATTGACTTTGTAGAAGGTACAATGCTTCCCAAACCAGCCAAGGTCTATCCGCTCTCTCTAGTGGAAAGAAACTCTCTTGACATATAGATCAATGAGGAACTCAGAAAGGGATATATCTGACTATCTACTAGTCCAATAGCAGCTCTATTCTTCTTTGTAAAGAAGCACGATGGAAGCTTACAATCTGTTATGGACTATAGAGCCCTCAATAGAATTACCATCAAAAATTACTATCCAATCTCTAGAATAGCCAACTTGATTGAATCACTCAGCAAAGCCTCAATATTTACCAAAATTGACTTGAGGTAGGGATACAACAATGTTTGCATCAAAGAAGAAGATAAATGGAAGACAGCATTTATTACAAGGCCTTTTTGAGGCAACTGTCATGTATTTTGGTTTTTCCAATGTACCAGCAACCTTCCAAAGTATGATGAATGATATATTGGGAGACTTGATTCACATATGACTAGTAATAGTGTATTTAGATGATATTCTAATATTTGGGACATGTTTGAAAGAACACAGACAATTGGTCAAGGAAGTGCTAAAAAGGCTTCAATTTAATGACCTCTATGCTAAAGCAGAAAAGTATTTCTTTGAGCAAAGTAGTATCAAGTATTTGGGTATAATTATTTTGGAGAATAAAGTACAGATGGATGAGGAAAAACTTTCAGGAGTTCTAGAGTAGCCAATACCAACAAAAGTCAAGCAAGTACAAGTATTCTTAGGCTTTATAAATTTCTATTATAGGTTCATTGAGAACTTTGCCAAGATATCAAAGCCATTCTCTAACTTAACCAAGAAGAATAGTATCTGGACTTAGAACAAAGAGCAACAGAATGCTTTTGAGATACTAAAAAAGGCCTTTACTACAGCTCCAGTTCTGAGAATACCAAATGACAAAGATCCCTTTAAGTTATCCACCGATGCTAGTAACTTTGCAACAGGAGCTGTCTTATCACAAAAGGACATGCAAACTAACCTGTGGCATCCAGTAGCTTTCTTCTCCAAGTTATTAGATATCTATGAAAGGAACTACAAAATCTATGACAAAGAACTACTTGCAGTAATTTGGAGACTAGAGGAATACAGACACCATTTGGAGGGACATCTATATAAAGTTAAGATCTGGTTAGATCATCAAAACCTTACATTTTTCAGGACAGCTCAAAAGCTAACCAGGAGGCAAGCAAGATAGGTACTTTTTATGACTTATTTTGACTTTGTACTCTATCATAAACTAGAAAAGACAATGCAGGTGGAAGGTCCCTTGTCCAGACAAGCAGACTATGAGATGGGGACAGACCTTGACAATATGAACCAGGTGTTGCTAAAACCTGAGTTCTTTGCTATCAATGCACTAGAGACTACTCATGAGATGCCAATAAGTGATGAGATAATCCTAAAGGAGGTCAAAGCAGCACTTTTATCAAATGAAGTTTGTGACACTCTGATTTTTCTGCTACAACTATATCCTTGAAAGCCATTAGATTTTCAATCAACTCTTCCTTCTACTCCACCATGAGCTGTTATACATCAAGGTGATATGGACAGTCTTTTATAAAATGGCCATTTTCTCTACAGCAGTAGTAGTTACACAGAGAGAATAGTCTGATCTTTCATACTTCATTGACATCCATAGGGACTCTAAGAGATTGGGGTGGAGGCAAAGGTGGAGGTCTAGGGGAAACAGGCATGGGGAGAACTAAAGAGGTTCAAACCATAGTAAGTGGGACCAGACAAGGGACAGAAACTCTAGAAGGGAGGGGCAGTACCAAGCATTGTAAAGACTAAAAGACCTCATTGGCCAGCTAGGCTTGGTCAATTCTTCAAGCTACTCAATACCAGGCCTCTAGATCTGTGTTAGCAGATCTTCTGTAGGGTATAGTGGTAATCTAGCTCTGGATATTTACCCTGAGTCTATGTCTGAATTTTACCACTAAGGTTTGGGGGTTCATATATCCAGTATTGGAGACTAAGGTCTAGAAGCTGTCTAGGTAATTATCCACTGTTCAACTCCCTTGGTGGTAGTACAATCCCCCCAAGAAGTTGATAGCATCTGCTTCTACATTGACTAGGAAAAACTGGGTCCAGAATTGTTGGTTGAAGTTATCCCAGGTTAAAAGGGAAAAAATACTGGTGTCTACTTCCTATCTGAAGAGGTTCTTAGACCACTTGGTAGTCTAACCTCTCTTGAAGAATGTAAGGGCCCAGAGTACCTTTTTCTCTTCACAGGTGAACTGCTCTAGGGCCAGGCAAATGTAGAGGGCATAGGAGTTGAAAAAGGCTTGGCTGGTACTCTAGTCTCCATGAAAGTCTAGAGAAGATAAGAGTTTGGGATGTGTACATGAGTAAGAGGCTGCCAGAATAGGAGTTGTTGGTGTGGGCAGTAGAGAGGAAGCTGTTGCTAGAGGAGAGAGTTGAGTGTTGGAAACTAGCTGTGTAAGTTGTTGCAGCTAGGCAGTTAAGACAGTGAGGGTGTTATTGATGTTTGTTTTTAAGCTGTTCTGTTGCTCAGTAACTTCATACAAATAGTGCTATAGATAGGCCAGAGCATCAGCGATGGTCTGGAGGGTATTTGCATGCAATATTTGCCTGGAGTGGAGTGTTCCAGAGGGTTGATTGAGGGTAGTGGAGAATATCTAGAGAGAAGCTGTCTACTACGTTCTTTTAAGGCTTTGTTTAGGAGATCCTAATCTGCTATAAGGACAACCAGAGCAGAGTAGACTCTAAAAGAATCCTTAGTAATATTATACTTCTAAATAAGTTACAACTCACCTCCAGGAGAATTCTTAGAGTTTAGGATAATGCTTCTGGGGTGTACTCCTACACTATATATACTCTTACTACTAAGATATCCCTGATCCTACAGTCTTGTTAGTCAGGGTCAAGAGTCTTTAAGTCAAGCTAAGGGAAATTAAATATTACATAGTAATATTTAATTAAGTACAGGATCACTCTGGGCTATGTATAATGTGACCATTGGATTGAGCTAACCCTAGGACTAGGTTGTCTTTTATTCAGGATAAACAAAGAGAGCTTGACAGAGTTCTCCTTAGATTTGAACTACTACTTATACCTTTTATACATGGCTGTGCTACTAACCCTAACCTACCAATGATCTAATAGAATCTACTAGAATATTTCTTGACATGTAACCTATGTGATATGACTGATCTTATAACCAATTTGTTACAGGATGTGATGGATTGTGATAAATGTAACATATCATGTGACTCCCCTATTATCTAATTAAAAGAAAAGTAAAGTAAAAGATAAAGGATTAAAGAAATAAAAAGTTATTATGGCCAAGATGGCTCATAATACTATAAGTCTGGTATTTCAGGGATGTTAGGATGGACTTAGAATGAGTCTCTACCCAATTGATGAGGATTGAAAGAGAAAAACTCAATAGAGTTCCCTATGTTATTTCACTATTACTTATATATATTTTACATGGTCTGTGCACTAATGCTCCCATGGTCACATGACCTTCCAGAATGTTCTACAATCACCTGACTATGTCTTACATAACCTTCCCATGCTATTTATAGACCAAGGCCATTTAATGACCTGATATTGCTGATAAGTTATTGGAATGTTGGTAATATCTTTGGTTGCTAAGGCGACTTATAATAAGAGGTAGCATTGGTAGGGTTCCCTTACAGAGAAGAGAAATACAAGGCAGAGAAAATATTAGATAAGAGGAAGTTTAGAGAAAGAGATAGATATCTGGTATGATAGAGAGGTTATATGGAAGAAGAAGACACTTGGAAACCAAGGGAAAATCTGGAGAATATACAAGTGTCACAAACTTCATTCAGACTATAACTACAGGAATACTTGACTGATTTTGACAATCTAAATGATCACCAAAAGCCCTTAAAAAGATCTTTCAAATGGTACCAAAAATGTCTCAAGGCAATCAGTATTCACCAAGTTATCAGCAGATCAGTCAGTGATTACTAAGTCACCAGACACTAAATTACTGATATTTTAGGAACCACTTGACATAATCATTTGCTTCAATGACCATCATGAAGCTCTCTTCAATGTGCTTCTTTCAGCTATAAATAGACCCTAAGGCAATAAGATCCCATGGAGATACAAGGTCCTCAATGTTTGTATATGACACTGATCTTTATCTATAGATTATCATCTGTCTTTGAATAGAACAAAGGACTACCCTAAGACAGTTATGTTATCTCTATTTCAAGAACAATAGCACTCCTATATATAGAACAATAGATAGTGATCATATAGTAGGCTGTCCTGGTGCATAGACCACCACAATCATGTATTTAAGGACTGTATGTCTGAGGATAAACCTTAGACTTAACAATATCTTTTGCTGCTTGTCTAACTTTACTTTTTTGAGCCCTTTGATTATCAAATCAACCAATCACAAATCAGTAAGTGGCCATTTGTGATAGATAGTATCAAATAAGTTAGAAGAATAATTTACCTGATGTAATAATTGCCATTGTTATAGAAACATTTTACTTGTCCATTTTGATATGCCATCATATTGTCCTATGTGAGATAGCTGAATATGCAAAAAAGTAATGAATGAGATTGGCATACATAGTCATGGTAATGAAGACAATAGGCATTATCAGCTATAATACTTTGCATGGCAATATCAGGATGTATCTAATGCAATTTCATATTTTGTCACAGTTGTGACTCTGATTGACTATATTATTTTCTTATCTATAGTTTGTGACTGTTTGATCCCAAGGCCATTTGAGAAGACAAGTAATCAGTAGCACTCTAGTTTGTTCTTATTTGGCTAATCCAAGTTCAATCTACCCAATTTACTGCTTTGTGGGAGATCTGGTCACTATCTTCAATGGCACTAAGATGGTCTTCCCTGGGATAGGTGGTCTATATTCTATTTCCAGTCTCCGAGCCTTAACATATTCAACTTACCAAATGGTCCATTATTAGTGCTCTATGTATAAAAATGTTGTCTGTTCAACAAGCACAACTGAGACAATCATTTGAGAAATTGGTTTGAATGTATCTTGCATGTGAGAGTATTGTCCAAGTCTAGTCAGAGTAAAATTGCACCAATTTGGCATACTAACTATAGCTTCCATAAATGCACAGATTCTCTCTACTCTCAGAAGTGATAACAGCTTATCCACAGATACACTGAGCAATAAGGCAAGAAAAGTGTATACTGTGATTTTATCAAAAGGGTAAGTTTAGTTGTTTAGCTCAGGAAAATTAATAGCTATAATAAGGAGTGACATATGATAAAGAGAGATAGAAAAGCAATTAACCTGCCATTGCCTATATTGCCTCCTATGCTGCCTTCTGTACTGCTAGGGATGCTTGCTGGTAAGAAAGTCAGTGACACAAGCTCTAAGGTCATTATAGCTGATATAAGAGAGGTGTCATAGATGAAAATCAATACTTGCTAAAAATGATGCCATCACTCCATATACTGGGTACTATTTGATTCCAACTCTTTTGAAGATATTGTGGCATCACTACACCTAGTGATTTAAAAAAAAATTCACTGTATCTAATAATCCATATTCACATGGCAGACAATAACTATCAACTGAATAGTCTAGGTTTAATGTGGCTTCTACTAGGCATACAGGTCTGTGCTGCTTAGTTATCAATTAGTAATGGGATAAGTTCAATGCAAAATTCCAGTTCAATTCACCAATGAAATACCCATAATATATCTAAAAAAAAACCTATCATATACTACGGACTGTCACCAAGCTCTACATTACAAATTGTTGATTTAAAAAAGATACCTATAATATATCTGAATAATAAATGTAAAGGGTATACTATCCTGTTTCTAACAAACAATCCTATAGTATTTATAACATTACTTAATATGAAGTGCTCATTGAGTACTGCTTTTTATTTCTGCTTTTTCTTTTCTCTTATTTCTCTTGTATTTGAATCAGTAGTAAGTGATTCTGGTTTTTTTTGTGTTTCTTGTTAAGTTTCTCTTGTTATTATAGGCTGTATTATTGTAGGGTACTAGGTACTTTACTGCTGACTACAATCAAGTAGCACATTACAAATTTTTAAAAAAAGTGTAACATATAACCAAGTTAATTTTATAACAAGTAGCAGGGACCTAGAGTGATAATAAACACTCAGAATCATAGAACAAAACTATAAATGTATTAGGAATTACCTAGAGTGATAATAAACACTATAGATATACTGAGCAACAAATCCTAGTCCATAGTATAAAATATTCTCACCTCAGAATTGCAGAATGAGACTGAGGTGCACAAAAAGTCAACTAACATTGAAAACTAGATTATGTAATATGTGAAATGAAAACTATATATTATGAGACAGTTCCTAAAGAAAAAACTATTTTCTATATGTTTATTAATCTAATGGGAAATATAATACAGGAAAGATATAAATAGTATAAGAAGAATTATGTAAGATATATATAGTTATTAGTAAGGGTCATGTGATTGCAGGCAACAAATGCATAGACTGACAGACATTTGTATAAGAAGTTAGAAGAACTCAACAGAGAACTCTATTGAGTTCTTCCTGGATATCTACCTAGGGTGAACCTTGAGTCCTTACAACTTAGCATTAATACTATGTCCAAAAAGACATAACCACAACAGTTAACACTATAATCAGTTGTTTGTCTGCTGTATCCCAGCTCATGACATATACTGCTATTTGTTCCTTGATCAATTATCAGTAGGTGTATAGAACCAGATATCCTGGGTGAGCAGAACTGGGTCAAAAATAATATTATATACTTAGGTGAGTAAAACTAGGCAGCTTGCTTGTATAAAACTAGGTTAAAAAGTTTTGTACATGTGGGCATTAAATATTATTTTTGTCTTGGTTCTGCTCATCCAGGCTACCTAGTTCTATATACCTGGGCATGAAGAATTATTTTTCACCCAGTTCTGTACAACTAGGCTGCCTGGTTTTACTCACCAAAGCATAAAATATCATTTTGCTCACCCAGGCATTAAAAATATTTTTCTGGTTGGAATATTAGATGCTTGGGTGAGTAAAACCAGGCAGCCTGGTTGTGTAGAACTAGGTCAAAAATAATATTTAATGCCTGGGTATGCAGAACCAAGCAGCCTGGTTGTATAAAACTAGGTGAGAAATATTTTTTCATGCCCAGGTGTGCAGAACCAGGTAGCCTGGTTGTGTACAATCAGGTTTAACATAATATTTAATACCTGGTGGATATTACTCAGCCTGTATTCACATGCTTGCAGTCCTGGGTGAGCAAAACAAGACAGCCCGGTTGT
>Ga0153936_100230_pt1 | contig 14850 bp, 16 predicted proteins | sample TSNJ020MetaG_FD_102272 | JGI IMG/M metagenome (GOLD analysis project Ga0153936, IMG submission 102272) | Attine ant fungus gardens microbial communities from New Jersey, USA - TSNJ020 MetaG | ecosystem: Host-associated > Fungi > Mycelium > Unclassified | place: USA: New Jersey, Wharton State... | reverse complement strand
GAAATGCCCTGCCCCAGTGAGCCGGTAGTGGCGTCCACCCCCCGGGTTTTCAGCCGGTCAGGGTGGCTTGGCAGACTGGTGCCGTTCTGGTTAAGCGTTAAGAGCTGTTCCACCGGGAAATAGCCTTTTAATGCCAGCGTACTGTAAAGCGCCGGGCCGGCATGGCCTTTGGAGAGCACAAAGTAATCACGCTCTGGCCAGTCCGGGCAACCCGGGTCAATACGCATCACCTCGCCATACAGTACCGCTAGGGTCTCAACAACCGACATACTGCCGCCGTAGTGGCCAAATCCCAGGTGGGTTAATGCTCTCAGGGTCTCTACACGAATCTGACGTGCAAATCGTGTGACATCAGCCAAATCACTCATTATTTTGCCTCCGGTTCATCTGAATTCTTCTGACCAGCCTTGTCTTTTTTGAGATAGTTAAAGCCCACCAGGCCGACAAAAATCGCCACCATTAACGCCATAATTGCGCTGGGTGACATAAAGCGCGCTAAATTACCGAGGATTATCCCGACTGCACCGAAGTCAGAGTCAGAGAAAGTGGTATTGGCAAAGCCCAAAGCGCCGAGGACAGGCAGTAGCAGGACAGGCAGGAAGGTAATTAACAGGCCATTAGAAAAGGCCCCGAGCATTGCCCCTCTGCGGCCCCCGGTCGCGTTGCCAAATACCCCTGCGGTTGCCCCGGTAAAGAAGTGAGGTACCACCCCGGGTAAAATCAGCACAAGTTTCATTTGCCCCAGCAGGAATAAGCCCACCAGGCCACCGAGGAAGCTAAACAGGAAGCCAATTAATACCGCGTTAGGCGCATAAGGATAGACAACCGGGCAGTCCAGAGCCGGGCGAGCATTCGGAACCAGTCTTTCGGAAAAACCGGTAAATGCCGGGACGATTTCTGCCAAAATCAAACGGACACCCTGCAGAATAATAAAGACACCTGCCGCAAAGGTAATTGCCTGAATAATGGAGTAGACCAGGAAGTTTTGTCCGCCGCTAAGTTTGCTTTCTACAAATTCACTCCCGGCGCAGATGGCGAGGATCATGTAGATAACAATCATGGTCAGCGAAATAGAGATTGAACTGTCGCGAAGAAAACTCAGGTTCTTCGGTAAATTCATTTCTTCGGTAGAGCGTGAGCCTTTGCCACAGCGCGAACCAATCCAGCCTGCCAGTACATAACCCAGGGTACCGAAGTGGCCAAAACCAATATCATCAGTACCGGTAATGCGCCGCATATAAGGCTGGGCGATGGCCGGGAAAAACGCCATGATAAGACCAAGGATAAGCGAGCCGGTAAAGACCAGGGCAACGCCTTCGAATCCGGCAACGGTTAAAATAACGCTTATCATACAGGCCATATAAAACGTGTGGTGGCCGGTAAGAAAGATGTATTTAAGACGGGTAAAGCGAGCCACAATAATATTGGCGACCATGCCAAATGCCATGATCAGTGCCGTTGATGCGCCAAACTTCTCAAGCGCAATAGAGACAATTGCTTCATTGTTAGGGATGATTCCCTGAATATTAAAGGCGTGTTCGAATATCTGTCCTAATGGGTTTAATGACCCCACTAATACCGTCGCACCACCGCCCAGTACAATAAAACCTAAAACCGTTTTGATAGTGCCTTTCGCAACATCGGAGAAAGACTTTCTTTGTGCGACTAAACCAATCAGGGCGATCAGCCCCACCAGAATAGATGGCACTTTAAGAATATCAACAACAAAGTTAAGCGTTCCCAAGACAAACATATTCGCCTCCGCCTTTATCTTTTAATTAACGATTGGCAAAATAAGCGGCCAGCTTATTTTCCAGCTCGTTGATATCAATTATGTTATTGATAACAATTAATTGGTTTTCTGGTACGCTGGCGCTGGCAGCGATATCTTTAGCCATAACGAAGACATCCGCCGCTCCCGGCGTTGCTGAAGATAAATCTGAGTGTTCGACTTCCGCCTCGATATTTAGTTTTTTAAGTACCTTTTTAATATTCATCTCAACCATAAAGCTGCTGCCTAAACCGGAACCACAGATTGCCATTATTTTCATGATAAATACCTTTTCAATTAATGCAGGGATACATCACATCGGAAGATGTAATGAAAATAAAACTGGTTAATTGTTATTTAATAACGTTCAATGATGGAAATAATTTCTGCCAGTGTATTGGCATTATGTAATAAGGCCATGTCCTCTTCATTAGAAAATAGCTCGGCAAGTGACGATATCATTTCAATATGGCTATGGCTGTCAGGTGCCGCCAGCATAATAATGACATCTACCGGGTCATTATCCTCTGAATTAAAATTTACCCCCTGATGCAATTTTAATAATGAAAGTCCCAATCCTTTGGCCCCCTCTTCCGGTCGGGCATGCGGCATGGCAAGCCCGGGCGCCAGCACATAATACGGCCCCAGCTTATGGTGCTGGGCAATAATGGCCGATAAATATTCCGCGCCAATAATATTGGCCTGCTCAAGCGGAGCAGCGGTTATTTCCAGCGCCTGCTGCCAGTCGGTTACCTGCTCACATATTCTGATTGTCTGTTCATTCAACCAACGATTTAGCATAAATCTCTTCTCAGTGGCGGACTTGTCATGAACAAACTCTATTCAACGCCAAAACATTTAACTGTGATGATTGTCTCAAAGATAGCGCTACCAACGATTATCATTCAAAATTGTGATAGCGCTATCAGAATCTGATGTCGCTTTATTTAACATTCAGTCTGAACATTTCCCGCGTATAATCAGCGGATATCTCTGGCCCTTTTATGCTTTGCGCTGAAAGTAAAAATTTATAATCAGGAACAAGCATGTCCATAACCCGTAAGCGTCGTAGCACCGGTAAGGTGACGCTAGCCGATGTTGCGCAATTGGCCGGTGTTGGAACCATGACGGTCTCGCGTGCTTTGCGTACTCCCGAACAGGTCTCCGACAAGTTACGCGAAAAAATTGAAGCCGCAGTATCAGAATTAGGCTATGTCCCTAACCTGGCAGCCAGCGCCCTGGCCTCTGCCTCTTCCTATACCATTGCCCTGGTGGTGCCCAGCCTGGCGGAGCCCGGCTGTAGCGAAATATTTGCCGGACTACAGCAGGTATTACAGCCGGCGGGGTATCAAATCATTCTCGCTGAGTCACAGCACAAACCGGAACATGAGGAGAAAGTGCTGGAGACGCTACTGGCATCCAATATTGCGGCGGCCATCCTGCTCAGTCTCGAACACAGTGAAACGGTGTGTAGCTGGCTGAAAAACGCCAGCATTCCGGTCCTGGAAATTGGCGCAACGCGCAGTGACCCGCTGGATATGAATATTGGCGTGGATAATGCGGCGGCAATGTTCGAATTAACGGACATGCTTATCAGGCGCGGATATAAGAATATCGGCCTGCTGTGCGCCAACCAGGAACAGTGGATTTTTAAGCAGCATCTGCAGGGATGGTATAAAGCGATGCTTCGCCACCACCAGTCACCGGCCCGGGTCATCAATGCGGCAGCCCCGCCAACATTCTCAACCGGTGCCGCACACCTGCCGGAATTTTTACTGGCCTGGCCCGAGCTTGATGCCCTGATTTGCGTCTCTGATGAACTGGCCTGCGGTGCCCTTTATGAATGCCAGCGCCGACGGATTAAAGTCCCGGACGATTTGGCGATTGTCGGATTTGGTAACAGCGACGTGAGTCGGGTCTGCCAGCCGCCGCTCACCACCATCTCGATTCCCCACCGTAAAATCGGTAGCGAAGCGGCTAAGGCTCTGCTGGCAAGAATAAGTGGCGAGTTATGGGATAAGAACCCTACGCTGCCGGCGTCACTGTGTATGCGGGACAGTTGCTAATACGCCCTCCGCTTACCGCCATGGGGTAAGCGGCGGCGGGATGTTTCTGGCTTATTCACTTCCCGCTTCCGCCGATTCATTTCGGGCATTGCGGGTCATCCACAATGACAGGGCTTTTAGCGAGTCAGGAGTAAACTCATCGCAGCGGGTGGTTATCTCTTCCGGGGTCATCCAGCTGACATCGCTCACCTCTTCGGCCTGCAGGGCGAAAGGACCGTGGGAAACGCAGCTAAACAGTCCGCCCCACACCCGGCAATGTTCATCTTCAAAATAGAACTGACCATGCTCGGCAAAGGGGACGCCAGCAATACCCAATTCTTCTTCCGCTTCCCGGCGGGCAGACTCAAGCATTGGCTCATCAACCTGTACCACCCCGCCGGCGGTGGCATCCAGCATACCGGGCATAAAATCTTTCGTTTCAGTGCGTCGCTGCACTAAAATATTGCCCATACCATCATGAACAACAATATAGGTTGCGCGATGACGCAAACGCTCAGCGCGCATCTGCTCACGGCTGGCTTGCGCCACCACTTCATTGTCTTCATTAACAATGTCAACCCATTCTATGCCAAACTGCTCCACCATCGGGAAAACCTTATTCTGAGCGCTTAATGCGCGTTATTTGGATTATTTGCTAACGTTACGGGGTAATCTTAACCTGCGCAATCATCCTGTTACCATTTAAGGTGCGAACGGTTAGAACATCATCATCAAGCAGGCCAAAACTCGCCTCATGGCCGCCTTTAGGTAAACTGATTGAGCCTGGATTAAATAAATAGATCCTATCCTGCTTTTGTGCAACCGGAAGATGCGTATGACCAAAAGCAAAGATATCCCCAGGCCTTAATGGCGGCAGATTTTGCGGATGATAAAGATGTCCATGGGTTAAAAAAATCCGCCGTTCATTCAGTAAAACCTGCTGCCAGGGAGCGGTAATAGGAACCTGTAATAGCATCTGGTCTACTTCACTATCACAGTTGCCCCGCACCGCAATGATATGCCCGGCCATGCTATTGAGACGCTGGGCAACCTGCGACGGATCATAGCCTTCCGGCAGGGGATTTCGTGGGCCATGATTTAAGAAATCACCCAGAATAATCAATCCATTTGCCGACGAGCGTACAAAGAGATCGAGGGCTTTTTCCGTGGCGGGTAACGATCCGTGCAGATCGGAGATAAACATCAGCTTCATCGTTTTGTTCCCCTGTAGATTGTCGATATCATCAGCGCAGGATATATAACCTTACATAATATATGCCATCGTAACGCGCTCTTGCCTCTTTGCGCCACCCCGCTATTGCCCGCCTGTGCATCTTCCCCCCTTAGACAGGGGGAGTTTTAGCCGGAATATTGTCTGAGTTATCCGGCTCTTATTCACAGACCCAGGCTATCTCTGGCTGGCAGGGAATAACCTCTGTTATAGTATTCTGGTTGATTGAACAGGTAGCAGACCGCCTGCTCTGAGGGGATGATCCGCCCGCCACTACACTGAATGATGGCATTATCCCCGGTCGGCCATGGGGCTTAGGTTCCCGGACATTTTCCCGCTAAACAGGCGCCATGCCGTAACCCTGTGGCCATAATGCTCGTTTGGCTGGTGTGCCGGGTCATCCGTCAGGCGGCGTGATTCCCCGGCTGGTCATTATTGTCAATCAACTGCCCACTCAAACTCATAATTATATAGCGATGAGCGCGTCGTATCTGGACGCGAATCCGTCTGTTACTGGAAGCATTAATCAGGAGCCCTGCATGTCATTTTCTCAACCGGATGCCATTATTCGCATAAAAAACTTACGGCTGCGGACATTCATTGGTATTAAAGAAGAAGAGATAGCCAACCGTCAGGATGTGGTGATTAATGTCACCATCCACTACCCGGCAGACCAGGCCCGTAACAGCGAAGACATCAGTGATGCGCTAAACTATCGAACGGTAACTAAAAATATTATTCAGTTAGTCGAGAACAACCGTTTTTTTCTGCTGGAAAAACTGACTCAGGATGTCCTGGACATTGCCAGGGCTCACCCATGGGTAAGCTATGCCGAGGTGGAAATAGACAAACTGTTTGCGCTACGTTATGCCGACTCGGTCTCCATGACCATGGGCTGGCAACGTGAGTAGCGCCATGATGGGGGATAAGGATGAACATTTTACTGACCGGCGGCAGCGGACTTATCGGCCGAGCACTGATTCCGCATTTACTGGCAAGCGGCCACCAACTTACGGTTGTCACCCGCTTTGCACATAAAAGCTGTAAGCATATGGATTGGCGTATTAACGTCATTACCGGGCTTAAGCAGTTATCTCACCTTAATGATTTTGGGGCAGTGATTAATCTTGCGGGTGAGCCGATTGCCGATAAACGCTGGTCCGCACATCAGAAACAATTGCTCTGCCATAGCCGCTGGGATATGACCGGCGAGCTGGTCAGGCTGATTAAGGCCAGTCAAACTCCGCCTGGGGTGTTTATCTCCGCCTCGGCTATCGGCTTTTATGGCAACCAGGGCGAGACACTGATAAGCGAGCAAACGCCGGCCAAAGAGGAGTTTACCCATACACTCTGTCAGCGCTGGGAGCAGATAGCCCTTGAGGCGCAAAGCGCCCAGACCCGGGTTTGCCTATTGCGTACCGGCGTTGTACTTGCCCCCCACGGCGGCATTCTGGCAAAAATGCTTCCCGCCTTTCGCCTGGGCCTGGGCGGGCGCATCGGCAGCGGTCGCCAGTTTCTGCCGTGGATACATATCGAAGATATGGTCCGGGGGATCCTCTGGCTGCTGACGCATCCCATCCATGGCCCCTTTAACCTTGTCGCCCCCTCGCAGGTCAGCCAGGCAGACTTTGCCCGCACACTGGCAAAACAACTGAAGCGTCCGGCCTGGTTCAGACTGCCGGGCTGCGTGCTGCGCGTTCTTATGGGCGAAGCTGCGGTATTGGTGCTGGGTGGGCAGCGGGCCTTACCCCGTCGCCTCGAAGAGTCAGGCTTTAGCTTCCTCTATCCGCAGCTGGTCCCTGCCCTGCAGAATGTTTTAGCCGAATAGTCGTCGGATCAGGAGCCAATAAGCGTAATATCGGGCAAGGCAGTCAGCGTTGTTTGCCGTAGAATATCAATAAAGTCAGAAATATAAGGTTTGCTGCTTTCTGTCGGTAATGTTGCAGCCCAGATATCAGCAAACAGCCCTTTCTCAGTCAGGGGCAGCGCCGTGACATATTGTCGCTGCAGATAACTTTGCACCGCCCAGCGCGGCAGGACCGCAATGCCCCGGCGGGCAGCCACTAACATCAAAATGGCCACGGTCAATTCGGCGGTGCGGCGATGCGGTTTAATTCCCGCCGGTTTTAACAGGTTTGAGACAATATCCAGCGAGTTTTCAGGCAAAGGATAGCTGACCAGAGTTTGGTCGCGAAAATCCTCTGCATTTAAAAACGGCCGGCTGGCCAGGGGATGATCGTTAGCCACTAACCCCACCAGTGGATAGCGAAATAAGCCATAAAAATCCACGCCACGTTCATCGCGATCTGAACAGGAAATCAGCGCTAAGTCGGCCGTTTGCTGGTGCAGTAAGCCCAGCGGATCGTCATGATAGCCTGACACCAGATCCAGCTCGACCTCCGGCCAGCGCGCCCGGAAGGCATCCATAGCCGGCATCAGCCAATCAAAACAGGTATGACACTCCACGGCAATACGCAGTGTTCCACGCCGGCCTTTGGAAATTTGCAGAATCTCCCGCGAGGCCTGGTGCAGCATAGGTACAACGCTATCGGCTACCGCTAACAGTTTTTTTCCCGCCGGGGTAAAAATAATCGGCGAAGACTTACGGATAAACAGCGGCGTGTCGAAATACTCCTCGAGGGCTTTAATATGGTGGGATAACGCCCCCTGAGTTAAACACATCCAGGCGGCGGCCCGGGAGACACTGCCGCCATCGCGCAGCGCTATCAGTGTTTGCAGATGTCGAATATCAATTGGAATTCTGTTCATTAAAATTTTTGAGGTTAAGTGGTTATTTAATTGGTTTGAATAATAAACCGCTCATTTTCATACTGCCAGCTCCGACATTGGGTTTTTAGCATATGGGTTGTGAGTACAATGAAAATAGGTGAAATGCATCGGCAAGTGGGGATTTTGGCCAGCGCGCAGGGGCTTTTCCAGACGGTGTCGGTGATGGTGATGACCATCGGTGGCCTGGCCGGGGCTCAGGTCAGCGATAATCCCCTGCTGGCCACGCTACCAATTGCCAGCATGTTTCTTGGCACGGCATTATGCATGTTCCCCGCGTCGTGGGTAATGGCCAGGGTCGGTCGGCGCAATGGTTTTCTCCTGGGGGCAGGTTTAGGCATGATTGGCGGCCTGACCGCCGCCATGGGTATCTGGGTCAGTAAACTGGCTTTACTGGCAACGGGCACTTTTTTTATCGGAGCCTATCAGGCATTTGCTCAGTTTTACCGGTTTGCGGCAAGTGAACTGGCCAACCCGGCATTTCGTCCCAAAGCTATCGCTCTTGTGCTGACCGGTGGCATTGTTGCCGCTCTGCTCGGCCCGGAATTGACCCGGCTGGGAGCACAATTACCCGGACCAGGCTATTTCGCTGCTTTTGCCCTATTAGCGGCAATCGCCCTGCTGGCTTTTATCGTCCTGCTCTATTTAAAAATGCCCAAAAGCGAATTAACAGCAACCCGCCAGGAAAGCGCCCGGCCGTGGCATGTTATTGTCCTGCAGCCGCGCTACCTGGTTGCCCTGATTGGAGCCACCACCGGCTATGGCGTGATGATTTTAGCCATGACCGCCACCCCACTGGCGATGATTGAGCATCATCACTCCTTTGCCAGCGCCGCTGGCGTGATACAGCTTCATGTCCTTGCCATGTTCCTGCCCTCTTTTATCACCGGCAGCCTGATTGCCCGCTTTGGATCATTACGCCTGATGATGGCCGGTATTGTGTTACTGGCTCTGCATGTGGCCTGCACGGCAACCGGTACCGGGCTAACGTCCTTCGCCAGTGCGCTGGTTTTATTAGGCGTCGGCTGGAATTTTTTGTTTATTGGCGGCACCAGCTTACTGACCACCACTTACTCCCCCGCCGAACAAAGCCGGGCCCAGGCCACCAACGATCTGGTTATTTTTATTGTAGGCCTGGCCTGTTCATTTGGCGCCGGAGGACTACTCAGCTTGCTGGGCTGGCAAAAAATGAATGGGCTATTACTTCCCTGGCTGGCACTGACCGGGATATTTATTCTCTGCTACTGGCTGAAAGCGGGTAAACAGTAACCACCTCGCCCTGTTAGGATGCATGCTACAGCGGCAGGGCTCAGGCCTCTTTCTGACTCATGATAGGCAGGGGGCCGTTTAGGGCCAGGCTCTGCCGCCTGCCGGAGGCCTGGCCGGTTACGCCTGGATAATGCGGGGGAAAACTTAGCAAGGCAGCTTATTCATAGGTACCACTGAGCCTCAGATGGGGTGATAAAACCCGCGGGCTGAGGCTCAGGATAGATGGCCTATTTCAGTGAGCCTGAGAGGAATTGTTTCAGGCGCTCACTTTTCGGGTGGTTAAATACCGCTTCCGGCGTGCCTTCTTCTTCGATAATGCCTTTATGCAGGAAAATAACATGGCTGGAAACATGGCGGGCGAATTCCATTTCATGGGTCACAACAACCATGGTTTTCCCCTCTTCAGCCAGCTTTTGCATAATACGCAACACTTCCCCCACCAGTTCAGGGTCAAGGGCCGAGGTCGGCTCATCAAATAACAGGACATCAGGCTCCATTGCCAGGGCACGGGCGATGGAAACCCGCTGTTGCTGGCCGCCGGAGAGATGAACCGGATATTTCACATACTGGCGCTCATCAATACCGACTTTTTCCAGGTACTTGATAGCCCGCGTTTTCGCCTCTTGCTTATTCAGCCCCAGTACCTGAATGGGCGCTTCCATGACGTTTTCAAGCACCGTCATATGGCTCCATAAGTTAAAATGCTGGAAAACCATGGTCAGACGGGTTCGCAGCTGGCGTAACTGTTTTTTGTCAGCCACGGTCAGCTGCCCGTCTTTATCGGTCACCAGCACAATATTTTCGTTATTCACCATCAGACTACCGGCGCTGGGTTTTTCCAGAAAATTAATACAGCGCAGAAAGGTACTTTTACCTGAGCCTGACGAGCCAATGATGCTGATTACATCTCCGGCATTGGCCTGTAAAGAAACCCCTTTTAGCACTTCATGATCGCCATAGCGCTTATGAAGATCCGTTACCTTTAATTTATTCTCAGTCATCAGCAATTACTCAGTGCGAAGCGGGTTTAACGTGTTGCAGCCAGCGTTTCTCCGCTTTACGGAACAGGCTAACCAATACAAAGGAAATACACAGATAAAGCACAGCCGCAATGCCAAAGGCGGTAAAGGGCTGATAGGTTGCCGCATTAATGTCCCGGGCAATTTTGAGTATATCCGGAACCGTGGCGGTAAAAGCCAGCGCCGTGGAGTGCAGCATCAAAATGACTTCATTGCTATAGGCCGGTAAAGCAATGCGCAGGGCCGAGGGCATAATAATACAGCGGTATAACTTAACCCGTGAGAAGCCATAAGCCCGTGCGGCTTCAATTTCGCCGTGCGGCACCGCCCGAATAGCGCCGGCAAAAATCTCGGTGGTATAGGCACAGGTATTTAAGGTTAATGCGAGGATAGTGCAGTTCAGTCCGCTGCGAAAAAAGGCGTTAAGAAACTCAGTGCCTTTGACTATCTCAAGGGTATACATTCCTGAGTAGAAAACCAGTAACTGTACATAAAGTGGCGTGCCGCGAAAGACATAGGTAAATACCGCTATTGGAAATGAAATAAAGCGGTTAGCCGAAACACGTCCAATGGCTAAAAACAGCGCCAGTATGCCGCCCATCACCACCGAAGCAATTAATAACCAGAGCGTGATGGCCAGGCCGGTAAAACGATAGCCATCGGTCCAGAGTAAAGGTTTCCAGTATTCCTGGATTATTTCTATCATAGCTCAGCCCGCTTCACACCCACAGAATAACGACGTTCCAGCCATAGCAATATGCCGGCAGATACGGTGGTAAATACCAGGTAAATTCCCCCGGCGACTAAAGCAAAATAAAGCGGCTGCCAGGTACTTTTACCGGCAAGCTGGGTGGCCTTAACCACATCCTCAAGTCCGAGAAGGGAAACCAGCGCCGTCGCTTTAAGTATCACCTGCCAGTTATTACCGATGCCCGGCAAGGCGTAGCGCATCATTGAGGGAAACAGCACCCGACGAAAGGTCTGTGAACCGCTAAAACCAAAAGCCGTTGCCGCTTCAAGATGCCCTTTCGGCACCGCCAGATAGGCACCGCGGAATGTTTCAGTAAAGTAAGCCCCGTAGATAAAGCCAAGAGTGGCAATACCGGCCACCATAGGGTCAATATCAAACTGGCTGATGCCTAACGCATCGGTAATCACGTTAAGCAGCATTTGTAATCCGTAGAAAATTAACAACATGAGCACCAGGTCAGGCACCCCACGAATTAAGGTGGTATAGCCTTCAAACAGCAGCGCCAGCGGGCGATTTTTGGACAATTTCGCCCCTGCGCCCACCAGCCCGATGATAACGGCTAACATCACCGAGGCTAAGGCCAGTTCAAGCGTGACCAGCGCACCTTTAAAAATTACTTCAGAAAAGCCATACAACATGCTGCATATCCTGTTGGTCAGAAATCGCTTGTTTCTTTGCCTACCCGACAAGGGAGGAGAGCACTAACGAAAAGTAGACCATCTTACCTGTCCGCTGTCCGTTAGCTGCTATACATCAATAAACTGCTTATTCACTCTCAGCGTCTGCTGACCCTGAGTCCGGCAACATCTTCTGTTGCCGTCTGTCAGAATGCTAGCTGAATCTTCAGTTAGCTTGCTGATAATTAATCGCCATAGACGTTAAAATCAAAGTACTTTTTCGCCAGCTTGTCGTAAGTACCATCTTTGCGCATTTCGGCGAAAGCTTTATTCAGCGCTTCACGAAGCTCATTGTCTTCTTTACGCAGCCCCATGCCGGTGCCGACGCCAAACAGTTTCTCATCTTTAATCGATGGGCCACCGAATTGGAAAGCCGCCCCGGCCGGGGTTTTCAGGAACCCTTCACTGGCGGCAACTTCGTCCTGGAATGCCGCATCGATACGGCCTGCCAGCAGGTCAGCATAAATAGAGTCCTGGCCCTGATAGGAGACGATTTCAATGCCCTTTGGTGCCCAGTGCTCATTACCGTATGTTTCCTGAGTGGTGCCCTGCAGGACGCCTACGCGCTTACCTTTAAGGGCGTCAACGGTGGGCTGGATGGGGGAGCCTTTTGCGACCACCAGGCGGGAATCGGCGGCATACAGCTTGTCGGTAAAGGCAATTTCCTGCTGGCGTTTTTCAGTAATAGACAGGGATGACATAATAGCATCAATTTTTTTCGCCTTAAGCGAAGGAATTAATGCATCCAGTGGGCTTTCCACAAAAACACATTTAGTGGCGAGGCGATTACATAGCTCGGTTGCCAGTTCGATATCAAATCCAACTAACTCACCTTTGGCATTTTTAGACTCAAAAGGTGCATAGGTTGGATCGGTTCCGATACGTAAATTTTTCGGAATTTCGGCAAAAGCTGCATTGGCACTAAACAATGCCAGCATCAGAGAGAGAGACAAAACACGCTTTTTCATAATTATCCTCAAGAGACTGTCCTTTACTAAATGCTTTGAAATTGGCCATCTGGCAGAGATAAATCACAGATATTCGCTAAACATCCGTCAGTTGATGGTTAACCAACTGTATTTCCAGTGATTTAACGATGCATATTTATCCTGCCAGACTAAACATCTATTCAAAGCCAGATACAGACTACGGGATAATGTTAATTGCCGTAAACATTAAAATCGAAGTACTTCTTCGCTAACTTGTCATAAGTGCCGTCTTTACGCATTTCTGCCAGGGCTTTATCGAGGGAAGCTTTGAGTTCCGTGTCACTTTTCCGCAGGCCAACCCCGGTGCCGTCGCCAAAGTAACGCTTGTCTTTTACCGCCGGTCCGGCAAAGGCATAGTCCTTCCCAGCCGGCTGTTTTAAGAAACCTTCACTGGCTGCGACTTCATCCTGCAAAGCGGCATCAAGGCGACCTGCGGCGAGGTCAGCATAAATCAGGTCCTGGTTAGCATAGGCCACAACATCAACCCCTTTTGGCCGCCACTCAGCGTTGGCGTAAGCTTCCTGCGTTGAGCCCTGTAATACCCCAACATGCTTACCTTTCAGAGCGTCAACGGTCGGTTGCAGCGTCGAGCCTTTGGCGGCAATAAGACGCGGGTCAGCCGCATAGAGTTTGTCAGAGAATAAAATTTCCTGCATGCGTTTATCGGTAATAGAAAGTGAGGAGATAATCGCATCAATTTTCTTCGCTTTAAGCGAGGGGATAAGTGCATCAAAGTCACTGGAAACCCAGGTACATTTCGCCTGAATACGCTGGCAAAGCTCATTGCCCAGATCGATATCAAAGCCGACAATTTCTCCTTTCGCATCCTTAGAAGAAAAAGGCGCATAGGTGGTATCAGTACCAATACGTAAATTCTGCCCGCTTTGCGCCAGGGCGCTGAACGAACCTGACAGACCAAGCAGTAAAGAGAGTGCTATAACTGATTTTTTCATACAGAAAGTACCTCAGGTTTGGCTTTTTATCGTTGATATATTGTTGTGTGATGCTGCACCAGCAGGGTGAAATTGCATTTTTTATGCCACTTTTCCTCGTCTGTCAGGAAAGGTGTTTTATTGTTAATGGATGGTTACAAGACTGCTATCAAAACGAAAGATAACAGTTTTCTCAGAAGGGAAAACAGCTGGTGAAGGCAAATGAGGGATTAAATATCGCGAACGTGACCGGGGCGACACTATTCACCATATTGTCGCCGATCGTTGATTTTGCACCATTACGGTGCAATTTTATTATGCACCTTGCCAGCGGGTAAACAGATCCTCAGGCAGGTCAAGATCAAATTGATCGAGAATACGGTTAACCGTTTGGTCAATCACATCATTCAGGCTTTGCGGCCGATGATAAAACGCGGGCACCGGCGGCATAATAATGGCCCCCAGTTCAGCGGCCTGGGTCATCAGGCGCAGGTGTCCTAAATGCAGAGGGGTTTCGCGAATGGCCAATACCAGCGGACGGCGCTCTTTCAGCACCACATCGGCGGCGCGGGTCAGCAAACCATCGCTATAGCTGTTCACAATGCCTGACAGCGTTTTGATTGAGCAGGGTAGTACCACCATGCCCAGGGTTTTAAACGAGCCGGAAGAGATGCTGGCCGCTATATTACGCCCATCATGTACAACATCGGCCAGGGCCTGAACATCACGCAGAGAGTAGTCAGTCTCAAGGCTTAACGTCTGTTTTGCCGCCTGGCTGATAATTAAATGGCTTTCGACTTCCGGTAACTGACGCAATACTTCAAGCAATCTCACGCCAAAGATTGCCCCACTGGCACCGGATATTCCCACTATTAATCGTTTCATTTGCTCTCTTTTGTCATTATTCGACGGGGTTTGATACCTCAGCGTCTAATCCCGCCCCCTGCCAGCCTGGGAATCCATCGCTGACTCAGCGGGCAATAAAGCCATTTCCCGGTAAAACGCCGCCTGCAGCGGGAGTACAGGTCAGCGTCCCGCAATAGGCAAGCCTGTGCTGAGTATCAGGGAGTCGCTCAAAATCTATTTTTATTTAGCCGGCGCAATCTTCAATATGCCGGGCAGCTGGCCTGGGGCAACATCCTGCGGGCTGCCAGCAGGCAGGCTTCAGGCCCGGGGCCAAATGCCGCCCTACTTGCCATGAGGCAGATGGTAGCACCACTTGTGGAAAGTGACAAAACCGTCCCCGCTGGATTAATGCCCCGCAAGCGGGAACATCAAAATCGCCCGGGCAGGCGCGGGTCTGGCCTATTGCCGGGGGACCTGGCCCTCGCCAATGGGCAGGGGCTGTCGCTAAAGCCTGGATGAAGCGGAGTCACCCT
>Ga0153936_100228_pt1 | contig 14893 bp, 22 predicted proteins | sample TSNJ020MetaG_FD_102272 | JGI IMG/M metagenome (GOLD analysis project Ga0153936, IMG submission 102272) | Attine ant fungus gardens microbial communities from New Jersey, USA - TSNJ020 MetaG | ecosystem: Host-associated > Fungi > Mycelium > Unclassified | place: USA: New Jersey, Wharton State... | reverse complement strand
GGTTGGGGTTGAAGCGGAAAGCGGAGAGATAATCAAGGTAGTCTTTGGAGAACCAGGGACATTGAGTTTGCAGCCAAACTTGTTCTGAAGGAGAGAGGGTGAGGTTGGCAAAGACTAGTAAAGAGATGAGTATGGGAGATGATGGGTGGGATAGGCTGACGGGCTACTGAAGCACGAAGACTTTGGAAACATTCATGAGAAAAATCTATGTTATCATTGCGATTGGTAAAGCGATAGGTGGCCTGCACGTCTGGAAAGAGTTGGAGGATGGCTTGTTGCATTGTCAACTTTGCGTACTGAGAATGAGCGATCATGGGTATCGAGCGGCGGACATACTTTATAGAGATCTGTATCAAGTATCGACACTGGCAAGGCGGGGTTGGCCATGGTCAGAGAACAAGGGGGCATCGGCCGGTGATTTCCGGAAATTGCAACTTAATCATGGTGAGTGATGACATATTCGGGGTAGAATATTTTGGTTACACGGGAACAGGGAAGTCGAGTTGAAATATTGAACGAGGGTGGGTACCGGTCTGACGGGAGGCGTCAGTTTGAGCTGCGAGAGATGAGGATCAAGTTGGGGCAGCAGGGAGAGGCAGACGGATCTGCGGTGATCAGCCACGGACTGACCGAGGTCATGGTGTCGGTCTTTGGGCCACGAGAAGGGAAATCAAGGTCGGAGGCGATACACAACCGGGCTCATCTGCATGTCGAGGTCAATGTGGCTGCCTTCAGTACAGGGGAACGACGAAGGGCCGGACGAGGGGACAAGTAAGTGAGCGTTGTCAACAGTGAACACGGGCTTAGAAATTGTGGGACAGACGGGTGTTGGAGCTGGCAGCGACGATCAAGTCTACATTTGAAGCTGTAGTTCAGACAGAACTATATCCTCGATCTGAGATAGATGTCTATGTTACAGTGCTACAACAAGACGGGGGACTACTGCAGGCATGCCTCAACGGGACAACACTGGCGCTTATGGGTGCAGGGATTCCAATGCTGGATTTTGTGTGCGCGGTGACGGGAGGGGTGCACTCGACGTCTGCGATGCTTGATCTGACCACACTGGAGGAGAACGACGTGCCGCATGTGACGGTGGCGATGATGCCCAGGACAGGCAGGGTGGCGTTGGTGACGATGGAGACTCGCTTGCAAATGGAACGGTTTGAAGAAATTTTCAGGCTGGCAGCCGAGGCAGGCAAGGTAGTGCACCGGGAAATGAAGGCAGCCATGAGCTAACTAACACATAATAAACTATCTCTGAACATGGATGCGACGGAAGCAGGCAAGCCACTTTTTGCCACCGTTGCGGTCGACCTTGATGCCCTCTTCGGTGCTGAAGTAGACGGCGTCGAGGACGGGGCCATGGCCCTCTGCACGGAGGGTGTCTGGGTCGACGTACTCAAAGAGAGGAAACTGGGAGAGATGGGTGAGCATCCAGAGATGGAGGTCCTCGACGTCAGTGATGGTGTAGACGATGCCGCCGACGCGCAGGACGTAGGCATACTCGGCGAGGAGCGTCGGTGAGATGATCCGCGCCTTGTGTTTCCGCATTTTGAAGTGCGGATCTGGAAACAAAAAAAACAGCGCCGACAGCGACTCTTTACCAAAAATATTCGGCAGAAAACGCATTGCATTCGTCCTCAACACCCCGATATTCCCGAAACTCCCCTTCTCTGCCACCCGCAGCGCCGCAATCCGGTCTTCAACATACGCCGTTACCTGCACCCGCAGCTCCAGCCCAACCACCCGTCGCTCCGGAAACTTCCGCCCGAGCGCCACCAGCAGCCCTCCGAAGCCACACCCAATGTCCGCCCACTCTGCCGCTCCTCCGCCCGCAAACACCGTCTCCCACCTCATCTCCCCCGGGCTCGCCGGATATACCAGCGTGTGATCTGAAAATGGATTCGCATGTGCTCGCTGTCGATAATGTTTTTTCTGTTCACCAAGCTTTACCACCTCCATCCCCATCCATCACCACTACCACTCACCTGGGGCAGCAGCGCCATGGCCGTATTTCTGAAATCAAAAGTCACGTGTCTGCCCATTCCGACTTGTTCCATTCTAAAATAACTCTCTCTCTCTCAATACCATCATGTTAGCTGTATATCCTTTTCTTTATGCTCGCACCTGTGTCACTCACTTTCCTTCACATAGTCTCGTATTCTCCCATTACGCCTTGCCAGTGTCCGCTACGCCTCCACCTCCCTCAGGGACCGCGTTGCCAAACTCATCCCCGAACAACTTGAAATTGTAATTTCTTCCCATTCTTTGTCACTCATTCACCCATTCTCTTTCAGGTCAAGGCTACCCGCGCTGCCCATGGCAAAAAAACCTTTGGTCCCGTCCAGGTTGACCAGCTCTACGGGCAAGTATTCATAACCAACTATCTTCTTCTCTGACCTTCTTCACAGTGGCATGCGTGGCCTTCCTGCCCTCATCTGGGATGGCTCCGTTCTCGACCCCGGTACGTCACTTTTTACCGTCTTTGACTTTCCTCCCTCCTCACTTTTTCATCGCAGAGGAGGGTATCCGCTTTCGTGGCAAGACCATCCCCGACATCCAAAATGAGCTTCCAAAGGCTCCCGGCGGCCAGGAACCCCTTCCAGAGGGTCTTTTCTGGCTCTTGGTCACTGGCGAAATTCCCACCCAGGACCAGGTCGCCGAACTCTCCAGGGACTGGGCTGCCCGTGCCTCCATCCCTTCCTTTGTCGAGGAGATCCTCGACAGATGCCCTCCGAACTTACATCCCATGAGCCAGTTCAGCATGGCTGTCACTGCTGTCTGTCTCGTCCTCATAATCTTGACCTCCGCCTTCTTGCTCATCATCCTCCCTTTTTTAGCTCAACCATGGCTCTGCCTTTGCCAAGGCCTATCAGGACGGCATGAACAAGAAAGATTATTGGGGCCCCACCTTCGAGGATTCTATGGATCTTATTGCCAAGCTCCCCAATATTGCTGCCCGCATCTACCGTAATGTCTACGGTCTCGGCAAACTCCCCGCTATCGACTCTGCCAAAGACTACTCTTGGAACCTTGCCCATCTCCTTGGTTTTAACGAGAGTCCTGCCTTTGTTGAGCTTCTCCGTCTTTATCTCACCATCCACAGGTCCGTTGAATCACTGCTCTCCCTGTTATTCCATTCACCTTGCATTCAGTGATCATGAGGGCGGTAATGTCTCCGCCCATACCGGCAAGCTTGTCGGTTCCGCTTTGTCGGATCCTTTCCTTGCCTATGGTGCCGCCCTCAGTGGTCTTGCTGGCCCTCTTCACGGTCTCGCCAACCAGGAGGTTCTCGTCTGGCTCCGCAAGATGCAAGACAAGATCGGTGAAGAACCTTCCGACCAGCAAGTCAAGGACTACATCTGGACCACTCTCAAGGCCGGCCAGGTCGTGCCTGGTTATGGTCATGCCGTCCTGAGAAAGACCGATCCTCGTTACACTGCCCAACGCGAATTTGCTCTTCAACACCTCCCTGATGACAAAAACTTCAAGCTCGTCGGCCAGATCTACAAACTTGTTCCTGATATTCTGCTCGAGGTATGTCGGACCGGATATCGATCTTGTTTCGGTCTCTCATCATATATGTAGGCTGGAAAGGCCAAGAACCCCTGGCCCAACGTCGATGCTCATTCGGGTATTCTCCTCGCTCATTATGGTCTGACCCAGATGCAGTACTACACTGTTCTCTTTGGTGTTTCTCGTGCCTTTGGTGTGGCCGCTCAGCTCATCTGGGATCGTGCCCTCGGTGCTCGTGAGTTTTGAGATGATACGTTCGCCTGTCATCCATGTACTTACCCGGTTTCTTTAGCTCTCGAGCGTCCCAAGTCGTACTCGACTGTTGCCATCCAAAAAATGTTCAAGGACAAGTCATAGATGTCTCCTGCTTGCTTCTTAATATATTCACTTCATGTTATTCACACTAGGATTGTATACCAATCAAATAATACTAGACTATAGTTCAAGGGAGTCGGGGTTTGCAGGGTATCGCAACATGTCACAATCTGTAGTCATTTGAATAGTTATTGAAGAATAGGCTACAAATTGTACTCAGGGTAAGGGAACAAATTGTTTTTTTTTGAGAACCACGGTGGTACCTGGTGGATTTCAGATTGATGAGATGGTTGAATGGATTTTTTTGGAACAAAACATTGCTACAGTGGCCAGGACTGGTGATATTTGTGCATGGACTGATAGAAAATTTGTGGCTTGTTCACACAAACCAGGTGTCCATCACGTGTGTGTGGTTGATACCCATTGTGTTTTGTATTGCTGACCCGTCCTTTTAGTGACTGCGAATACAGGCAATCGAACTACCCGAGGGTCACCCCTGGTGGGCCCTAGGAGTGAGGTAAACCAAGTGGACTTGATAAGCTGCCTAGTCAAATTTTTACATAAGCTTAGTCAAACTTACTATGTTAAGTTTGCCATCATCCCCTAACACTCATCATGGTATGTCTTCTTTAGACTCTCTTTTCTTTTGGTATTAGTCCCACCAGACGAATCTAGAGTGAAATACCAGAATACAAAGAGGCATTTGCTCTGTTTGATAAACGTGGTACAGGTGCTGTTCCTCGCGAGGTCCTCGGTGATCTACTCCGTGCTCTAGGACAAAATCCAACCCAAAAAGAAGTAGATGAGATTGTCACTGCAGCGCCTCGTGATGGTATGTGTCATTTCTTTTGTCGAACTGCGTAGTAACTGAACATGTGTTTCTTAAGTTGATTACAAGACTTTCCTCACCATTTTGAACCGTCCAGATGGTTTTAAGCCTGCAGGAACTGTAGAAGAGTTTATTCGTGGATTCCAGGTGTTTGACAAAGAAGGCAATGGATTCATTGGAGCTGGTGAATTGAGATATGTGCTAACACAGCTTGGAGAGAAGATGACTGATGATGAAGTGGACGAACTGCTTAAAGGCGTCCAGATCGGCTCGTAAGTATCTATCTTCTAATCCCATCGTCGTAGCCTCGTTCCAACAAATCGTTTGTCCCAGCGATGGAAACATCAACTACGAATCCTTTGTTCGCACCATCCTGAGCCAGTAAATACTAAATCCATGCTCCTCGTTTTGTTGTTTTGCATGAAATTGATGTTCATGTTCGTATTCACACTGCCCATTTTGTAGACACTCCAGACAAATCTGTACATAAAAGCTGAGAATTAGAAACCGAAATTGGGGAATGCGGAGGTTGAAGTGAAATGGAAGATCTTCCGCAAGAATATGGAAAAGATGCACAGTGGAGAACAATGGCTTGGTGAGCAAGTACACCGAACTTCCGCCTGAGTTTGACTGAGAGGTCAGTATTTGATGATTAACCATGGAGAAATACATGCCTGAATGTGGCTCTATACGGAATTATCGACTCGAAAAGTCTCCCAAGTGCGATCATGACAAGGTCGATTATTTGGACTTGGTCCCTTTCCAAAGATTGCCTCAACTGCTCGCTTGGGTAAAATCAGAATGCGCTTGATTGATAGTCGTTGAATTTAAATTAGCAATTCATCAATAACAAAAGAACTCAATAATCAAAAATAAGTCTGAATATACTTGGACACTACAACAAAACTCTCAAATAGAGACCTCATCATTATGCCCCATCTGTGAGCTCGGCACTGGCTGTCATTGAGGCTACTGAAGCCAAGTAACATTTTCAACTGGTGAGAGTATACAGTCGCTGGCATCACAAAGCCAAATATCATCACAAGCTTCTTGTGCCATGACTCTCGGCAAACGCAAAGACAGAGACGACGAAGAAAAACTGACTGCTCATGGGTGCGCAATATATCTGTGAGGAGATTATGATATCCTGATTTCAAGTCAGGTCTACACTCTTCGTCTCGAATCTGCCTTATACGGCTACCTCGGTCGACCTTCAGACTCTTTTCTCAGATATCGCACCTGTGCGCTCTGCTTTTGTTATCACAGAACATGGTACTGGTGTCTCAAAAGGCGTAGGATATGTATCCTTCTCTATAAAAGATGATGCAGAATCTGCATATAACAAAATTCTGAACGAAGGCATTGTCCTGAACGGCAGAAAACTACGGGTTGACTGGGCTGACCGCAAGGTGTGGTTCAATGCAATCACGGGCTGACCTCTGGGTTGACCCAATTATTAGTCCAAATCGAAAGATGGTGAAATCAAGATCAAGAAAGAATCCAGACCTCCACCTCCACCTGTCCAGAAAACTCCTTGTGACCGTGCTGCCATTCGTACTATAATCGTATCTGGTCTACCTCAATCAATCGATTCAAAACAGCTCTGGAAAAAAATCCGGAAATACGAGGGTGCAGAAAAAGTTGATTGGCCATTCAAATCAGAAGATGGTACAGAAGATCCAAGCATCGGTGCGTCAGCCCCTGGAATCGCAATCATTCACTCATACAGCCTCCAGCTCACGTCCTATTCTCCACACCTGCCGCCGCCAATAACGCGGCCACCAAACTTCACGCGCACGTCTACAAAGGCTCCCTCCTCTCTGTGATACTCAAAAGGCGTTTCGAAAATCTCGCCAAACCCATCCCCGTCATCAGTACCTCTGAATCAAATTCCGGGCTGAACATGAAAAACTCCACGACTTCTGCAGGAGGATTGGCACCAAGTCATGGCAGCCGATTGATTGTTCGAAACTTGCCATGGAACATTACTGAACAAGACATCCGAGTAGTTTTTCTTCCCTATGGTCCAATATACCGAATTGATGTCCCAACGGCCGAAGTTAATGTAGAAAGCGGAGAGAGAAGTGCTGCTGATAGCAACACCAGTAAACCACGAGCGAAGGGGTTCGCTTTTGTCTGGATGCTGAGTAAGAAGGACGCAGAGAGGGCCATTGAAGGCTGCAATGGAAAACTCGTTAGGGCCGGGACAGCACTAGAGTTGATCTCAGATAAGCAAAAGAAGAAGAAACAGAAGCGGCTGGAGAAGAAGGAGGCTGAAAAAGCGGATGAGGGAGAAGGAATGGAACACGATGGCGAGAATGTTAAGGAAGCGGAGAAGGTATACGAGAGAGTTATCTCAGTGGACTGGGCACTGAGTAAAGATAAATGGGAACAAGAAAAGGCAAGAATCGAGCAACTCGCCGAGGAGGGTGAGGATTTTGGAACTGACAAAGAGAGCGACGATGATCCAGTTGCGGAATCACAGATCGGAGTCCACTCGGACGACGACAATGATGACTCACCTTCGGAGGACGAAGAGGAGGTTGGTAGAGAAGAACCTGTGAAACCTTCTTTACCCACTACAGATGTTGGCACAACTCTTTTCATCCGTAACGTTCCCTTCGCCGCTACAGAAGACGAAATCCGCACGCTCTTCCGTGCATTCGGTCCCTTGCGCTATGCCCGAATTGTCACGGATCCTGAGACTGGTCAATCTCGAGGCACAGGCTTTGCATGTTTTTGGAACAAAGAAGATACCGATAAGGTCATCGAACAAAGCGATCTCTTGCGTAGGGAGACTACTGGTGACATACCAGCAGTGAGTACACGTACCTGCGATTTGTACTTTCATTAATGCCTAGATTGCAGCCCGCCAAGAAAAACCCATTTGTTTTACCATCTATCCTGACACCTGATCCATCATCTAGTCTAGCACAAAGTCTGGTCTTACATGGAAGAACACTCGATGTCGTCAGAGCTGTTACCCGTGATCAGGCTTCAAAGCTCAAGGAAGAAGGTGAAAGAGCCCGACAAAAAGCAGATAAGCGTAATATGTACCTACTCAAGGAGGGAGGTGAGGATTCTCCGTTATAGTTCAGCAGTATACTAACACTCAAAATGCCTCCAGTCATTTTACCTAACTCTCCACTCTCCCATAATATAACACCATCAGATCTAGAACGACGGACAAGTTCTTACAATGCGCGCCGAGCGCTTCTGAAATCCAATCCCTTATTGTACATTTCTCCAACACGATTGAGCATCCGCCAGATCCCCATCTTTGTCAACGAGCGTGTTCTCAAGCGTCTCACGATTCATGCCATCCGCACTTTCGAGGTCGAAGTCAAAGAAGGTAGCCGAACTGGCCTTACAGCTGACGAACTCGCCCGGCCTGTTGAAACCGAGACCAACTCAGCCTCACGCACAAATGCGAAAAAGCACAAACGTTTCACTGGTCGTTCGACAGGCATTAAACAAGTCAAAATTGTGCGCCAGCAGGATCGTATTGACACTATGACAGGAAAGGGTCGAAGCAAGGGCTATGGGTTCGTGGAAATGCACAGTCATTCGGATGCCCTTCGTGTCCTTCGATGGGCAAACTGTAACCCCGGCATTGGATCATTATTGGAACAGTGGTACAAAGAGGAGATGGAGGATCTATTACAGATAGAAAAGCAGAAGGCGGAGAAAGAACGGGATGAATTAAAGATGAAACGGATGCGGGAAGAAATTGATCAGGGGCCCAGGAAGAATGGGAAGAACTCGCTGATTGTGGAATTCTCAATTGAGAATGTGCAGGTGGTACAAAGGAGGGGTAGGAAGCAAGACGAAGTTGCAGTTGCAAAGGTAAGGACTCAGCTTTCAAGTTTATTCTGTTACTGAGCTATGATTTAGGCCCAAGACACTGTGAAGACAAAGGCACGTAGAAGTACATCACAGGTAGAAGAAGGAAATGAAATGCAAGAAAATCCTTCACCGAGGAAGAAGAGGAAAATTTCAAAATGTGATGACACCTTCAAGAAAGATGAGAATTCCAAGATTGAAAACCCACTTGGGTCAATCATTGGTAGAAAACGTAAAGAACGGAAGAAGCACGCAAAGGGTACTTAGTCAAATGTAATCATACCAGGATATCAGGTGTCAACGCGCAGCTCAAGCCAAATTCTCTTCTCCGGTTAATCAAAACCCTTCTCCCATTGTCAGGCTGCTCTTCCCCTACCCCAAGATATGGGTGCTGATATCAGATCGAGCCCTCCTGGTTCCCGACTGCCAGAGATAAACTCGGAGGCACACTTGGAGGCACACCGGAAAGCTAAGGAAGACTCTACTGAACGTCATGAGCAGGAACTTGCATTGGCACTAGAATTAGATCGGGAATTGAATTCTTAAATATTTATGCTGCATGGACGCCACCAGAATAAGTGATTGGTCGACTAGGGTCGACTCTGATGCCAATAAATTATGATAGATTATTAGATATCCTAAATCATATCTGAGGTTTGTCAAGGCGCTATAAGTTTCATACCCGACCATGCGCCGATGAAGGGTTTTCGCGGAGTTTTTTCCTCGTGAGCTCACCATCTGCAACCCCTTTGGAGATAAAATGTGAAAGCAATCACCCATTCCAGAACAGCTAATCGCAGCATCATGAGCGGAGCAATCTCGATGGCAGGATCAAATTACTACCCACCACACCAACATCCCTACTTTCATAGAGTGTTATTCCAAATGCGATCAAGGGCAATGATGACGATATAAGCTTCCGCGCTTCAACGAAATCCTTGCTCGACCAACGATACTATGAGATAATGCACGATGCGCATTTGAATATCGAGTCGTATCGAAGATAGAAAGGAGGAGTAGCCCGAGCCTGCCATGGCAAACAAAGGAGTGAAGATAGCTTGCTCGGATGGAGGTCCTGTTTCAATTGGTTGTTCTCCCTCTAAACCTACAGAGAGAGAATACGCTAGTATGGTCTCTTTCACTGAGTTAACCTGCGCTTGGGTCTAATAGTGATAGAGTGTGAGATCGAAAGAGGAGCTTTCAGTGATGTCCTACATACAAGAGGATGCTTAATGATCACGTCCTTCAAGCCTGGTAACACTGCAAGGACCACACCATTTTATAATCTGAGGCCAATATTCTTTCCCAAATTATGATGCCACAAGTGTCAAATATTGGACAGTCGACTCAGTCTGTTGACTCGGACAGCATGATTCAGGGAGTGTCAATGCACACACTGGCATATACACCTTTTAAAAAACGAAAATGTCAATATTTGGCCAGATACGAAACAGTCTCATGAGAAAAATTGGACCCCAAGATGACTTGTGAAGGACAGAGCAAACGTGACATTGTCAAATCATCGTAACCCATCAACTCCGGTGATCTCGGACGTACAGTCTCAGCACACCACCTCAATTCAACAGAACAACATGTCCGACGTTCGTGCTCTACTACGTGCAAAACGCCAGGAAGCCCGTATCTCTCATCCTCTAGCCTCCTACACTACCTCGGGTCAACTCAGATGCCTCATTTGCAGTACCCTCGTCAAATTCGCGTCTGCATGGGAAGGCCATCTCGGGAGTAAAGCACACAGAACACGCGTTGCTCGTATCAAGGAGGGAGAACGTTTACGAGATGAGACAAGGGTACAAGAAGAAGTCGCAGACGCAGAGCAAGAGGAAGAAGAAGAGACTCAACAAATAGCAGAACAAGCGGGTCACAAACGCAAATCCGCAGACTCTATATCCAATGAACCCCCCACTTCTAAAAAACCAAAACTAGGAGCAACAACAACAGCAGCAGGATTTCCTGCTGATTTCTTCTCAGATCCTTCCAGCGTGGTTGTTTTCAGTACCAATTCCGACACGGAGGATGAAGAGCCCGCCGTACCCGCACCCGCAGAATCACCTCATTCAGCTCTTGACCTCGAGTACGAGAAATTTCAAAGAGAATTTCTGCCAATGTCAGATCCCCGCGAGACTTATGAACGTGCCACCATCGTTGCTGAGCCCGAGCTGGCACCTCAAGGTTCTGAAGGACTACCCGTTTCTGCAGAGGACCACCTCAAGGTGCAAGAAGGAAAAGAAGAGGAAAATGTAGAGCTCACCGAGGAGCAAAAACGGCAGCAGAAGGAAGGGGAAGAAAAGGAGCTTATTATGGATCGGTTAATGGAGGAGGAACGCGCTCAAGAGGAGGCAGACATGAAAGTGCAGATGATGAGAAACAGGTTGGAGGCGTTCAAGAAACAGAGAGAGGCAGCGCGAGCGGCAAAGGCGGCTCAGAAGGCTTCATGGTAAGTAACCTTATCAAGTCAACATTTATTGTTACATGAATCATATCTCTAGAGACAGTCAAGCTTCGTCCTTTTCTTCCTCCCATAAAAGCCATTTTGACCAATCCATTCCTTGTTTGTGAAACATCATAAGACCCATCATTACGGGAAGATACCACAGACTGTGTTGAAACACCCTTCTTGCCTGCTTTTCACCACCGAACCTCCACCACTTCCATGTCGCCTGAAGGATAATGAGATTAGGAGGCAATGCCGTGAGTGCGAACGCCCAGGTTGCGAGACCAGACAAGGGGACCAAGATGGAGCAAATGGGGACGAGGAGAACAGCATGTCGGAGGGACACGAGTGCGTTTTTCGCAGGGTCGAGGATTGATAACATACGATATCCAGCTTGTGCATACGAGCCTCGTACAACATATGAGAGTGAATTAAAGTGCGGGAATTGCCAGCTAAAAAGCAGCATAAAAAGCGCAAAAGGCGCGAGTGGATTGTCGATGAACGACGGATCCAAGGCTGGTAAGTCGGACGATATAAAATTGGGAAGGAATAGATGGACTGGGTAGTCTACGGTCGGCCAGAGTTTGCCTCCGCAAGCTGTCCAGCCCATGAGAGGGGGTACAGCGCCGACGATGGCACCAAGCCACGTATTCCATATTGAATGGCGTTTCATCCATGTGTACGCGCCTGCGTAAAGTGCGATGTTGCCTGTACCGAGAATGGCCGTAGTGGGATTTACTGCCATCCAGAGTAGAGCTGGACCAGCGATCCCTGTCATCGTGGCGAATGCTGCTGCATTTGCAGGAGAGATGGCTCTCCGACAAAGAGGACGGTTGCGAGTTCTGGCCATCTGGGCATCGAACGGGACCTCTTGAAGCTGGTTGAGCGAATTTGCTGATGCCGAGCAGAGGGCTGTACCGACGGCAGTTGAGAGTAGGATGGGCACCGTTGTTGGTAGAGGTGATAGTGCAACGCCTGACATGGCAGTGAGGACATTGAGAGCGGTGAGTCTTGATTTGGAGAGCTCGAGGTAGACCTTTGTGGGGATCCATTTATCCAGCTTTTTGTACGCGTCTACCGGGGGACAAGTCTGGTGTTTTTCGATTGATGTCCTGCCGAGCCACTGGGTATTGTGGAAAAAAAAAGAGGAGAATATTACGGTTGGTTTGCGAGGAGCAATTGCCCTCAGCGCGACGGTGATCATGGTACGGTTCGCAATAATGTTCAGTTCTCTGACCATAGCCATTGTGAGAAGCACAGATAAATTGTTAGCTGTTGGATGTACATTACATTAATCTTTTTGTGGATTAGAAATTTCTTTTCCCAAACATTTGAGTCTTTGACAATTTTACCATACATTCCCACGGGTTGGTTGCTCCCTGCTAGTTTCTTCCAGTAATGCCCGGTACTCATTTACTTCCGCCAAACCTCCTCAAGCTCTTTGCACCTCGACCACCGCTTCCCTACTCCCGCCCTGTCGACAGAGATATTGACCGCATTCGTGACAAGGGTGTCGATGGTGTCGGCCAAATTCTTGTCCGTCTGAAAGAGGAAACGACAAATAACCTCTTCAACGCCGCAAATGCCGACGCGATGGAGGAGGGCGAGGAGCCCGTATTCACACATGCAGAAGAAGTCAAGCGCCAGATTCGAAGAGAACAGCGCAAGGCACGCAGAGAGGATGATTTCAAGAAGGCCAAGGAGAATTGTGGGTTATAGCCTTTCGTTCGAAATCCAAATCATGGCTCATGTGTCTCCTAGACAAACCCACGGACGATCCAGAGGCAGTTGGTGATCCGTACAAAACGCTCTTCATTTCTCGGCTAGTATGTAATCTCACTTCCTTTCGCCCATTCACTGACCTTAAATCTGAACAGCACAAAAGTGCTACTGAGACTGACCTTCGACGCGAGTTCGAGGGCTATGGTACCATTGAGCGCGTAAGAATAGTACGGGATAAAAAGGGACGGAGTCGAGGTTATGCTTTCATCGTCTATGAACGCGAACGTGACATGAAAGGTACCGCTAAGTTTTTTTTCTTCCAGCCCAACTCAACTCAGCTCTCTTTTAGCTGCCTACAAAGAATCTGATGGTCTCCACATCATGGGCAAGCGTATCCTTGTCGACGTTGAGCGTGGCCGTACCGTCCGAGGCTGGAAGCCGAGACGACTTGGCGGTGGTCTTGGTGGCCGGCCTAAAAAAGTCGATCCTGTACCTCTCCCCCCTCCACGTAGTAGCTTCCGTGGTGGCATGGGCGGGCGCAGTGGTGGTGGCGGTGGTTTTGGCGACAGGGGGTTCCGTGGCCGCGGGGGTGGCTTTGGTGGTGGTCGTGGTGGCGGCTTCGGTGGGGGCGGCTTCGGTGGGGGTGGGGGCGATCGCGGATATGGTGATCGCAGTGGTGGAGGAGGAGGCTTTGGCGACCGCGGTAACGGAGGCATGCGAGGTGGCTATGGTGGGGGAGGAGATTTCAGAGGCTCCGGAGGTGGCTTCCGGGGCCGTGACGACTTTGGCGGAGGGGGCGGAGGAAGTTTCAGGTATTCACAGTTGATTAAACTCTCATTTTCATCTCTGATATTTAATAGGGGTGGACGCGGCGGGGGGATTGGCTATCATGGTGGAGGTTTCAACGACAGTCTGAATGGTCATAGTGGTCCACCACCTGGAGGTTTGTCAGGGGGTGGTGGTGGTTATGGAGGTGGCTCTCGTCCAGATCTCAAGAGAGAAGGTCCAGGCGGGTATGATGATAGAGAATTTAAACGGCCCAGGTATTAGTTTGCAGCTCGATGACAGAGGTATCCTTTTTCTTCTTCCTGTCCCGAGGCTTTTACAGGGTGCACAAAGAAAGGTTTCTCTCACCGTTCTCTCGAATATGTGCAAGTATGTTCCCTCTGTCTTTTGTTGGACTATTATTTCTCTTCATTCTGTGCGTAAGTATAACCTCAGCTTTTTGGGGCTTTTGTTGCTATCAGGGCTTTTGGCGAATGAGTAAGTATGATATGGCAAAAAAACAGTTTGAGACTGTTGAATATATGTTTGAAACTATTGTATGACAGCAACACGAGCAATTCTGGGGTAGAATATTCTTCTAGTACTACCGGGGCAAAATGTATTGTCGTCCGGTTGATTTTTTTTGTCAGTCACGTTACGTGGTGTAACAAATGCGAAACAAAGTCTTTTTTGTTGTTGTCCACTCGGGTGCAACGTTGTGCATTTGTGCGCGCCACATAAGAGCATTTTCTAAGCGCTTGAATATGAGTGGCTGATCCTTGTTTGTTCGGATCAATGTTTCCATTTTGTCAGGGTCTGTGACTTGAAACATTACACACACACCCATACTACTGCTTTTTCGTTACCCCCTTGTTCTCGATGAGGCAAGCCCAGTCGGTCCAAATGTCTGGATTGGTTTTCATCCACAAGTGTGTCCGGGAAGCCACACTAGCTTCGCCACTTTCGAAATAAATATCTTCCATCCCATTTGATCTGTCACAAGAATCTCAAGAAATCTGGGGAAAAAAACAATTGATACCAAATCTACTCCTAGATTGGATTGTCCTCGTGGCGGTATTTGTGATTTTAGCACGCCAAAACTTGGGAACAATTAAGCAAGATCTGGCACCTAGAGATGATGACGAAATTTAGGGTAGAAAAACTCGTTTTATGGCCCTTACACAGCACGCCATTGGCCGAAACTTTGTCCGGGGGGGGGGTTTTCCCAGGTCCACCGGAATAATATAATTTGTTGCCCCTTGCCTCAATGCCCCCTCCTCCATTGTTCCACTTGACCAAAGGTTTTTATACTTGGCCCAGCTCAGTGATTAACCGCAGTATTGCCATATACCCTTTCATGTATTCCTCAAATGAGCAGCCGCTATTTTCTCAAGGCTCATCGACTCAGAGTCAATTGGAAATACAAGCTCCCGCCTTGCCGACGGCGG
>Ga0153936_100225_pt1 | contig 14926 bp, 13 predicted proteins | sample TSNJ020MetaG_FD_102272 | JGI IMG/M metagenome (GOLD analysis project Ga0153936, IMG submission 102272) | Attine ant fungus gardens microbial communities from New Jersey, USA - TSNJ020 MetaG | ecosystem: Host-associated > Fungi > Mycelium > Unclassified | place: USA: New Jersey, Wharton State... | reverse complement strand
ACTTATATTTAACCGGGATATGACAGCCAAAACGATTCCCGGAAACTGACCGTAGTCAGTCACCGGGCCATCGTGTCATATTGCCAGCCTGCTCTCGTTTAGATGGGTATTTTCCCCACTGACGATTTTCTTTAATGCCCTAACCTGAAGTTTACTTATGAGTAAACTGAGAAAGATTCTCTTTATCTACCCCAACGTAAGGGACGCGTACCACTTTGTCTTCAATTTTCCAGTTAGTGCCTTCCGCAGCGGGCTTACCAGCCGCCAGGTTTTTTGCCAGCTCAAAAGTCGCTTTGGCCTGAGAGTTAGCATCGTTAAGCACGGTGCCTTCCAGCGCACCTGACTTCACTAATGCCAGGGCTTCCGGCAGAGCATCAACACCAAACACAGGGATATTGGTTTTGTTGTGGGCTTTCAGGGCTTCAATCGCCCCCATGGCCATGGCATCGTTATTGGCAATAACGACTTCAATTTTGTTAGCATTTGGCCCAGACAGCCAGGCATCCATTTTATCTTTGGCCTGAGCGGTGTCCCACATTGCAGTGTCCATCTGCAGTTGCTGAGTTTTATGCCCCTTATCATTAAGTTCTTTAATGACATAGGTGGTACGTGCTTCTGCATCCGGGTGTCCCGGCTCGCCTTTGAGCAGAACATATTGAATCTGACCATCTTTATTCAAGTCCCACTGGGGATTTGCCGCCCAGTGTTTTGCAATCAAGTCCCCCTGAATAATGCCAGACTCTTTGGAGTCGGTGCCGACATAATAGGCTTTATCATAGCTGTCTAATGCCTGGCGGGAGGGTTCTTTATTAAAGAAGACAATCGGCACGTTCTGAGCACGAGCTTTTTCAATAACGGTACCGGCTGCTGCAGGGTCAACCAGGTTGATTGCCAGCGCTTTTACCCCTTTAGCCAGTAAGATATCAATCTGATCGTTTTGCTTGGACTGATCGTTTTGCGAGTCATTCATCAACAACTGTACGCCGGATGACTCCTTCGCATTTTTTTCAATTGCCTTACGCACAACGGACATGAAGTTATCATCGTATTTATAAATAGTGACCCCAACACGATTGTCGGCTGCGTGCGCCATTGAACCAAACATCATGCAGGACATCAGTGCAGACAAAGCCAAAACCTTCTTATTCATGTTATCTCCGGTTTTTTTATTTTCCAGGGCTTATAGTGATGCGGTAAGGGTTCTCTTTTGTGGGTGAGTCCTTTCTCCGCATTATCCAGGATTGATGACGCCTTGCAGTCGTCATCAGCTGCTGTACTGCTATTTCAACTGCTGCAACGCCACAATCGCCGTTACATCCTGTTTCATTCCTTAAGTCCGGGACATCATAGTCAGCGAAATGTTAATTAACTGTGAATTTACTCACAAATTGAAACCGGTTACATTCTCACTATTGTGGGATAGCGATCGAGGCCACATTTTGTCTGGCTGAGACTGAGTGTCGCCGCACCAGGGTCGGCATAAAACAGTGTGTTGCGCTGGTATCTAATTTATTTGCCGCCCCGTTAAGGGCCATTTCGGTTGCCAGGCGCGCCATAGAAGCAATGGGATAACGCACGGTGGTCAGTTGAGGGTCGGTGTAGCGGGCAATAGGGATATCATCAAATCCGATAACAGAAATCATCTGTGGAACAGTAATTCCGTTATCTTTCAATGCAGTAAGGGCACCCATTGCCATACTGTCATTATAGGAAAATACGGCAGTAAGCTGCAGATTCCTGCCAAGCAGCTCAACCATCGCCGCCTCGCCACCTTGCATATCCGGTGTACCGACGGCGGCCCAGCTTTCTGGCGGAGTGATGCCGCGCTGAGATAATGCCTGCTGCCAGCCTGACTGGCGTTGGTTATTATCTTCAATAGCATGACTTGATGCCAGATAGCCAATGCGCTCATGTCCCTGCTGCAACAGCATACGGGTAGCCATATGCGCCCCGCTCTGGTTATCAAGACAAATACAGCGGTGGGCGAAACCTGGCACAATACGATTAATTAACACCATGCCAGGTGTGGCATTCAGGAAGCCAGCCAGCTCCGAATCGCTAAGGGCTTTTGAGTGTACAATCAGAGCGCTACAGCGTTGACGCAACAGAACCTCAATGGCGTTTCGCTCTTTATCTTCCTGATGATAGCTGTTACCAATCAGCAGATATTTATTGTGATGCTGTGCCACCAGGTCTACGGCTTTTACCAGTGCGCCAAAAAAAGGGTCAGAAACATCTGTCACCACAACCCCAATGGTGTCGCTGATTTGTGTCGCCAGCGCCTGAGCATTGGCATTAGGACGATAACCCAGTTCATTTACCGCCCGCATCACATTTTCATGTGTCAGCGGGCTCACCCTGGCGCTATCATTTAATACCCGGGAGACGGTCGCGACGGAAACCCCAGCCAGGCGCGCAACATCCCGTATCGTTATCGGTATAGAAGGTGTCTGCTTCATCGATGCACCCTTGTTGTCATCAGGTGCCTATTGTGCGGTGAGTCAGGGGAGAGATGACGTGATGCGCATCACATCAGTGAAAGCGTTTACATACAATTTATTAACCTCTGTGATACGCATCATTCTAAACATGACCCTTGATCGCTAAGCGCTGATCCGCAATGTGAGCCGACGCCATAGCCATTCCACCGGCCCCTGGCGGAAGTAATGTAACCAGATAACCGAAAACAGCAAATTCACGCCCCACACCCCTGGCACAATTGCCAGCAATGACAGCCTATCCGCTGTCATAAACAGGCCAAAATGGTAAAATAATGTGGTACAAATCAGGGTTTGCAGCAAATAGTTGCTTAATGCCATACGGCCAATGCTGCTTATCCAGTCGCTGACCAGCCAGCGGGAAATCTGAGACCAATAGCCCATGATTAACGCCGCATAGCCCAATGCCTGCAACGGGGCGCTTAATTCCCGGGGGACCTGCAGCAAAATACCGCACCAGCGATAATCCCAGGCAAGCAGCCATTGAGCGGCAATGGCGGGGATATTAATCAGCAAACCCGCAGCCACCAGCAGACCACCATAACGGCGGTAATGCTGAGGGCTGAATTGTCCTTGCAGCCAGCCATTACGCATTAAGGCGGCACCGGCAAACATCAGCCCGGCTAATTGCCAGCCGTATTGGGCGCCGAGGGCAATAAGATTATTCCCCAGCAGGTCAGCACGATTTACCATACCTTCTATGCCACCATTCAGCCGCCACCATCGTTCATACTGACTGTGGGCAATATCGGGGGTCCAGTACATATTGGCGTTTTGCCCCGGTAACAGACCAAGTAACAGTAATACGCCACTACCAATCAAATAGAGCATGACGCCTATGCGCAACAGGCTGCGCCAGTCGCTGGCATCGCGAATGATGCGCCAGCTGATAAGCCCGACCAGGGCATAGGTTAAGAGAATATCCCCTTCCCAAAACAATAAAGCATGGCACAGCCCCAGCAGCGCCAATAGGCTCAGACGCGCCTGTATCCAGCGCCGGCCGCGCGGCAGCAGCATTTGTAGCCCTGCTCCAAAAAGTAATGCAAAAAGGGTGAGAAATTTTACCTGGGCGAAGAGGTCCATCAGCGCCCATGTCCAGGCATCGCGATGGGTTATTGCGCCATACCATGCAGGATTAAGATATGCCGCCTTCGGTAAGCCAAAGGCGACAATATTGAGCAGCAAAATTCCCATGACAGCAACGCCGCGGATAAAATCCAGCGTAACATTTCGTTCCATGCTCCCTGCCTGCTATCCTTAGCTGTGTCTGACGGCCCGTAAAAATTCCTGGCGTGTATTCTGGCTTGACTTAAACAGTCCCCCTAAAGAGGTCGTGGTGGTCGCACTGGTTGCATCCTGCACGCCGCGTGCTTTAACACAATAGTGCACCGCATCGATGGAGACCGCGACATTGTTAGTCCCCAGCAGGGTTTGCAGGGCAATTAACACCTGCTGAGTCAGACGTTCCTGCACCTGAGGGCGCTGGGCAAAGAATTGCACGATGCGGTTAATTTTCGACAAACCGATCACCGTATCTTTCGGGATATAGGCCACCGTCGCTTTACCATCAATCGTCACAAAATGATGTTCGCAGGTACTGGTCAGCGTAATATCACGAACCGTGACCATTTCATCGACTTTCATTTTATTTTCGATAACGGTTATTTTGGGGAAATTGGCATAGTCCAGGCCCGAAAAAATTTCATCGACATACATTTTAGCGATGCGTTGCGGGGTTTCCATCAGGCTATCATCACTTAGGTCGAGATTAAGCAGTTGCATAATTTCTTTCATATGCCCGGCAATCTGCTGTTTACGGGCGACATCATCCAGGGAGTGTAGTGGCGGACGCAATGGCGTTTCCAGACCACGTGCAACTAATGCCTCATGCACCAGTGAGGCTTCTTTTGAAAGTGATGACATGCTGTTTTTCTCCTGCAGGTGTTAACCTTTGCTTATGGCAAAGTAAGCGTTTTATTGTGCGGCAGGCGGTACTGATAATCCAGTAGTCGCTACATAATTATTGATATCGTTAATTCCTTCACCACCCTTGCGGCAACCAAGAATAGCGCGATGGTGATGATAAGCACAGCAACGGCCAGAACATGAGGAATGTATGGCGTTGCTGCCGGGGCAATGGTAACAAGATAGTTGCGGTCATAATGCGGGATGGATAGACTCAGGTGAAGTGAAAGTTGTTCACACGTGTTGAATATTGACTGAGGAGGCATAAGTTGGAGCTACTGGAAGAACACCGATGTTTTGAGGGCTGGCAACAGCGCTGGCGGCATCAGTCCGATACCCTGAACTGCGCCATGACCTTCAGTATTTTTCTTCCTCCCCCGCAAAGTTCGCAACCCCCACCGGTCCTTTATTGGCTTTCTGGCCTGACATGCAATGATGAGAATTTTACCTTTAAAGCCGGCGCTCAGCGACTGGCGGCGCAATTAGGTATCGTTCTGGTGATGCCGGATACCAGCCCGCGTGGCCCGGAAGTCGCCAATAATGAGAGTTATGACTTAGGACAGGGCGCAGGATTTTACCTGAATGCCACTGAAGCGCCGTGGAAAACGCATTTTCGCATGTACGATTATGTTAGCAGCGAGCTGCCGCAACTGATTGCCGAAAATTTTAATATCAGTGATAAGGCGGCCATTTCCGGGCATTCAATGGGGGGCCACGGTGCCTTAATGATTGCGCTGAAAAACCCAACGCGCTTCTGTTCAGTTTCAGCTTTTGCCCCGATAGTGAACCCGGCCAATGTTCCCTGGGGGCAAAAAGCGTTTAGTGCCTACCTCGGGGCCGATAGCCAATATTGGCCGCAATGGGATAGCTGTTATTTATTAAGCCGGGCGGATAGCCGCACTCCCTTCCCGATTCTGATTGACCAGGGAGACCACGATCAATTCCTGCTTGAACAGCTACAGCCTGAGAAGTTTTCTGAAATTGCTGAGCAAAAAGGCTGGCCTTTAACCTTACGTATTCAGCCGGGCTACGATCATAGTTACTATTTTATAGCCTCGTTTATTGAAGACCATCTTCGCTTCCACGCCGAACATTTGCTGAAAGCCTGACCCAGGGATTGATGGGTAGGCACCAGCCCCTACCCATCATTAAACACTCAGTTTAGAAGGTGTAGTCCATCGCCATAAATAAACGACGACCCTCTTCGGTAAAGCTGTAATCATCCCGACTTATGGATTTGTCTGCCACATTCAATATTCCGCTGCGCAATTTTACCTGTTTAGTCATTTGCCAGCTGGCGCCGACATTCCAGACAACATACCCGCCAGGCACTTTATCTTTGGCGCTAATCGCCCGCTTCTGTCCGGTATAGTTGCCCTGCAGATAGAAAGCCCAGTCATCAACCGGCGTCCAATCGATGATACCGTTTGCCGTATGGTAGGGCTGCCTTTCCAGCGGCTTGTTGCTCCCGTCGCTTAAATTGCGCCCATCATTATAGGTATAGTTAAGTGAGAGTTTGAGGCTATCGCTAACCGGGACTTTCAGTTCCGTTTCCACTCCTCGAACCCGGGCTTTATTGACATTAAAGTAACGGAAAATAGGGTTGCCTGAGGCATCCGTCCCTACATAGTTAGGGTAAGAAGGCGCAATTAACCTATCACCGGTACGTTGAATATCAATCATATTTTCAAGGTCATTCTGGAATAGCGTCACACTGCCGGTCACATCCTCGAGCACACCTGAGTCGCCGGCATAATAAAGGCCAAGCTCAAGGCTTTTACTGGTTTCGGGCTGTAGGTTGGGGTTACCAACAATCTGACAAATGCCCCGGCAGGAAACCGTGGTCCAGTTTGGGCTAAGTTCCAGTAACGAAGGCGCTTTAAATGCACTCGCCCATCCGCCTTTCACCGTCACGGTGTCAGTGGCGTTATAGACCAGATAAGCCCGCGGGCTATAATGGGTGCCGTAAGTATTATGGTCATCCATACGAACCCCGGCAGTCAGCGCGAGCGGCTCAAACAGCCGCCATTCATCTTCGATAAACAGGGCATATTGGTTGCCAGTCATTTTAGGTGAGCTGCCCTTGCTGGTATTAACCGAATCGTTCAGTTGGTCATGTCGCCATTCCCCCCCGAGAACCAGTAACTGATTAATATCAGCCAGAGGTAATGACAATTTACCTTCGACAGTATTATTACGGGAGGTAATGGTATTATTGCCGCCGGCATTGCGATTATCGATTTTGTCGCCATAAAAGCGCAGGTCACTCTGAGCGAACTCCCAGCGACCATTATGCTGAATAGAATAGTTATTACGTTCAATACGGTTTTTATTCAGCGAGTCGGAATCTCTATCCTGGCGATTAAAACCATAGGCAAAGAGGACATCCTGGTTGTCTACTGGCGTCCAGCTAAACTCGGTATTAAGATTACGCGAGGTAAACCCCTCCAGGCCAGGCTGAGCGTTTGGTGAATTACCGGAGGGTTGCTTACTGTCTTTGCCCCGCGTATTCAGCGCTCCATAAACTTTTACCCCGAGCAGAGAGTCGATTATCGGGCCGCTGGTAAAGAAATTGGTGTTATAGGTATCCCCCATATCACGATGCTGCTGCTGTGTGGTATCGACGCTGAACTTACCGTGCCAGGCTTGACCTACCTTACGGGTAATAATATTAACCACGCCGCCGAGGGCATCGGAACCATACAGGGATGACATTGGGCCGCGAATCACCTCGATACGTTCAATTGCATCGATAGATACCCAGTTAAGATCAAGATCGTTATGACGAAAAACGGCATTGCGCGAATTAATCCGTTTGCCATCGATCAGAATAAGGGTATAACTACTATCAAGGCCGCGAATGCTAATCCCCCGTCGATTATCACCCTCGTCGGTCAGTTGCACACCCGGCACCTCTTTTAAAACATCTTTCAGGTTGATGACCGGTTTTTTTTGCAAATCAGCCTGGGTAATCACGCTGATACTGGCTGGGGCGTCCCGTAGGTTTTGTTCCGTTCCCGATGCGGTAACAACCAGAACATCATCGTTTTCAACCGCCCCCAGGGAGCAGCTTGCCGTAAGAATAGACGCGCAGAGTCCTCCACGCAGACCAGGATTTAATTTCAACATTTCTATGCTCCATGAAATGAAAACACATCAAATAAAAAGTCTGTGCTCACATTGCATGTTTATGAAGCCTGCTACATTGGCAGGCTTTCATCATAGTGGCCGGCTGGAAATCATCGCCGAGCCGAAACGAGCGTTATATTTGTGGCGTTTCAACCAGTCCGTCAATTAATACCTGAGCCACGCCTTGCGAACAGCGTTCAATGCGCCCTCTGACCCCATAGACCTGCGCCAGGCTTTGGGGAGTAATGACCTTTTCAGGCTCGCCGCTGGCCACCAATTTGCCATTCCTTAACATCAGAACATGTTCGCTGTGGCGCAGGGCAATATTAATATCGTGTACCACAACGATAGTGACGATATTACGGGCGCGGGTTTCCCGGGCAACTAAGTCCATAACATGGAACTGATAGTTTAAGTCCAGGGCACTGAGTGGTTCATCGAGTAATAATAATGACGGGCGGCGAATTAAGGATTGTGCCAGACCAACCAGTTGTTTTTGTCCGCCAGAAAGCTGGTCCAGATAGCTTAGCGCTAAATGGGAAATACCCAACTGACGGAGCAGATCCATAACCTGCTCTTCATTCTGAGCATTGTTACGCCCCCCGGAAGCGCGTTGAGCCACAATGATTGACTCCAGCACATGGAGGTGCACCCCCTGGGGAAGGGACTGCGGAAGATAAACCACCTTCTCGGCTCGCTGGGCAAAGGGCAACGCCATTAAATCTTCCCCATCGAGGTAGAGCTGACCTTCCGCCCGATTTAAACCGGCGAGGGAGCGTAGCAGGGTCGACTTTCCACAGCCATTCGGGCCAAGTAAAACGGTTATTTTGCCGCGAGGGATCGGTTCAACATTCAGATTTTCAATGATTTTCCGTTTAGGATAGCCGGCATTGAATTCGCTAATTTGTAGCCCCTGCATTACACATTCCCCTTATGACGCAGAATAATACTGAGGAAGAAGGGTACTCCCACCAGCGAGGTCACAATCCCCACCGGAATGATGACACCAGGAATAATGTTTTTAGAGGCAACCGATGCCATGGATAGCACCAGAGCACCCACCAGTACGCTGCCCGGCAGATAAAAACGGTGATCCTCGCCGAAAATCATGCGCGCAATATGCGGCGCCACCAGGCCGATAAAACCAATCGGGCCAACAAAGGCGACTGACAGGGCAGAAAGTACGCTGATACGCAGTAAGGTGCCAAGGCGAAGGCGTCGGACATCAATACCAAAGCTTACCGCACGGTCCTCACCCAGACGCAGGGCCGTCAGTTTCCACGAGCTAAGCATTGAAATAGGCATGACAATCGCAAAAGCAAGGAGCAGCACGCCCAATTTATCCCAGGATGCCCGGGCAAGGCTGCCCATCGTCCAGAATACCAGCCCCTGTAAGGTGTCTTCACTGGCAATAAACTGCAGCATCGACACCAGGGCATTAAAGGTAAAGACCAGTGCGATACCAAACAGTACCACGCCGGAGCTGGCTACCCGCGTCCAGCGGGTGATGCCATCAAGCATCAGGGCGGCCAGCAGGGCAAAGACAAACGCATTCGCCGAGATAAACCACTGGTCTGGCACGCCAGGAATACCGATACCGAGGATAATGGCCAGCGCCGCACCAAAGGCGGCAGCCGATGACACCCCAAGGGTAAACGGGCTGGCAAGCGGGTTATTGAGGATGGTTTGCATCTCGGCCCCGGCCAGGCCAAGGGCCATACCCACCAGCAGTGCCATCAGGGCATAAGGCAGACGAATATCCCATACAATAACCCGGGTGCCAGGATTGGCAGAAGCCGGGTCAATCAGCGTTTCCCACAGGGTTTTCAACGGCAGCCCGGATGGGCCGAGGGTAAAGTCGAGTAATAAGGAGCCGATAATGGCAAACACTAATAAACCCATTATCAAATAACGATGGCGCAACACTTGCTGATAGCGGCCCATAATGGCATTGGACTGCCCTTCGTTTGAGATTGGATCGATTGTGCTACTCATTACATCTTACCCTTATTACTTCTTGAGCCTGGTCCAGTAGGTTCCTGTGGGTTCAACCGCCAGGAACTGTTTGTATAATTGCTGCATTGTTTGTTCAGGATCCAACTGTGCAAATTGCTGCGGATGGAACCATGTCGCCATCTCCTGAATCGCCAGGATATTATAGGGCGAGTTGTAAAAATTGTGCCAAATGCCATAAGCCCGGCCGTCTTTCACCGCAGAAAGCTTATCGATGCCATTACGTTGCACCACCCGGGCTAAACTCTCCTGCGCTTGTTGGGCAGTGGTCTCAGCCCCTAACATCAGCCCCGGTCCCGCTGCGCTGGTTGGCGATTTACCGCCGCTGGCAATATAAACCTTCGGGTCTATCGCCAGTATCTTTTCAAGATTCACCGTACCCAGTGCGCCTGGCAGCAGGTTTTTCGCAACGTTAGTACCACCGGCCTGTTCGATAAAGTCCCCCATATTGCCTTTCCCCGCCGAACCGCAACACTCATCCATAGAGGCCGCCCGCAGTTCGATAAATACCGTCGGCTTCTGCTTGTCCGGCATCGCACCCGTGATATCGGTGACGCGTTTTAGCTGGGTCTGATAAAAGTCGATATAGTCTTCAGCCTGCTTTTCACGGTGCAGTACTTTGCCGAGTATGCGCATACTCGGCACAGTATTTTTCAGCGGTGAGGTGCGGAAGTCGACAAACACCACCGGTACGCCGGCTTTTTCAAGCTGGGCAACCAACTCACTATTGCGGCCGGGTCCATGACCAGACAGGCCGAATACCGCTACATCAGGATGCAAAGTCAGTACTTTTTCCGGGCTAACGCTGTCGGCCGTTGTATTACCTATCAGCGGGATATCATCAATTTTCGGAAACTTTTCTTTATACTCAGCATAAGTTTGCGTGTCCAGCTTACGAAAATCGCCCTGCCAGCCAACAATCCTGTCTATCGGTTTTTTCCCCTCTAACAAGGCAAGGGCATAAAATAAACGCCCTTCTCCCAACAAGATACGGTCGGCTTTCTCCGGGATAGTCACTTCACGCCCGGCAATATCAGTCACTGTGGCGGCGATTGCCCCCGGCAGTACACCGAATATCAATGCGGATACTAGTACGATTTTTCTTAACTTTATCATAATGTTCACCCATCTTTCCGTCCAATGTAAAGAATGGCAATAAAGATAGAGCAAATGATAATGGTTATCAATTTTATTTACGGTTATAAACCCGATTGCGCCGGCTATTACGAATACAAAAGGCGCGAAAATCGCGCCTTAAATGAAAGATAAAGAAAGAGATAGTCGCTTTTTGCCTTAACTGAAACACGTAACAATATAAGACAAATCCGCTGGCGAAGCGATATCACTGCCCGCGGGCAGCGGCGATAACATTATTCTTTACGATAGTCGGGAAAACGCATTTCGCTATATCGTACAAACCGGCTTCCTTTAGTGAATTTATAACCTAACCAAATGCACAGGAAAAGAGGTAAACCGACATAGGTGGCCAGTACGCCGCCCCAATCAATGGTATCTGCGAGGAATGCTTCATAGTTTTGGCCAAGTGTGATGGTCATACACAGCACAAAAGCAAAGATAGGCCCAAGGGGGAAGAAACCGGAACGATATGGTAAGTCGTTGATATCATTACCCTGCAGCACATAACCACGACGGAAGCGATAATGGCTAATGGCAATACCAAGCCAGGCAATAAAGCCCGTCATTCCTGACGTATTCAGTAACCATAAATATACCGTTTGATTGCCGAACATTGAGCTTAGGAAACACAGACCGGCAATCACCGTGGTGGCATATAGCGCATTACGCGGTACTCCTCCGGCGGACAGTTTGGAAAAAATACGCGGCGCTTTGCCATCGCATGCCAGGGTATAGAGCATACGGGTAGAGGCATACATACCTGAGTTACCCGCCGAGAGAACCGCGGTTAAAATCACCGCATTCATCACCGCCGCCGCCGACAGCAGACCGGCATGTTCAAACACCAGAGTGAATGGGCTGACGCTGATATCTTTGACATCATTACGCAACAGGCTGGGATCGGTATAGGGAATAATCAGGCTGATTATCAGAATAGCCAGCACATAAAACAGCAGGATACGCCAAAAGACCTGGCGAATTGCCCGGGGAATGTTCTTCTGTGGGTCTGCCGACTCACCGGCCGCAATACCAATCAGCTCGGTGCCCTGGAAGGAGAAGCCAACAATCATTGCCACCCCAATCATCGCCGCAAAGCCGCCGGCAAACGGCGCATCGCCCACCGTCCAGTTGCTCCAGCCTGCCGGTTGTCCCCCTTTGAAAATACCGAAAATCATCATGACACCGACAATAATAAAGATAATCACCGTCGATACTTTGATCAGGGAGAACCAATACTCTGCCTCACCAAATCCCTTAACGGAGATCCAGTTTAGCAAGAACATAATGGCTAAAAATAGCGCACTCCAAATCCAGCCTGGCGTGTCAGGGAACCAGTAGGTCATCACCAATTGTGCCGCCACAAGGTCAACTGCAATGGTTACAGCCCAGTTGTACCAATAGTTCCACCCTAAGGCAAAACCAAAACCTTCCTCAACATATAGCTGTCCATAGGTTGAAAAAGATCCGGAAACGGGCATAAACGCCGCCAGCTCACCGAGGCTGGTCATCAAAAAATAGACCATCAAACCGATGAGAATATAAGAGAGCAGCGCACCGGCCGGTCCTGCCTGAGAAATGGTCGCTCCAGAGGCGACGAACAGTCCGGTGCCGATAGAGCCACCGATGGCTATCATCGTTAGATGCCGTGCTTTTAATTCACGGCGAAGTCCCGTGGTTTGTGCGGTTTTACTCTGAGAAACCATAGAAAATTGTTGCCCTTCAAAAAAAAGAGGCAAGATTGTAGCAAAATAGCCTCTGCCAGCCAGCGGCAAATACCGCGTTATAAGAGAGCTTCATGATAACGGGCGGATTATAAGTAACGCCCCCTTTAAGGAAGACAAACCGCAGGGGCATTACTGCCCCTTATCAATAAACGCCCAAGGGTGCCCTTAAACCTGTTTACAGTATGCTAAAAAGCGCGACAGCGATTTTGAGATATGTTTTTGCCGATGATGAATACAGTAAAGCTTACGAACTAAAGGCGGTAAAGGTATCGGCACTTCAACCAGGGTGCCGGTTTCAAGCTGTTCGGCAATAACCCGCCGTGAAAGGCAGCTTAACCCCATTCCATGACGCACCGCGTGCTTAATCGCCTCGGAGTTGCCAAGCTCCATACCCAGGCGAAATTTCGGTAAATTTGCCAGCAGCAGATAGTCGACAATTTCCCGTGTTCCGGAGCCATGTTCACGCAATATCCACGGCTGCTCCGCCAGGCTGTCGAGGGTGACGGCCTGCTGGAGAAACGGATTTTGCGGCGCGCAAAACACCACCAGCTCGTCTTCAAGCCAGACTTCACTGATAATATCAGGCTCACGGCATGGCCCTTCAATCAAACCGATATCAACCCCAAAGTCATTGACCGCATGGATAACATCCTGGCTGTTACCGACGCTAAGCTCGAGCGGCAGGTCGGGAAAGTCATGGCGATAGCGGGCAATAATCTCCGGCAGGATGTAGTTGCCTATCGTACTACTGGCAGACAGGCGAATCGCCCCCTTGTCCTCGCTAAAGAGTTGCTCAATATCCCTTGCCTGTTCTAGCAGGCTAAGTACACGGGGATAAAGTAAGCGGCCATGCTCATTGACTATCAGCCTTTTGCCTATACGGTCAAAAAGTTGTACCCCCAACTGGCCTTCCAGATCAGATAAGGCGGCACTCACCGCTGACTGGGACAGCGCCAGCCTTTGCGAGGCCTGAGTTGTTGAGCCGCTTTTCAGCACTTCAGCAAAAACTTCGAGCTGCCGCAACGTAATATGCATGGTTAATCTCACGTAAGATAAAGGGTGCTTACCACTTATGATGATTAATTATAAATATATAATCAATTTTATCTTTATTTCTGCCGGGCGTAACCTGACTGCAACAAGAGGAGAAGGTTATGACTGTACTCGCTACATTTGTGCATCGCCCGGGACTGCATCATGTTGTACCCGGTCTGGTTTTAACCGGCATGATTACCGGTTTTGCTTTATGGCTGGCAGGCATTCCGCTGATTCAATCCCTCAGTTTAGGGGCGCTCACGCTGGCCATCCTCTGCGGTATGGTGGTGGGTAATACGCTCTACCCCAGAATTGAGGCACAATGCGGTAGCGGTGTGCTGTTTGCCAAACAGTATTTACTGCGATTAGGCATTATTCTCTACGGTTTCAGACTCACTTTTTCACAAATTGCCGAAGTCGGCGTCAGCGGCCTGGTGATTGATATTATTATGCTCACCAGTACCTTTACCCTCGCCTGCTGGTTAGGCCAGAAAGTCTTTGGTCTTGATAAACAAACCAGCTGGCTGATTGGAGCCGGCAGCAGCATCTGCGGAGCCGCCGCTATCCTGGCCAGCGAGCCGGTGGTGAAAGCCGATGCCAGTAAGGTAACGGTGGCCGTAGCCACGGTGGTGATTTTCGGGACACTGGCTATTTTTATCTATCCGCTGATTTACCCCTGGCTTGCGCCATGGTTCACCCCGGAAACCTTCGGCATCTATACCGGTTCAACCATGCATGAGGTCGCTCAGGTGGTTGCCGCCGGACATGCCATTAGCCCGGAAACGGAAAGTGCGGCCGTTATTGCCAAAATGTTGCGGGTGATGATGCTGGCACCGTTCCTGTTGTTACTGGCGATGCGGGTGAAATCGTTAAATGCTCATAGCGGTGAAAAGCACGGTAAAATCACCTTCCCCTGGTTTGCCTTGCTGTTTATCGGCGTCGCCGTGGTGAACTCTTTTCACCTGTTACCCGCAAGTCTGGTTAATGCGCTGGTCTATCTTGATACCCTGCTGTTAACCATGGCAATGGCCGCCCTTGGGGTCACAACCCATATCAGTTCGTTGAAAAAAGCCGGTGTCCGTCCGCTGTTAATGGCGCTGGTATTGTTTATCTGGCTGATTGTCGGCGGCGCAGGGGTGAATCTGCTCGTCCATCACTGGCTGGCATAAATCATTAAGGAAAATCCGGCTTAACCCGCTATGATGACGAGGTTATCGAGAGCAGGTTAAGCTGGAGAAAGAAGCATGAAGTTTATTGGAGCACACGTCAGTGCCTCGGGCGGTCTGGAGAATGCCGTTATTCGCGCCCATGAAATTAAGGCCACTGCCTTTGCCTTATTCACCAAAAACCAGCGTCAGTGGCAAGCGGCCCCGCTTACCGACGAGGCGATTGAAAAATTTAAACGTGCCTGCGGGACTTATCATT
>Ga0153936_100224_pt1 | contig 14956 bp, 11 predicted proteins | sample TSNJ020MetaG_FD_102272 | JGI IMG/M metagenome (GOLD analysis project Ga0153936, IMG submission 102272) | Attine ant fungus gardens microbial communities from New Jersey, USA - TSNJ020 MetaG | ecosystem: Host-associated > Fungi > Mycelium > Unclassified | place: USA: New Jersey, Wharton State... | reverse complement strand
TGCCCATCGCCGCTAAAGGCCAGGCCATTCGCCCCCTGGATGTCATGCTGAATCACTTGAGGTGTCAGCGAGTTATCAACCCGGCACAGCAACGCCCCGTTATAGTCCCCCGGCCCCCAGAAAGTACCGGCGTAGAAACGCCCTTGTCTATCGGTGCCCCCATCGTTAAAACGCGCCAGTTCCGGGTTGCTCGGGTTATCGCAGACCTTATGGGTAATCAGCCCGGTTTTGGTGGTCAGATAGATACCGCTGCGTAACGCGACAATAAAGCCCCCCTGCTCACGCAGGGCAAAACAGCCAACCTCTTCGGAAAACTGAATAACATCATGCCTGGCACTGTCTAAATGGTAGCGATGAATTTCATTTTCCAGAATGTCAGTCCAGTAGAGGCAGCCCTCTTGTGCACTCCATGTCGGGCACTCTGGCAAATGACCGATATAGTCGAATAACCGTTGGGGTTGAGCCATTTCAGGTATCCTTAAAATAAAAAAGCCAACAGGTAGGCTCCTGCTGGCTTAAGTATATACCCGTCATTTGACAAGTTGCATGCTGGCGGGCGCGATTCATTACCCGATTGCCAGCAGCATCACATAAGGGGATGGCGCTTACTGACGATTATCATTCGCCTGGCGAAGCAGCGTCCGGCTTTCATTCTGGAAACGTTGCGCATAATCGCCAAACCAGTGCTCGACCTGTTTAAAGCTATCAATAAATGCCTGCTTATTACCATGCTCAATCAGGCTAATGGCTTCACCAAATCGCTGGTAGTAGCGCTTAATCAGGGCAATATTGTTTTCCGAGGACATAATAATGTCAGCGTACAATTGCGGATCCTGCGCAAACAGACGGCCGACCATGGCCAGTTCCAGACGATAAATAGGCGATGACAGCGCCAGCAATTGTTCCAGCTGGACATTCTCTTCGGCTAAATGCAGACCATAGGCAAAGGTTGCAAAATGGCGCAGGGCCTGAATAAACGCCATATTCTGGTCATGCTCAACGGCACTTGAGCGATGCAGTCGCGCGCCCCAGACCTGAATCTGCTCCAGAAACCATTGGTAGGCTTCCGGCTGGCGACCATCACAGTAAACCACAACCTGCTTTGCCAGGCTGCCGCAGTCCGGGCCAAACATCGGGTGCAGACCGAGAACCGGCCCCTGATGAACCGCCAGCATCGCCTGTAACGGTTTATTTTTAACCGAAGCCAGGTCAACGAGGATGCAATCATCCGGCAGAGCCGGTAACTGGCTAATCACCTGCTCAGTCAGGTGAATTGGCACACTGACAATAACCATACCGGCATCCGCGAGGATAGTCCCGGCATCAGACCAGTCGTCTTTTTCCAGAATCCGCACCTGGTAGCCTGACAGGGTGAGCATTTTTTCAAATAGCTGCCCCATCTGACCGCGGCCGCCAACAATGACCACCGGGCGCAGTTGCGGATGCAGGGTTTTAAAGCCCTTATCATTTTCGCTGGAGTAAGACTCACGCATGACCCGACGTAGCACATCTTCAATCAGGTCAGGCGGTACCCCTAATGCTTCAGCTTCTTTGCGGCGCGAAGCCAGCATAGAGGCTTCGCGCTCGGGAACATAAATCGGCAAGCCATAGCGGCTTTTCACTTCCCCCACCTCTGCCACAAGCTGCAGACGTCGGGATAATAATTCCAATAATGCTTTATCTACTTCATCGATTTGATCGCGTAACGCGGTCAATTCCATCACCATAGCAGGACCTCTTAAGCCTTACGTGCAGCCAGCACGCCGCTCATATCGCGGTGGATCTCGTGTAACAGACTGTCGGTTGTTTGCCAATCAATGCACGCATCGGTCACGGATACCCCGTATTTCATTTCGCTACGGGGTTGCTCGGAAGACTGATTACCTTCAAAGATGTTACTTTCAATCATCAAGCCAATAATAGAGCGGTTGCCGTCTTTAATTTGGGCAATCGCTGACTCGGCAACGCCTGGCTGGCGGCGGAAGTCTTTGTTTGAATTGCCGTGACTGCAATCTATCATTAAGGCCGGGCGTAATCCTGCTTTCTGCATCTCGTTTTCACACTGAGCCACATCTGCCGGGCTGTAATTCGGCGCTTTACCGCCGCGCAGAATCACATGACCATCCGGGTTACCTTTGGTCTGTAACAGGCAAACCTGACCGGCCTGGTTAATGCCAACAAAGCGGTGTGGCATAGCCGCAGCGCGCATCGCATTAATCGCGGTGCCGAGGCTACCATCTGTACCATTTTTAAATCCAACCGGCATAGACAGGCCAGAGGCCATCTCACGGTGGGTTTGTGACTCGGTGGTACGGGCACCAATCGCTGACCAGCTAAACAGGTCGCCAAGGTATTGCGGACTGTTCGGATCTAAAGCTTCTGTCGCCAACGGCAGACCAAGGCTGACTAATTCCACCAGCAGACGACGCGCAATTTTAAGCCCGGCTTCGACATCAAATGAGCCATCCATATGTGGGTCATTGATAAGCCCTTTCCAGCCAACGGTGGTACGCGGTTTTTCAAAATAGACACGCATGACCAGATACAGGCTATCGCCAACCTGTTCCGAGAGCGCTTTAAAACGACGGGCATAATCCAGTGCTGACTCAGGGTCGTGAATCGAGCACGGGCCACACACCACCAATAGACGCGGATCACGTCCGGCAATAATGTCGGAAATGGTTTGCCGTGATTGTTCAATTTGCGCTTGCTGCGCCAGCGTTAGCGGGAACTCAGCTTTCAGCTGTTCTGGGGTCATCAGTATTTGTTCGTCAGAAATATGAACGTTATTCAGCGCGTCTTTTTGCATGGTCGTCATCCTTTAGTTGGCTTATCGGCGATAGTGGTTTCTCATCAACTGAGAATAGTATTACCTTAACAGGATTAGTAAAGAATGCAATCCATAATCCGTAAATTTATCGTTACACTTAAAGTAATAGCGGCGCAAATAGCACCTGAATCCCTATAAATCGTAAATATAAGTTTACATTGCCATTACTGACTTTACTAAATCCATAATTTTTATATTGATAATAAACTGAGGTAAGCAGGATTATTATCCATCGGCCAGGGATAATCTGGATTATTCCCCTGCAAGATAACCTCAAAAACCGCTCGCAGCAGAATAGTTATTTGCCGACATTATTTTGCGATTGCCGCTAAAAAAATGATCTTTTTTCTGGCGCGAGAGTCTGTAAAAAATTGACCATGCCGGGAAGCGCTGGCCGGTATTTCTCCTGGCTACAGACAAGAAATCTGTGCATAAGATGCCTCACATTATGGGGAATAAGTGAGCATCCGTGGCAATTCTGCCGCGAAGTCGCGGGCAAAAAAAGGGGCTAGCATTACGCTAACCCCTTGTTTTATTTCACGCTTTTGGATGTGCGTGAGACTGGTCTTAGTTAAGACGCTCTTTGATACGTGCAGACTTACCAGTACGCTCACGCAGGTAGTACAGTTTAGCTTTACGAACGGCACCACGACGTTTAACAGCAATGCTGTCAACTACAGGTGAGTGAGTCTGGAATACACGCTCAACACCTTCGCCGTTGGAAATTTTACGAACAGTGAATGCAGAGTGCAGACCGCGGTTACGAATAGCGATAACCACGCCCTCAAATGCCTGCAGACGTTTTTTAGAACCTTCAACGACCCATACTTTCACTTCCACGGTATCACCCGGACGGAAGGAAGGGATGTCTTGTTTCATCTGCTCTTGTTCGATTTGCTTAATAATGTTGCTCATAATTTAATCTCTTATCCTGGGTAAACTGATGTATTGGGTGGGATTAACCATGCCCATCATGTTTATGTTGCTGCGTTTTGGTGTTCCCGCTGGAACTCCGCCAGCAACCTTGCTTGCTCTTCAGTCAGAGCCAGGTTTTCCAGAAGTTCAGGTCTTCTAAGCCAGGTACGACCTAGCGACTGTTTGAGGCGCCAGCGGCGTATCTCCGCATGGTTGCCTGACAGTAAAACTGCCGGTACTTCCATGCCATCTAACACTTCAGGACGGGTATAGTGTGGGCAGTCCAGCAATCCATCAGCAAATGAGTCTTCACTTGCCGATGCCTGATGCCCCAGTACGCCTGGAATAAACCGGGAGACTGAGTCAATCAGAGTCATTGCGGGTAATTCCCCACCGCTGAGAACGTAATCGCCAATTGACCATTCTTCGTCAATTTCCGATTGAATCACGCGCTCATCAATCCCTTCGTACCGACCACAAACCAAAATTAACTTTTCATTTGTTGCCAGTTCGCTAACGCCCGCTTGATCAAGCTTGCGTCCCTGAGGTGAAAGGTAGATAACCTTAGCCCCTTCCCCTGCCGCTGCTTTCGCTGCATGAATGGCTTCCCGCAAAGGATTTACCATCATAAGCATTCCCGGCCCACCACCATAAGGACGATCGTCCACGGTACGGTGCCGGTCATATGTGAAGTCACGCGGACTCCAGAACTGAATGCTCAGCAGGCCATTTTTTACTGCCCGGCCAGTTACCCCGTAATCAGTAATTGCACAGAACATTTCAGGAAACAGGCTAACAACACCAATAAACACAAGCCAATCCCCATTATGCGAACGATTACCGTTATATTTCGGAGGTTTTAAAAACCAGGATCCCAATCTACTTCAATGGTCTGAGTAGTGAGATCGACTTTCTTGATAACCTGCCCATCGAGGAACGGAACCAGCCGCTCCTTGATACCAAATGCATCTTTCAGGTTTGCCTTAATGACGAGAACGTCATTAGACCCGGTTTCCATCATATCAATGACTTTACCGAGCTGATATCCATCAACGGTGACAACCTGGCAACCAATAAGGTCTTTCCAGTAGTAGTCACCCTCTTCAAGATTTGGCAACTGCGTTGAGTCGACAACAATTTCGCAATTGGTCAACAGATTTGCCGCATCCCGGTCATCAATGCCTTTCAGCTTGATAATCAGGTCCTGATTGTGGTGCTTCCAGCTTTCCAGCTGAACGCTTTGCCACTGACCACCGCGCTGGATAAACCAGGGCTGATAGTCAAAAATGCTTTCGGCGTCTTCGGTAGAAGAAAACATTCTGAGCCAACCACGAATACCGTATGAGGAGCCCATTTTGCCCAACACAATCGGGTTAACAGGCGCCTGCGCGGTGAGTTGCTTGCTCATCATGACCACCGTGACAGATTAAGCTGCTTTTTTTGCTTCTTTGATCAGCGCAGAAACGCGATCAGAAACAGTTGCGCCCTGGCCAACCCAGTGCTCAATACGATCCAGATTCAGACGAACGCCTTCTTCTTTCTCGTTAGCGATTGGGTTAAAGAAACCAACGCGCTCGATGAAGCGACCGTTACGTGCATTACGGCTATCAGTAACGACAACCTGGTAGAACGGACGCTTTTTAGCGCCGTGACGTGCTAAACGAATAGTTACCATAACATCCTCTATAGTGAATAAAACACCGGGCCCATCGAGGGACGGAGCCCGGTGTTATATTAAAAGCCCGAAAATTTTACTCATTTCGGCGCAAAAAGCAATCTAAAACCGCTTAACGGCCTGGAAAACCTGGCGGCATCATCCCTTTCATACTACGCATCATTTTTGCCATGCCGCCTTTTTTCATTTTCTTCATCATGCGCTGCATGTCATCGAACTGCTTGAGCAGGCGGTTAACGTCCTGAACCTGCATACCGGAGCCCTGCGCGATACGGCGCTTACGCGAACCTTTGATTATCTCTGGCTGGGCGCGCTCTTTTAAGGTCATGGAGTTGATAATCGCCTCCATACGCACCAGCACATTGTCATCCATTTGCGACTTCACATTGTCAGGCAGCTGTCCCATACCCGGCAGCTTACTCATCATGCTGGCCATGCCACCCATGTTTTTCATCTGCTTTAACTGCTCAAGGAAGTCATTCAGGTCAAAACCATCGCCTTTCTTCAGCTTGCTGGCCAGTTTCTCAGCCTGAGCACGGTCAACCTTACTTTCGATATCCTCAATCAGCGATAGCACATCGCCCATGCCAAGAATACGCGAGGCAATACGATCCGGATGGAAAGGCTCCAGCGCATCAGTTTTTTCACCGACGCCAAGGAACTTAATCGGTTTACCGGTGATATGACGAATAGACAGGGCCGCACCACCCCGGGCATCACCATCCACTTTAGTCAGTACCACACCGGTCAGCGGCAGCGCTTCATTAAAGGCTTTTGCGGTATTCGCCGCATCCTGACCGGTCATTGCATCGACAACAAACAGGGTTTCTACCGGATTAATCGCGCTATGGACCTGTTTAATTTCGTCCATCATCGCTTCATCAACGTGCAGACGACCGGCGGTATCCACCAGCAGCACATCGTAGAATTTGAGCTTCGCTTCTTTTAACGCCGCATTGACAATATCAACCGGCTTTTGCTGGGCATCGGAGGGGAAGAAATCAATGCCAACCTGGCTTGCCAGGGTTTCCAGCTGTTTAATCGCCGCCGGGCGATAAACGTCAGCCGAGACCACCAGCACCTTTTTCTTCTGCTTTTCACGCAGCAGCTTACCGAGTTTACCCACACTGGTGGTTTTACCCGCCCCTTGTAAACCGGCCATTAACACCACGGCCGGCGGCTGAGCGGCCAGATTCAGCGTGGTATTTTCCTCACCCATTGCCGCCATCAGTTCGCCACGAACAATCTTGACGAATTCCTGACCTGGAGTCAGGCTTTTATTGACCTCGTGACCGACGGCTTTTTCTTTAACACGATTGATAAAGTCACGCACAACGGGCAGCGCAACGTCCGCTTCCAGCAGTGCCATGCGCACTTCACGCAGCGTATCTTTGATGTTGTCTTCGGTAAGCCGCCCACGACCGCTAATATTACGTAATGTGCGCGACAGACGGTCTGTTAAATTATCAAACATGGTTATTTTGCCTAACGTAGTTACTAAGGCCGCTTCTCGCGACACAAATCGGAATCGGAATTTGACGGATTATAACACGAAGCGCCTTAGGTGCGATCCAACGGTTGGAGCAGGCGACAGGTAACGTTATACTGACTTTTTCCTTTTCTGGCTAATTTGAACGACACACTCTATGCCCGTTTTCGCCATCCTTGCGCTCGTAGCTTACTCATTCAGTCTCGCGCTGATCGTTCCGGGTCAACTCCGGAAGAACAGCGGCTGGCGACGTTTTGCCATTATTTCGGCCATTATCGCACTGATCTGTCACGGTATTGCACTAGAAGAACGAATATTTACCGCAGACGGGGGACAAAACCTCAGCCTGCTCAATATCGGTTCCTTAGTCAGTTTGATTATCTGTACGGTGATGACTATCGTCGCCTCGCGTAATCGCGGCTGGCTGCTTCTGCCGATTGTTTATGCCTTTGCGTTGATCAATCTCGCCCTGGCGACGTTTATGCCTAACGAGTTTATCACGCATCTGGAAACCACACCGGGGGTGATGGTCCATATCGGCCTGTCTCTGTTCTCTTATGCCACCCTAATTATTGCCGCACTCTACGCCTCGCAGCTGGCGTGGATTGATTATCAGCTTAAAAATAAAAAGCTGGCCTTCAATAATGAAATGCCGCCGCTGATGGTGATTGAGCGTAAAATGTTCCATATCACACAGATTGGCGTGGTGTTATTAACTCTCACCCTGTGTACTGGCCTGTTTTACATGAAAAACCTATTCAGTATGGAAAATGTTGATAAAGCCGTACTCTCCATTCTGGCCTGGTTTGTTTATGTCATACTGCTATGGGGTCATTATCATGAAGGCTGGCGTGGACGCCGGGTTGTCTGGTTTAACGTCGCGGGTGCTATCATTCTTACGTTAGCCTATTTTGGCAGCCGTGTGCTACAACAGTTAGTCAGTTAATTAATATTTAAGGATTGCGCTTTGGAACACATCTCGACCACCTCGTTGATTATTACCCTGATCATCATGGTGGTGGTGTCCGCCTTCTTCTCTGCCTCAGAAACCGGCATGATGACGCTTAACCGCTATCGTCTGCGGCATAAAGCAAAACATGGCAACCGGGCAGCAAGGCGTGTTGAAGGGTTGCTGAAAAGGCCCGATCGACTTATCAGCCTGGTGCTTATCGGCAATAACCTGGTGAATATCCTGGCATCAGCCCTCGCCACCATTGTCGGCATCCGGCTATACGGTAATGCCGGGGTGGCAATTGCCACCGGCGTGCTGACCTTTATCATTCTGGTGTTTGCCGAGGTACTCCCGAAAACCGTTGCGGCCCTCTACCCGGAAAAAATTGCCTATCCGAGCAGCGTGTTGTTAAAACCGCTGCAAATACTGATGATGCCGCTGGTCTGGCTGTTAAATACCATCACTCGCTTACTGATGCGTATGGTGGGCATCAAAATCGACAATATCATCAGTACCGCCCTGAGCAAGGATGAGCTTCGGACCATCGTGAACGAATCCCGCTCGCAGATATCCCGCCGTAATCAGGACATGCTGTTATCGGTGCTTGACCTGGAAAAAGTCAGCGTGGATGACATTATGATCCCGCGCAATGAGATCCTCGGCATCAATATTAACGACGAGTGGAAGCAGATTGTTCGCCAACTGGCCCATTCACCCCATAGCCGTATCGTGCTTTATCGCGAGTCACTGGACGATGCGATTGGTATGCTGCGCGTGCGGGAAGCCTACCGACTGATGACCGAGAAAAAAGAGTTCACCAAAGAGGTGATGCTGCGGGCGGCCGATGAAGTCTATTTTATTCCGGAAGGCACACCACTCAGTATTCAGTTAGTTAAATTTCAGCGAAATAAGAAAAAAGTCGGCCTGGTGGTGGATGAATACGGTGATATTCAGGGCCTGGTCACCGTGGAGGATATTCTCGAAGAGATCGTCGGCGACTTTACCACATCCATGTCTCCGACCCTCGCCGAAGAGGTTTCCCCGCAAAAAGATGGCTCGGTTATCATTGAAGGCACCGCCAACGTACGCGAGATTAACAAGGCCTTTAACTGGACGCTGCCGGAAGATGATGCCAGAACGGTCAATGGCTTACTGCTTGAAGTTCTGCAGGACATTCCCGAACCTGGCACGCATATTCGCATCTCTCAGTATGAAATTGATGTGCTTGAGGTGCAGGAAAATATGATTAAACAGGTACGGATGACCCCGGTGAAAAACGCCCATAAGCATTCTGAGGCCACGGGCTAGCCTACGGCTACAGGTCATATTTTTCAGACCAGAAACGACAAAGAGGGGAAAACAATGTTTTCCCCTCTTTGCTGTTAGGCTCTGTATGGCTGCCCTGAAATCTTACACACTAAAGAGACAGTCCACAGAGAAATCCGGCCTCTTCAATGGGCAACGACAGCCCAACGCCCGGCTTAGGCTTTAGCCCGGGCAACAGATACCATTGCCGCACGTAGCGTACGTCCGTTCAGGGTATAGCCTTTCTGCATCACCATCAGAACATGGTTAGGCGCAACCTCATCGGACTCAACCATGGCGATGGCCTGATGAACGTCCGGATTAAACGGCACCTGGGTATCACCGACGACTTCAACACCGAATTTACGCAACACATCGATCATTGATTTTTGCGTTAATTCAATACCTTCAATCATAGGGGCAAGGTCAGGATTAGACTTGTCAGAAACCTCAAGCGCTCTGTCCAGACTATCGATCACCGGCAGCAACTCGTTAACAAACTTATCGAGGGCAAATTTATGCGCTTTCTCGATATCCAGTTCAGTACGGCGGCGCAGATTTTCCATTTCAGCTTTAGTCCGCAACAGAGTGTCACGTTCGCGCTGTTCAACTTCCGCCAGCTGAGCCTGTAACGTCGCGATGAGATCATCACGCTCATCAACCACATCAGCCCCTTCAACAGGCTCTACTTCTTCGTGGCGATCGTTTAAAATGTCTTCCGAAACTTGCTCATCTGGTATTTTCTGTTCTTTACTACTCATGAAATTCTCCGCCTGTTTAGCATTAATCTCTCTGGTTCGCTTATTATGGGGATATGTTTCCGTGTTTCAAGGGAACCTGTCATATTGTCGCAGTAACATCCGTGAATGAGGACGACCAGGATAATGAACACACATTTCAAGTGTATTGGGATTGTTGGACATCCGCGACATCCTACCGCGCTAACTACCCATGAAATGCTCTATCGTTGGCTGAGCGACAAAGGCTATAAAGTAATAGTAGAACAGCAAATCGCTCAGGACCTCAATCTTACCCATGTTACCACCGGTACACTCGCTGAAATTGGTCAACAGGCTGATCTTGCGGTGGTGGTGGGTGGTGATGGGAATATGCTCGGGGCAGCACGAGTCCTTGCCCGTTACGATATCAAAGTGATTGGCATCAACCGCGGCAATTTAGGATTTTTAACCGATCTGGACCCGGATAACGCCCAACAGCAGCTGGCCGAAGTGCTTGAAGGTAATTATATTACCGAGCGCCGCTTTCTGCTTGAAGCCCAGGTTTGCCATCGTGACGTGCCCACCCGCCTGAGTAGCGCCATTAATGAAGTGGTCCTGCACCCGGGTAAAATTGCGCATATGATTGAGTTTGAGGTCTACATTGATGAAATGTTTGCCTTCTCTCAGCGCTCTGACGGGCTGATTATCTCAACGCCAACCGGGTCGACCGCCTATTCGCTTTCCGCCGGGGGCCCTATTCTGACCCCCTCCCTCGATGCGATTACCCTGGTGCCGATGTTTCCGCATACCCTGTCAGCCCGCCCGCTGGTGATTAATAGTAACAGTACTATTCGCCTGCGCTTTTCCCACCATCGTAATGACCTGGAAATCAGTTGCGATAGCCAGATTGCCCTGCCTATCCAGGAGGAAGAGACGGTGCTTATCCGCCGTTGTGATTGCCATCTGGAATTGATTCATCCGAAGGATTACAGCTATTTCAATACATTAAGCTCGAAACTCGGCTGGTCGAAAAAATTATTTTAAAAAACAGCTTTGCCACTTTACTGTATATAAAACCAGTTTATACTGTATGAACAAACAGTCATGGTTTTAAATACAGGAGTGGCTATGCTGACACAACTCACCATCAGTAACTTCGCTATTGTTCGCGAGCTTGATATTGATTTCCAGCAGGGCATGACGGCGATTACCGGTGAAACCGGGGCCGGTAAGTCAATTGCCATTGATGCCCTGGGTTTGTGTTTAGGTAGCCGCACTGAGGCTGACATGGTGCGCCGGGGGGCGAATCGCGCCGATCTCTGCGCCCGTTTTTCACTAAAAGACACCCCCGCAGCCCTGCGCTGGCTGGAAGAGAACCAGCTGGACGAAGGGGCTGAGTGCCTGTTACGCCGGGTTATTGGTAGCGATGGCCGCTCGCGTGGTTTTATTAATGGCACCGCCGTGCCGGTTTCTCAGCTGCGTGAGCTGGGTCAGCTGCTTATCCAGATTCACGGTCAGCATGCCCATCAGCTGCTGCTCAAGTCCGATCATCAGAAAACCCTGCTGGATGGCTATGCCGGTGAACAGCCGCTGATGCAACAAATGGCCAGCCAGTATCGGGCATGGCACCAGAGCTGCCGTCAACTGGCACAGCATCAACAGCTTGCCCAGGAGCGTGCCGCCCGGGCGGAGTTGCTCAATTATCAGTTAAAAGAACTTAATGAATTTGCCCCGGTTGCCGGGGAATTCGAGCTGATTGATGAAGAGTACAAACGCCTTGCCAATAGCGGTCAGTTACTGTCAACCAGCCAGCAGGCGCTGGATATTCTGGCCGAAGCCGAAGAGTGCAATTTACAAAGTCAGCTGTATAACGTTCGTCATTTAATGAGCGAACTGCTAAGCATGGACGAAAAGCTCAGCGGCGTACAAACCATGCTCGAAGAGGCCTCGATTCAGATTTCAGAGGCCTATGATGAACTGCGCCACTATTGCGACCGTCTGGACCTGGATCCCAACCGCCTGTATGAGCTGGAGCAGCGTATTTCCCGGCAAATTTCCCTGGCCCGTAAACACCATATTACGCCAGAAGAATTGCCCGACTATCATCAAAAACTGCTCAATGAACAGCAGAGTCTGGATGAACAATCCGACTCACAAGAGCTGTTACAGCAGGCTGTTGCCCATCACCATCAGCAGGCTCTGGCCACCGCCCGCACCCTGCATGACCGCCGTGTCGCCTATGCACAAGAGCTATGCACCCTAATTACCCACAGTATGCATGCCCTGTCGATGCCCCATGGCCAGCTGGCTATTGCCGTGGAGTTTAATGAAAACTCACTGACTGAAACCGGGGCCGACCGCATCGATTTCCGGGTCAGCACCAACCCCGGTCAGCCGTTACAGCCGCTGGCTAAAGTTGCCTCCGGCGGCGAGCTTTCCCGTATTGCACTGGCGATTCAGGTTATTACTGCCCGTAAAATGGAAACCCCGGCACTGATTTTCGATGAAGTGGATGTCGGGATCAGCGGCCCTACTGCCGCGGTCGTTGGGCAGTTACTGCGCCAGCTGGGCGAGTCTACTCAGGTAATGTGCGTAACCCACTTACCACAGGTTGCCGGCTGCGGTCATCATCACTTCTTCGTCAGTAAAAATACCGATGGCGAAATGACTGAAACCCATATGCAACCCCTGGATAAACGCGCAAGACTGCAGGAACTGGCCCGCTTGCTCGGCGGTAGCGAAGTCACCCGCAATACCCTCGCCAATGCGAAAGAGCTATTGGCCGCTTAACGCACTCAGATGTTAATCCCGCTGCTTAACCCAGCCCTGGCCCGCCGGTAAAGCAGCGCGTTGCTCGCTTAATCACAAGCTGGAAAGATTTACGGGACTGCAGGCCGGACAGGGATGCGGTACTCAATGAGGCCCTTGTGCTCTGGTAAGCCAGCTAAACCTCAGCCGGGTCATTTCAGCAGAAATCCGGCAGGCATTGTTTAGATAAACAATGCCTTATAATATCGCTAATAAAGCGATCTTCCGCCAGATTGGCGGCAGGATAAACGGGCATTAAAGGGGCTTGCCACCTTTAATTGATCATCTATTGAGCATCCATAAATGCGGGGAGATCGGGCACCGGTAAGACCGATATTACCTTTAGCCTCTGCAGCGTTCTGATATGGGCGCGCTCAAGGTGATCGCGTAAACAGCCAGCGGCGAGTTCCCAGTTACCCTTAAGCAGCATTTCGTATACCAGACAATGTTCTTCTAGCATCGCAGTTTCAATGGGTATCGATAGCAAATCGTAAAAGATACGCGTCACGATAAACGGAGACTGATTCTGTTGCAGTATTTGCATCATCCGCTTATTACCTGCAGGTTCAAGGCAACGGACGTGTAAATCCTCCTCCAGTTTTTCAAGTTCCGCAGAGGTCAGCTGTTTACCTTTATATTTCTGCGTTTTTTCCAGCGCGGCGCTCAGCCAGTCAACCGCAAGATGCTGACCGGCTTTACGTAAGGCGGCGGGCTCAAGGTTTGCCCGGATCTCAAAATGGTCGGAAATTTCACGCGCAGTTAAAGGCCCGGTCAGCCACTGGGAATAAGGCTCTTTCTCCACCAGGCCTTTATCACGCAGGCGCATAAGACTTTCACGAATAACCGAACGGCTAATATTGTAATAGCGGGCGGCTTTTTGCTCATCAACCTGATAACAGCCGAAAACCATTGCCGTCGAAAGCACGACTTGCAGATTTTCCAGAACTTTTTCACCGCTGCTGCGGGTATCGACCAGCTCCTGCTGTTCATCCAGGCCAAAGAGTTCACGCGTCAGGGCAATGCGGATAGGCTCCACCTCGTCGGCGTCCTGGGCCACAATAAAGCCACGCCCTTCAAAACGGGCAATTAACCCCTCTTCATGTAACAAACTCAATGCCCGGCGAACCGGTACACGACTGGTACCAAATAACTGTGCCAGCGGCCCCTCTAACAGAACCAGGCCCTTTGGAATTCGCTGTTGTTGCAGGATATTGTGTAAAACCTGGCGAATGACTTCATAACGCGCAGAACCGGTCTCTTCCGTCGCCCCAGGGGCACTCTTCGTTCGCATGGTCATGTCTTTGGTCCTGTTTACGTCGGGCTATAATATCATAACTTCCCGGCAGGCAAATCCGCCTCATCCCATGCACAATCCTGGTGCACCCCGCCCAATAACGGATCATAAAATAAAATATACATTTTATATTTATCAGTAACGCCCCCCTCTGCTCATGACTTACTGCACATAAAAATAAACTAATTAATTGTTTATTATCATTTTTATAAAATAAAACCATTCAAGATCACAATTCGATCACATTTCACTGAATGATTTGGCATCACCCTTGCTATGTTTAAATGGATTTTGTTTTCAAATATACATTTAAGGATAGGTATGAACGCCGAAGCCATTCGCCAGCAGTTCAGGCACGGTCAAATTGATGCCTGTGGCATCTCCTCGTTGTTTGCCCGCGGGCTGATAACACCGCTGGCCCTGACTGAAGCCTGCTTAACGGCGGCTCAGCACTCACATGGCATCTTTATCACACTCACGGCTGAACGGGCACGCCAGCAGGCGGCTGCCGCCACTTTACGCTGGCAACAAGGGAAAGCATTAAGTGAGCTGGATGGTATTCCGATCGCATGGAAAGACCTGTTCGATATTGCTCAAACCCCTACCACCGCGGGTTCGGCAACGCGTAAAACCATCCCCGCTGCCACAGAAGATGCCAGGCTGGTAAATCACCTGACGCAGGCGGGTATGGTTACCCTTGGCAAAACGAACCTGAGTGAGTTTGCCTTTTCAGGACTAGGGATAAACCCAACATTTGGCACATCGCTTATCACCTCTCAACAGGGTACTGAACATGTTCCGGGCGGTTCATCCAGCGGTTCAGCGCGGGCCGTTGCTGAGGGGCTGACATGTTTTGCTATCGGCACTGATACCGCAGGTTCGGTACGTATCCCCGCCGCATTTAATGGAATTGTTGGTTACCGCGCCAGCCGCCAACGCTATAACGATACCGGCGTTTTCCCCCTGGCT
>Ga0153936_100219_pt1 | contig 15037 bp, 14 predicted proteins | sample TSNJ020MetaG_FD_102272 | JGI IMG/M metagenome (GOLD analysis project Ga0153936, IMG submission 102272) | Attine ant fungus gardens microbial communities from New Jersey, USA - TSNJ020 MetaG | ecosystem: Host-associated > Fungi > Mycelium > Unclassified | place: USA: New Jersey, Wharton State... | reverse complement strand
TGCAGCTCAGACATTAAAAATGCCTGCATAATCATCATGCCTTTAGCATGAATATTACCGCCGAGTTCGGCTTTTCGCTCAACATCGGTAAATTCGCCATCGCCGACATGCACCACGCAACTGATGCGCGAAGGTTCACCAAAGGCACGGGGATGGCCTGGAAATTCCACAACGGACAAAGCGTTGATTTGGCCAACCATTTCCCCTTCGGTTTCGATGCGAATTTGTTCCAGCAGAATCTCATCCTGCATACGTTCAGCAAGAAAACCTTCCCGCCAGGCGCGCTGTTCCAACATTTGTTGCAACTGTTCGGCGCTAAAGCAGTCCGTTTCACAAAACGGAGCCACTTCCCGCAGCTGGCGCAGCAGCCAGGATGGGCAGAGGCTGAGCATCTCCTGATCGCCCGTATAGCGAGCGGACTCGCGGATAAGCGGGGTCCAGGCATCTTCCGCCGGAGAGGGCAGGTTATGCTGCCCGGCAAGGGTATAAACCCACTGGCACCAGGTCGCGATATCTTCAGTTTCGTTGAGCTGTAAAGTCTCTTCGTACTCACTGTAGATAGCCACCGCAGCCAGCTCTGGCTCCATATCATTGAAATCAGCCAGCGCTTCACGGTCGCCGACCAGAACCAGTTTTACATTCAGCGGTAATGACGGTATTTTCACCGGCAGCGGCCGCGTTTCATCCGGCGAGATCCAATCAAAGCGTTGCTGGATAACCATCTGCTTTAAGCGTAACCACAGCAAAGGCTGGGCCAGCAGGCTACGTAAAGAGAGGATAAGCACCCCGCCATTAGCCTGATGCACAAGGCCCGGCTCAAGGCTTATCTCAGTACCAAATTGGCGCACGCAGCCAAAAAGCTGTTCAGCTTCAATCCAGTCCTGGCAGACAACCCCACCGCTTGCGGCAAAATTATCATCAGGATGTGTCGCAGGGCGCAGGGTAACGCGATTTCCTTCTATACTATAATGACCGCCGGTCAGGCTGTTTTCTGATGTATCGCTTTCCCGAATGGCAGCGGCAATCACATTCAGATATTCAGCGTCTTCAGCGGCTTTTATCAGCATCATGCAGGCTGATACGTCGGAATAATGAAATTGCTCAATACCGTAGGCTAAACGGGCCTGAACACGCGAGAATAGAGATGAATGGGTGTCATAAGGCTGAGCAAACGCCTGCTGATACTTTTCAGTATCAGGAACGAGAGCACGCCAGTCGAGTCGATGAGTCGTCAAAGTCGCTATATATTTATCAATGTGATTTTAAAGGCGTGATTATACAAGAATCATGATAGGAGCACACGGATAAAGCGCGATCGGAACATTATCCTGCTCACGTCTTTGATTTTCCGTTCTGTCAATGCTTAAAAAACTGTTATTCTGAATAGAGTTACACGGTCACACTGAGACAACAATGAAATATCAACAGTTGGAAAATCTCGAGAGCGGCTGGAAGTGGAAGTATCTGGTAAAGAAGCATCGTGAGGGGGAGCCCATCACGAGACATCTTGAGGCCAGTGCAGCACATGAGGCCGTGGTTCAACTCCTCGCTCTGGAAAATGTCCCTGTTCTTGTGCAGGACTGGATAGAAAAGCATATGAGTCCGGCTTTAGAAAACCGGATGAAGCAGACCATTCGCGCCCGGCGCAAACGGCATTTTAATGCTGAGCACCAGCATACCCGTAAAAAGTCTATCGATCTTGAATATCTTGTCTGGCAACGTTTAGCGATGCTTGCCCAGCGGCGCAATAAAACCCTGTCGGAAACCATCGTTCAGTTGATAGAAGACGCAGAGCGCAAAGAGAAGGTCGAGAGCAAAATATCTACCCTCAAGCAGGACCTGCAAAATATGCTGAATAAAGAACAGTAACGGGCTTAATGGGCGGCCTTAACAGGCCAGTATAAAATCAGCGCAAATAAAAAACCCCGCCATGGCGGGGTTTTTTTGGGTAAGGCTGTCTTACGCTGCAGGTTGAACTACAACGTCTTTGATGCCTTTAACCTGGATTTCAACGCGACGATCTGGTGCCAGGCACTCGATCAGTTTAGCTTTAGGAGCTACGTTGTTGCAGGTGTTACCAGTAACTGGGTCTGCTTTGCCCATACCGCGTGCAGAGATCTTGTTCGCTGGGATACCTTTAGAGATCAGGTAATCAACAACGCTCTGTGCACGTTTTTCGGACAGTTTCAGGTTGTACTGCTCAGAACCGATACGGTCGGTGAAGCCCAGAACAACAACAGAACCATCTTTAGGATCGATGTTGCTCAGCTGAGAATACAGCTGGTCCAGAGCCTGGCGACCTTCTGGCTTCAGGGAAGCCTGGTTGAAGGTGAACAGAACGTCAGACTTCAGAGTGAAGTGCTTGGTCTGTACTTCAGGAGCTGGAGCTGGAGCCGGCGCAGGAGCGATAGCTGGAGCATCTTCTTGCTGACCAAAGCGGTAAGAAACACCAACGCTCAGCATGCCGTTGTCTGGACGAACACCCAGGGTGTCTTTGTCACCAACGTGGCTGATCCACTGGTATTCCAGACGGGTAGCGATGTCGCGAGTCACAGCCCACTCAACACCACCTGCGAACAGAGGAGATACGCCAGTGTCGTTGTTGCTTACGTTGCCAGCAGGGCCGCTGCTTTTCGCATCAGCACGCCATACCATACCACCCAGACGGGTGTAGACATCAACGTCGTTCAGAACTGGGTAGCTCAGTTTGGTGGTCAGCTGAACACCCTGCGCTTTGAATGCACCGTTCTGTACGCTGCCTTTATATGGCATACGGCCTAACCAGTCATAACCCAGTTCGAAACCGACATACGGGTTAACCTGGTAACCACCGAAAGCACCAGCGCCCAGCTGATCTTTCTGGGTGTTGCCGTTGCTGTTCAGGTCACTTGGAGTCCAACCGGTGCTGTGGAACTGAGACCAGCCCAGTTTACCACCTGCATACCAGGTATTGTCTTTCGGAGCGGCCTGCGCTACGGTAGCGAAGCCAGCAAGTGCCACTGCAATTGCGATAGCTGTCTTTTTCATTTTATGCGCCTCATTATCATCCAAAAAGGCCATGAGTCTTAAGCTGCCTCAAAACTCAGGGTTAAATCCTTCGCCCGGGTTATAGCTCAATAGTTACTCTAACCGATGAAACGGCCTTATGAAGAGCACCCTGGCGAGGTAAAGTCTACAACGTAGTAGAAAACTTACAAGTATGAAGTCTGTCAGAAATATGAAAAAAAACTGTGTGCGTACACATCATTTTACAATTTTACCGTCTATGGCCTCACCGTCCAACGATGCCCGCCTGCAAAAAATGCATTCTTTTTAATTAGTTATGAAAAAATTTTTATAATTATAAATGTAAGAAATACTTATTCGCGAATTATCTTAAATTTACTTAATGATACAAACTAGAATGAATTTTTAAGCCATTTTGTGGTCTTGAGCGTGAGATTCTCATCGGTCGCATGATCAAACCCAGCGCCTGACCCGATATTGAGGCAGCGGTTAACCGCTGATGTTCTTCATCGGTTAAGTCTTCGTCCAGCCAGCAAATTACCACACTATAATTTCCCGTTTTCAGTGCTTTTTCCATGGCATTAACGCTGTCCTGCGCCGCCAGTTCCCGGGTCTGCATAATTTTGTCCAGCGGTAACCCAGCCGTCTGCAGCCAGTGGCGACTCAATTTTTGCTGGGGCGTGAGCCACAGCTGCCAGCGGGATTGTTGGCCTAACTGTTGCAAGAGCGGCAACAGAATGCAATGTGTTACCCACAATTTGTCCTGGCTGTAGACAATTTCACTGATTAATCCATGCACGGCTTCCATCTTCTGCGCCTGACCGGTAAAGGGCATAGCTGCGGAAGTCGCGATGATAGGCGTCTGAACGTCATGTGAATGCATAATAGGATCTCACCTGCTGGGTCACTGTATGGATATACAGTAATCCGCTAAAGGGCAAAGATCAACCAAAAAATTAAGCAGTATCCCTCAATTTTCTGATGCAACTCGGGTTAACGCGAAAATGTCATTGCCGTCAGAGATATCGTTACTTATTTTTTGTTATACACATGCGTTAATTCCTGTGATTAGTTGAAATGGTTAAACATGGACCCGTTTAGTTTCTGATATATAAGGAGAATTAATGAAAGATCTGGCTTATGTAATGATTCATAAATCGCAGAATTATCTTTCTTCACTCGGTCATATTGGCTTCCGCCCCTTATTTGGAGGCTATAGCTTGTTTGTTGAGGGGGTTATCTTTGCCATGGTGTCTGGCGGGGCTCTCTACCTGCGGGCATGCCAGCAATGTCATGATTATTTTAAAGATAAGTCAGCACCAGTGCTGCAGTATTATAAACGCGGTTTAGCGGTGCAACTGAACTATTACCGTGTCGATGATGCACTCTGGCAAACCCCGGACAAGCTGATTGAGCTGGCAGGCCATGCGCTGAGAGGGGCGCAACGGGAACGGGCACAGCGTAAGTCAGACACCCGCCTTAAAAACCTGCCTAATATCACCCTGAATATTGAAATGATGCTGCGTGAAGTGGGAATTATCGACTCACAAACCCTTAAGCTGTTTGGCGCAAAGCGTTCCTGGCTGAAATTAAAGCATCTGAAAAAACCGGTTGGCGTTAAAGTTCTACTGGCGCTGGCCGGAGCAATCCGAGGCGTTCACGAGGCGGTGTTACCGCCCGGTGAACGCCGGGATCTGACGGAATGGTGGCGGGGCTATCAGCAACGCCATTGCAGCTAATCGGAAAACTTCATTACCTGTTGCTGTAGGCGTGAAATTTCCGGCAGCAGCGTGACTAATAAGTGAATTTGCTGCAGCACAAGCGGTTCTTTGGTGTCAGGCCGGGCATCGGCATGGGCAATCCGCGACTTGATATCACTCAGGGTCTGCGCCAGGCCGCTGGCTTTTTCCGCCGGGGAGTGCAGGGCATCATCAACGTAGCAAACGGCATCATCCAGCAGTAACAATATCTCTGCATTGTCCAGTTTTTCCCGGTGAGCCCCGAGGGCTGAGATATAGCTATTAAATGAGTGAGCCAGACACAACAGACGGAAGGCCACTTCGCTCAACTCCGGGCTGACTTTTGGCTCCAGGGAAAGGTTGGAAACCACGGAAGCCAGCTCAGATGCCTTGTTATAGGCTTCCCGTCTGGCAATACGATACTCAAGCCGGTTATCACGACCCTGATGGTATTGTTCCAAAATAGCGTCAAGGTAGCGGCAATTGGCAGCAAAGGCGCGTTCAGTAACCAGCGGCAGCCGCCTGAATTTCCAGTCAGGCCAGATAAAACTGACCGCAGCCCAGGCAATCCCACAGCCAAGCAGGGTATCAATCACACGTGGCAGTGCGACTTCAAACCCTTCACCCAGCAAATTAAAGCAGAGTAAAACCAGCAGGGTGATAAACAGGGTTGCATGAGCATACTGGACATTTCTGAAGGCAAAAAACAGCAGGCCGCTAATCACAATCAGAATCAACTGCCCTTCCACAGAGGGCACAAAATAGAGAATAGGCAGACCTATTGCCACCCCTAACAGCGTACCCAAAATACGCAGCGCCAGCCGGTGCCGGGTAGCACTGTAATTAGGCTGACAGACAAACAGGCTGGTGAGCAGGATCCAGTAACCATGATGCATCCCGGTAAACTGAATAAACGCATAGCCCAGACAGAGCACAATGGACATGCGCACCGCATGGCGGAAGAGGGTGGACTCGGGGGTAAAATTACGGGCTAACCTCTGCCAGATATCGCTAAATCCACTGATTTTGTCATCAGAAAGGCGATTTTCCAGCTCATTGCGCGGGCCTTCTACATCCTGTGATGACTCAATAGTCGCCAGTTGCGCATCAATGGCCCGCAGGTTAGAGAGCAAGTAGCCGAGGGCTTTAATATCATTGGCATCAATCTGGCTGGTGTCTATGCGCTCCAGCGCCTCTTCAAGATGAACAAAAGCCCGTTCAAAACGCGAACCATGATGATAAGGCGCATTTAATAATAAGGCGCGCGAAAGCTGCCGGCAGGCCTGCGACTGTAAAGTCAGTAACCGCTGAAAACGAAACATAATATCGCTATAGCGAAACTTATCCCGCAGCGCCTGATACTCAATATGTGATGAACTGGCGCGCTCCTGAATGTCCTGGGCAACAAAATAGTAGTGCAGGGTCCGGCGGGTACTTTTTTGCCCCCGGTCACCGCGCAAACGAGTTAATAACGAGCTTTTCGTTTGCTCAAGGGTGGTGACTAACTGACTATTTGCCAGGGCAAGTTGCAGCATCGGCGCCTGATTTTCCTGCTCAATATCGGGGTCGAACAGGGCTGCTTTAATTTCCAGATAATTAGCCAGCTGGTCATAACAACGCGCCAGGTTATCCTGCAGGGGACGGATAGGGAAAATAAGGTGTCCGGCCAGGGTTAATAAGTTATACCAGATAGCACCGGCCAGCAGGATTAATGGTTGCTGATACCACTGGGTGTAAAGCGACACGCCGAGCATAGTATAAATAGCAATCAGTAATGCCCCGAATGCAATGGTGGCATAGCGCTGACCAAGGCCGCCGAGCAGAATAAAGCCGCTGGTGGATATCAGTAAGCCAAGGGCAAAAAACCACGGCATAGGGAACAGGAGTTCCACAGAGGCTGAGGCGATAAAAAAACTGACCAGGGTTATCAGTAAGTTTCGCAGGCGACCGCTAAGCCGGTCATCAAGGTCGGTCAGGGCGGCAGCCACCACCCCAAGCGTTAAAGGAATGGTCAGGCGAACATCGCCTATCCACCAGGGGAATGCGGTGGTTCCGGTCAGAGCAATGAAAATACGCAGGTTATAAAGCCAGCGACTGCTCCAGCTATAGCGATGTAAAAGCGGACTAATGAGTAACACAAAAAAACCTTACTTAAAACGGCGTTGCGCATTAGCAACACGAGCAGCCTGGGCCGTTTCGACTGGCACAACCCGGCGTCCTACTGGCCACAAGGCAATTGCGGCGATTTTGAAATTAGCTATCCCGACCGGGATACCAATAATGGAAATACACTGCGTAATGCCAACAAAAATATGCATAATGCATAACCACCAGCCGAACAGAATAAACCAGATGATATTCAGTAAGGTGCCGCCGGTATTCATCAGAACATTTTTTCCCTGGGGATCGAGTTCATCAACGTGAATCGCTTCATTCCCATAAGGAACAAAAGAAAGTTTGGTTATCTCCCAGCAGGAACGTGTCAGCGGTAGCGTAAAAATAAGCACGATGCTGACAATCGTCGCTAATAACCAGGCAAGGGTTGTCATAAAACCACCCAAAACAAAATTCAATACATTCAATACAGTACGCATAATGGTTCTCTTTAAAAATTTCACGGCTAAACAGATAACCAAAATAATAGTAACGCGTTTTTAGCCTGGAGCGTTACCAGATAGGTCGTTAAACTGACTCATAACAACATTTTGTTCAGGAATGGATAGGGCCATGGAACTGAAAGCAACCTCGCTGGGTAAACATTTAGCACAACATCCCTATAACCGGGTAAAACTGTTGCCAGCCGGGGTAGAGGTGAGTGGCGACAATCATGAGTATCTCATCCCCTTCAATCAATTGGTCGGCATTAATTGTAAGCGGGGACTGGTGTGGGGCGAACTCGAATTTGTCCTGCCGGATGATAAAGTCGTCCGTCTGCATGGAACCGAATGGAAAGAAACCCGCCGCTTCTACACCCATCTCAGCCAGATATGGCAAGCCTGGAGTGAAGAGATGAGTCAGGTTGCCGCCGAGGTTTTGGCCGCGCAACAGGCCAGTATTCAGGCGGCGGCAGGCGAGGATAAATGGCTCAAGAAGCAGGATGTCCTGACCTTACAGCAGGGCGTTAAAGCGGCATTTTCTGCCTTACCCCTGCCGCAAAGCAGGTTGATAACTTTCGATAACTGCCGGGATGACTGGCTGGCCTGTAAGCAATTGCTTGAACAGGGTGATGTCTTCCGCCAGCAATGTAATCGTCGTTACACCCAGCATATGCTGGAAAAATACGCTGATTTTTTCCAGCATATTGAAAGAACACCGTTAAATGATGCCCAGGCCCAGGCGGTGGTTAATGGTGAAAGCGCGGTGCTGGTGCTGGCAGGAGCCGGGAGTGGTAAAACATCGGTGCTGGTAGCCAGAGCCGGCTGGCTACTGCAACGCGCAGAGGCAAGCGAGGAGCAAATTCTGCTGCTGACCTTTGGCCGCCAGGCCGCCCGGGAAATGGCAGACCGCCTTGCCGAACGCTTACCGGATGCCAGCCTGACCGCTAAAACCTTTCATGCTCTGGCCTTGCATATCATCGAGCAGGGCACTAAGAAAAAGCCGCGCATCAGCCCCCTGGAAACGGATAGCACAGGCCGCCAGCAGTGGCTGATAACCTGCTGGCAGCAACAATGCCAGCAGAAAAAAGCAATGGCGAAGGGGTGGCGGTCATGGCTGGAGGAGGAGCTGGGCTGGCAGGTTGCCGAGGGCGAGTACTGGCAGGATAAGTCGATACTGTCCCGCCTGGCCGTGCGGCTGGACAATTGGCTGAGCCTGATGCGTATGCACGGCGGTTCCCAGGCGGAGATGATTGCCAGCGCTCCGGATGAACTGCAGGCCCGTTTTACCCGGGGCATTAAACTGATGGCGCCTTTGATTAAAGCCTGGAAAAGTACCTTACGTACCGCCGGTGATAGCGATTTTTCCGGGCTTATCCATCAGGCTATCAATATTCTTGATAAAGGCCGTTTTGTCAGCCCATGGAAAGCCATCCTGGTGGATGAGTTTCAAGATCTCTCCCCCCAGCGCGCCGCCTTACTCCACGCCCTACGTCGGCAAAATAGCCACAGTTCATTGTATGCCGTGGGGGATGACTGGCAGGCTATTTACCGTTTTAGCGGGTCTGAAACCGCGTTGACGACGGATTTTAGTCAGTTTTTTGAGCAAGGCGAAGTCTGCCAGCTGGATACGACTTACCGGTTTAATCAACGTATAGGCCAAATTGCTAACCAATTTATTCAGCAAAATCCCCATCAGCTGGCAAAAACGCTGAATAGCCTGAGCGCCGGGGATAAGAAGTCCATTTCACTCTTGCCTGACGATAAACTGGAAAATTTACTGGATAAACTGAGTGGTTATGCGTTGCCAGAACAACGCATTCTGATCCTTGCCCGTTATCACTATCTGCGCCCGGCCTTGATGGATAATGTGGCAACCCGCTGGCCGAAGCTCAATATTGCGTTTATGACCTTGCATGCCAGCAAAGGCCAGCAGGCCGATTACACTATCATACTGGGCTTACAGTCCGGGCCGGAAGGTTTTCCGGCGGCGCAAAATGAGTCAGTGATAGAGACGGTATTGCTGGGAAGGGCTGAAGATTTTCCCGAGGCCGAAGAGCGACGCCTGCTTTACGTGGCACTTACCCGGGCCCGCCATCGTGTCTGGTTACTCTATAACAAACAGCAACCTTCAGCCTTTGTTGATGAACTAAAACAGCTTGGCGTACCGTTAATCGCTCGTCCCTGACCCTTACAGTCGGTCGGTCAGGTAACGTTGATAATCGGGGATCTCTATCTCAACCGGGCTATTAAATCCCGGAGACTGAATAATAAAGTCTGCGGTTGAACGGTTGGTGGCCACCGGAATATTCCACACGGTGGCGAGGCGCAGTAAAGCTTTAACATCCGGGTCGTGGGGAACGGCATTGAGTGGATCCCAGAAGAAGATCAAAACATCAATTTTACCTTCGGCGATAAGGGCCCCGACTTGCTGGTCACCCCCCATCGGGCCGCTCATCATAGCATTAACCTCGAGGCCGGAAGCGCGTTGAATCAGACGCCCGGTGGTACCGGTGGCATACAGAGTATGCTTCTCCAGGACCGCCTTATGGCGCTCTACCCAGGCCAGTAACGCGGTTTTACAGTGGTCGTGTGCAACGAGGGCGATATGTTTTTTTTCTGATATTGTGCGGGTTGTAAGATGCATAAAATTTTCCTGAAAAATTATTTATCCGCAACAGCTTACTGGAAGAGATTGAGGCTGCAAGAGAAACAGATCAAAAATAGCGAGAATAGCCTGGCATCAGACTGAGTTGCTAAGGGCAGGGGGGGCTTTGCCTGCGGCTGATAAGATAATAAACTTATAAATCAATACACTGAGAATTACTGCCGGAGAGACAACCCAGGGCTTGTTAACCCGTGTCCGGCCACGTTCAGCTCCAGCCCTCTTGCTATTGGCAGTATTTCAGGCTTAAGGTCTGGGGGATTAAGCCTGACAGATGGTCTTTATCCGGGTCTATTAAGCCGGGCTTATGGTGCCGGGCCCGGTCAGTTAGCGTCAGTTAATAGCGCAATATTATCCCCTTTGCAGGGCACAGACTTACGGGAGGTCGAATGACCAGAGACAGTATTGAAGATATTTTAAAAAATACACGGACCATTGCGCTGGTGGGTGCCAGCGAAAAGACGCATCGTGCTTCCTACCGGGTCATGTCTTACCTGCTCGATCAGGGTTATCAGGTTATCCCGGTTTCCCCGAAACTGGCGGGTAAAACGCTGCTGGGCCAGACCGCCTATGCAAGCCTTGCAGATATCCCCCATGCCATCGATATGGTCGATGTGTTTCGCAATGCAGACGCCGCCTTAGAAGTGGCCAAAGAGGCGATTGCGGTGGGGGCGAAAACCCTATGGTTACAATTGGGCGTCATCAATGATGAAGCGGCAGAGCTGGCGAGGGCCGCAGGGCTGCAGGTTGTGATGGATAAATGCCCGGCGATTGAAATTCCCCGCCTTGGCCTGAGCCGTTAGGACATGGCACAGCCCGCCGGGGCTGGATTTGCCAGGATGCGCCGGGGCATATTAAGGCAAGGGTCCGGGAGATAGGCAATAAGGCCGGTTATCCGGCCTTATTGTCGTTAACCGTGATTAATTACGAAGACAGGGGGTCTGCAGGCGTTGACGAATGGAGGCGGCCAGTTCATCCATAGAGGGTTGCTCCGGATGCTCCTCGTCACCTTCACCACTTAATTGTGCCTCGGCCAGATAGGTGTGTACTGTCTGACCATCGTCATTTTCCATCACCACATGGTACCAGGGCGCCGTGCGCAGCGAGCTGTGTACGGCCAGGTCGTCTTCCTGAGGTTCGTTAAACGCATATTCTGGGTCGATATCAACAATCACACCAAGGTAGCCCAGTAATACGTGGCGTACCTGCTGCCCTATACCGAATTTGCTGACAATCATAGTCACCTCCGAAAACATCATGCTTTAGATGTATGGCATCATTTTCATTTTTCAAGTCAGATGACGCGGCAGGCGAAGCCTTTTAGATATAACCCCTCCGGGTAGGCTGCGCTCACCGGATGGTCTGCCGCCTGACGAAATTGCTCAATAAACTGCATTTCACGCCCTGCATCTAACGCTGCATCTGCGACTATCTTTTGGAAAAGATCCGTCGTCATCAGCCCGGAACAGGAAAAGGTTAACAAAACACCGCCAGGGTTCAGGAGCTGGCATGCCAGCATATTGATATCTTTATACCCTCTGCAGGCCCCGGACAACTGATTTTTGTTTTCAACAAATTTCGGCGGGTCCATGATAATGACATCAAATTTCTCGCCCTGGTCACGATAGCGGCGCAGTAGCTTGAAAACATCATCACGCAGGAATTCGGCCTTACTCAGGTCGAGCTGGTTCAGCTCAACGTTTTGCCGGGCAATATCCAGCGCTTCCTGGGAAGTATCGACACTGACGACCTGGCGACAATCTCCCATTAAGGCCGAAATAGCGAAACCGCCGGTGTAGGAAAAACAGTTCAGGACCCGTTTATCTTTACTGTAACCCCGGGTCGCAAAACGGCTATCACGCTGGTCAAGATAATAGCCCGTTTTATGACCATTTTTGATATCAACCAGTAGCTTCATCCCGTGCTCTTCAATAGGCAGCAGCGCCGGTGGCTCTTCACCACTTAACAGGCCCTGAGTCAGCGCCAGTCCCTCTTTTTTACGCACCGCAACATCTGAACGTTCATACAGCGCACACTGGGGATAGAGTTTTTGCAGGGCGCTGATTAATAGCGGACGCTGGAAGTCAGCCCCGGCGGAAAGCAGCTGTAGCACTAAAAAGCGATTAAAACGGTCAATGGTGATGCCCGGTAGCCCATCAGACTCCCCGGCAATTAAGCGATAGCTATCCAGGCCATCACGTTGCGCCAGCCAGCTACGCCATTGCTGAGCCTGCTGTAAACGGCGAATAAAGAAGGCCTCATCAATGGTTTCCTCGCGGTCAAAGCTCCATACCCTGGCACAAATCTGTGACGCCGGTGAGTAGGCCGCTCTGGCTAACCATTTGCCATGACTGTCTATAATATCGATGGTTTCCCCGGGGCTTGCCTGTCCCTCAAGGCGGGCAACGGCACCAGAGAAAATCCATGGATGACGACGCAGCAGCGACTTCTCGCGCCCTTTGGCTAATACTAAACGGGGATAATGATGAAAATCGGACTTAGTCATGCGGGAAAACCTCTCACAAACAGTGATGTCAGCGGGGGCTATTCCCGCCTGATGCCAGTAAAATAAAACGGCGCGTAGGGTAGCACACCTATCAGGGGCAAGCATTACTGTCTGAGTCATGATACCACCCCGTCAGCTTTTCGATAAACGCCAGGCCGGCTTAGTCCCCCAAAAACTGGCGTGGCTGACCTGCCTGTCCGTGGTCAGTGACTCAGGGTCAGGCGGGAAGACGGGGGTGAGTCCGGCGCATTTGTTGTGTTATTCAGCCATAATAACAGAGTAAGCTCAGGGCATGACTTATCACGAAAGGAGCCTAAAATGTCTGACTCATCGGCACAGCTTTGCCTGAAGTACAGAATATATGGTCGGGTGCAGGGGGTAGGTTTTCGTTACAGTGTCTGGCAGGAAGCCACCCGCCTGAAGTTAACGGGCTATGCCCGTAACCTTGATGATGGGAGCGTTGAGGTCCTTGCCTGTGGCGAGCAGGGGGCTCAGGATGCCCTCACCGCCTGGATAAAGGCCGGGGGCCCGGCTTATGCCCGGGTGGATGATGTGTTTATCACCCCTCACCAACCCGACCAGCAATGGCGCAAATTTTCCGTGCGCAATTAGATGCACTTCACCGGTTTTGGCAGGCCGGCAATTTTTGTCGCCTGCTTAGCCGGGCCTTTGGGAAACAGACGATAGAGATAGCGGCTATTGCCTTTCTCTGCCCCAAACTTGTTGGCCATGGCTTTGACCAGCATGCGTATTGCCGGAGAGGTATTAAACTCCAGGTAAAAGTCGCGGACAAAATGCACCACTTCCCAGTGTTCTGTAGCCAGGCTAATCCCTTCCTGGGCGGCAATTTCTTGCGCCAGACCTTCACTCCATTGCCGGGTATCTTTCAGATAGCCGTCGGCATCGGTAGCAATCTCTTGCCCTTCATAAATCAACATAATTAGTCAGCATCCCGGTGGAAATCGCCGCAGTGTAGCAAATTTATCAGGGCAAAAAAAACGGCACCCGGCGCTGAGTCTCAACGTCGGGTGCCGTTTGCAGGTATTAACGGTATCGCTACCGCTGATAGCCGGGTTATCCCCGCTGCCCTATAACTGAAAAAACAGTCACAGGATAAGCATTAATCTTTGCTGGCGAAGCCAAGAATGCTGAGCAGGCTGATGAAAATATTATAAATAGAAACATACAGACTGACGGTGGCACGAATGTAGTTTGTTTCCCCGCCGCGAATGATATTGCTGGTTTCAAACAAAATGGCACCGGATGACAGCAGGATAAACACCGCACTAATAGCCAGGTGCAGGGCCGGTAACTGCAGGAAGATATTGGCGACCATACCCACCAGCACAACCACGATACCCGCCATCAGCATACCGCCGAGGAAGGACATGTCCTTGCGCGTGGTCAGCACATAAGCCGAGCAGCTAAAGAAAACCAGTGCGGTGCCCCCCAGCGCCATACCAATCACATCCCCCATGCCTGCCGATAGGTAGGTATTTAGGATAGGACCAAGGATATAGCCGAGGAACCCGGTAAAGGCGAAAGTTGCGATAAGTCCGGTCGGTTTATCCGCCAGACGATAGGTCAGGAACATCAGGCCATACATGCCAACCAGGGTTAAAATCAGACCCGGAGAGGGTAATTGCAGCACAGTACTGGCCGTGGCAACCAGCGCCGAAAAGGCCAGAGTCAGGCTTAACAGGAAATAGGTGTTACGCAGAACTTTGTGCGTACTCAACAGAGATGATTGATCACGCGAGGAGGTAATAATGCGATCCATTGTTAGACTCTCTCTTTATTACAGGTGTTTTATGATTAATGAGCATAATGCCGACTTTTATTGCACAAAAGCCTTTTTACCCATCTTTACCTCTTGATAATGCCCTCTATGACGAGGTTTGCCATTTCAGGACTCTTTTTAGCCAGGGCGAGAGGCTAAGCCGGGCTTAATAAGATAGCCGACGCGGTCAGCGACATAAAACCAATGGCTTAATAGATCTGACCGGGCTGAAAAATAGCCTGTCGTACCCGGAGCTGACGACGGCAAGCCAGCTGAAAACAGTGAAATAACAAAAAAAGACAATAAAAAGGCGAAGCGGCCTGAAAATGAAAGCTATCCTGGGCAAAAAATAGCCGCCGGACAGGAGGAAAGGGAAGCTGATTGCGCTCTTGTCCCTTTTTTCGCCATAGAGCCGTTATCCCTCAGGCCTTTTTTGTTTGTTCTCTCCAGCATAAAAACGCGGAATAACCGCTGGGAAAGTCGCCAGATTGTTGCTATTTCAGGCGATTGACACGAAAATGGCTAAAAAAGAGACGGTTGAACACATTCATGCTTTACATGACGAATGGGTATGTTTATAGTTCGCCTCATTGGAAGTGTGGCCGAGCGGTTGAAGGCACCGGTCTTGAAAACCGGCGATGGGAAACCATCCCAGAGTTCGAATCTCTGCGCTTCCGCCAAATATAAACCCCGAGCAATAAAATTGCTCGGGGTTTTTGGTTTTTAGCCATTTTAATTTGCCATCCC
>Ga0153936_100217_pt1 | contig 15068 bp, 20 predicted proteins | sample TSNJ020MetaG_FD_102272 | JGI IMG/M metagenome (GOLD analysis project Ga0153936, IMG submission 102272) | Attine ant fungus gardens microbial communities from New Jersey, USA - TSNJ020 MetaG | ecosystem: Host-associated > Fungi > Mycelium > Unclassified | place: USA: New Jersey, Wharton State... | reverse complement strand
TGACTATGCCTTTCGCAACATACTCATCGACCCAAAAACCTATCGAGTCAAGGCCCTTATTGACTGGGATGACATTCACGTAATGCCATTCATTGTTGCTGTTAACTTTCCTGAAGAAATCAAAAGATTTGTTACGTTTGGTCTTGCCCGAGACGACAACTATTACCGCGAAGGAGAATTTTACGATTTTCCTCCAAACGAGCATGGCACAACCATAGGTGCAGTGGGACCTGATAGGGAATTGACAGGCAGGGACCAATTTGGAAAGTCAACTGGGGTAGATGAACGAGACGAGAGGATCCTCAATACTACCCATCGAGAACGATATGTTGAGGCCTTACAAGATCTGGATCCGCGCCTTACTCAAGCTAACATGTGGGAAGTGCGCCGGGTAGTTCTTAAGACTCACATTTTGCTCAAGGTAGGTGGCGCAATGTGGTGGGATAAGCAAGTATGGCTCAATCAAATCTCGGTATGAATTTCTGTTTTCAAGAAGTCTCATTCTAGACTGATTGTTTTCTGGAAGGACGGAGAGGAGATCAACAAGTCGTAGCAAAACACGAGGCGCTGCTATGAATTCTGCCAAGAACTTCCTATCGGTATGAAACAGAATTCGTGTTTGTATCAGTCACATGTCAACTTTTTTTTACTCAAATTTGGAACGCGGTGCTCGATCTGCGATAGAATACATGGCACTATCCAATAAATGTTAATCTATGCGACTGTGAGACAATTTGAAGAAATCAGATCACTCAAAACTGACCTGGATACATGAGAAAAGAGAAAAAAGGAGGGGAAAAGAAATAACAAGTGCTTAGGCAAAGTAAGGAATGCTGTTTGACCAAGCAAACACTGCCAAGAATACAAAAAGCAGATGTTATATATACCATATCAACAACAGGATGAAGCAACCTATTTGCACCCGTCCATCATGATAGTCAAAAAACAAAAAAAAGTAATATACCACACTCCATAGATAAATCATCCTTCAAATCAACCAAACAGTACAAATCACCCTCTCTCTCTCTACTACTACTACTACTACTTCCCACCCACAATCTCATCCTCCGCATCACTCGCCATCGTCCTCCTCGAAAACATCATTCCTCCCGTATTCCTTCCCGCAACACTAGACGGCCTCATAATCGGACTTCCCCCCGATAACCTATTATGATGACTACTCATCTTATTGGGCGACGACGAAAGAGGCGGTTGTGGCGAGGACGGAGAACCCGCCATATTCCTGTTAATCGACGAAATCATCGTCTGAACACTGCCGCCGCCTCCTCCTCCTCGTCCACCACTACTCCTTGCAAATCTCGGACCTCGAATACCAGAAGAAGATGAAGAACTCTGCCCGGTCTGTCCCGATCCATGACGTTTGATCGTCGTTGGTCCACTCCCCAGAATAACATCATCATTTGAAGGGGTAGGGCTACTCGCTGCTGGCGCTGGACTACTACTACCATCCAAGTTGGCTGTCAAACGCTTCTGAGGCATAGGCTGGATGATTGGAGTAACTCCCGATGGCGGTGAAGGTAGAGTCCTGATAAAAGGAACCTTTGGCTGGGGCTGTATGACTGGCTGTGGAGGCGGAACCTTCTGCTTTTCTTCTTCCTCTTCTTCCTCTTCCTCTTCCTCGTCATCTTCCTCGCTTCCCTCTTCTTCCTCTTCCTCTTCCTCCTCCTCCTCGTCATCTTCTTCTGTACCTTCTTCCCCCTCTGACTCTTTTTCAGGAGGAGGGTCAACAAACTTTGGCCGAGGTACATCGTCTACTTCAATTGGAGGTTCCTTAAAGTTAGGAGGAGGAACATTACCAATCTCAATATTGGGTTCTTTAGTAAACTGAGGACGTGATAGATCAGACGCTGGGCTCTTATGCTGAACCAGTTGCGGAGATGAAGAGGTCTTTGAGTCTTCAAGAGGCGGAGAAGGTAAAACTCGCGATTGTGGAGGTGGCTCAGACTCTGGATGTGATGGAACGGGTCGCATAGCATCACCTTGTAAATCCCGAAGAACGGGAGGCGGTGGAGGCGGAGGCGACTTGACACCTTGCGCTGCAGCTTGTTGAGCGACAAGCAGCTGTTTAACGTCAGCACCAACAGAAATCCTACTTCTGCTGAGGCGCATATCAATGGGAGCAGTGCGCTTGCGAATAGGAACTTTGCGTTCCGATTCACGTTTCTTCCTCAAGATAGTAGGAGGCAATAGTTCATGATAATGCTTGAGCAGGTCAATGAACAGCACTGGTGTGATAAATTAAGTTGCGATCCAAAAGAACACAGATACAAGCGCGTACAGGTAGGATGCCTGTCTTGAATCGAAAGTTCTGTCTCTTGTTTGGGCCTCAGAATAGCTAAAACCGAAGACTTATCAACAGGAAGCTTGCACCATCGATCAAAGGACGTACTTCTGCCGACAGAAAGAGCCAACTTGGTGACAAAGACCTCATTAGATTCCTTACCCGACGTAGAATCCAACAAACTACATAAACTAGTTAGTGAAACAGATGGTGCGGAGGAACCAACCACATACGACTTCAAATACTTGACTATAGCATCCAAAACATACAAATGAACCCTAGGCAACTTTTGTAAAGCCATAGCCACATTTTTCAACCGTTCCTCAAGTACTTGATCATCAGTAGCCGAAGACGAAGAGCCTACAGAAGGATAGAGTTTCCTAAATTCATCCCATCCTTCATACAAAGCCAAAGGAGGATCGAGTTCAAGCACCCAAAGTTTGAGAGTACTAGCGAGGACCGGTGCGTCATACTTGGCTAGAAGCTCCGCGGGAATGGGTTGATCGGGAGGAATAGCATTAAGAGCTTCACGGAGAAGGTGAACTGCCGGAAGAGGAACATCATATATCCACGTCTTGCGTTTCTCTGGGTGAGACGGTCAATATCATACATCATGTTCTGTACTGAGCCCGTCACTTTACCGTCATCATTTGGCATCTTGGGATAAGCCTCATCAAGTCCATTCAACAAAGCAGTGACGACAAGGGGGACAATGTCCTTCTTTTCTTCACCAGAGGTCAGAGCAAACCATCCTCCTTCAGCCCACTTTCTCAAGTCGATGCCAAATACGACGTCAAACTCTTCGTACGCAAGCGACTCGGATACTTGAGGATCAGGTCGGAAGGGACCAGTGCGGTAACGTTCAATCAAAGCAGTGAGATCAGACTCGGGCTGGTAAGCAGCGATGAGGGTGGCCTGGCGTTCAATGGAAGGATAAACAGCCTTGGGGAGGTTAGCCAGGGTACCCTGGAACTGCAGAAGGACTAGAATGAAGTCGGTGTCAAGAAAAACATCGTTTTCGAATAAAACGCACCGGTCTTGACAGCTCGAAGACGCTCAGACTCCCAATGCTGCAACATCTTCAGTGTCTCTTCAATCTTTTCCTCGAGTCCGAGCCTCTGCCTATCCAGTTTGCGAACTGCAATCCGGTATGATCGATCCGCCTCTTCTGCATCTTGACGAGCGCGTACATGGGCGGGTTCCCCATTCACATTGGCAGCAAGAGCTTTGCTGACAAGATTTACAAATGCACCGGTGCGCTTGACGACGTCGGGTCTGAGGGATGTGGCCTCTTGTTTACCATCAAGGTTGAAAGCCTAGGACGAGATAACCGGTCACTTCAAGTCTTCAAGTCATGAGCACACAAATATTACCCTTGGTCTGAACTGGTAAAAGGCGTCATCAGAAACTTCGAGTTGATTGCCGAGTTCGCCAAGACGGCGAAGGACGTTTTCCCCCTCCGTCAATTCCCTAGCGGCTTCCTCCGCGTGGTCAAGATTGCCACCGAACCCTTCTACGTTATCCTTCAACCAGGTGACGAACTCTTCCCCAGTAAAGGCGTCTTGATATTCACCTAGGAGAGGAAACTTGACGGGTCTGAGGGGTAGCTCAGCTGCGGCACGTGTCAAGAGCTGTGAGACTGCGCTAGGCGAAAAAGAAAGACCAGCAAGGAGAATCTGTGGTAAAGGCTTAGGAGGCACGGACGTGTTGTCATCAAGAGGGGAGATGGGTGGTGATAGAACTAGGGGCATATCACCGTTCATTGGTTCCTTGCCTTTACCTTTGTCAACTTGTGAGAGGGGCTTTTCGTCATCAGCGGTTTGAGAAGTGGGTGCCGCAGCAGCAGCTAGAGCATCTGCACTCTTCTTCTGAAGCTGTCTCAAACTAGCGGAAATACGCTCAGAAACTGTGGCAGAACGCTGAAGAGGTTTATGACCATCGAGAGGTCTGATGCGGGGAGAACTCGTATATCTGTCGGGACTGCTGTCCACAGGTGCAAACTTGACGCTGGAGCTGGATGAGTGGATATCACAGTGATTGGAAGGAGAAACTAACTCGTCCTCGGCTTCGTCAGCACGTCTTGTCTTTAGAAGATACTGTTGCCTCAGTTTAGCTACATCTTCGTGAGCCTGTTCATAGGCTTTGAACCATGTGCCGATCATAAGGTTCTTGTTCTGGCGAATGCGGGTCTAGTAGTACGTTAGAGTGACGATGGTGACGGTGACGGGTAACACGCGCCTTGTAGTCCTCTGACCACTCCTCGAACGGATCTGCTACGAGGGTAGTAAGCTCCCTGGCAATACTGCGATGAGCCTGCCCCTGGGCGACAGATTCTGCCTGTAAGCCACGGAATGCAAGAAGGAGGGAAGCGCCATCATCTGCACTGAAGCCAGTTCCTGGTGTCCACTGAGGCCTGATAGACTGGGAGGGGATGCGCACAGCGTACCTTTGCGAGATGTGGTGTTGCTAATGAGAGTGCTGGAAAGCTGGGCTTCTGCAGCACTGCGAGCCTACAAAAAAGCGTCAACAAGTCAGCATGCTCGGGGCAAGCAGACATACGCGAATAAAATCAACGATTTCCTGGTTCTCTGCCACACCCTGAGATTACGGAGATCAGGTACATCGAGCAGCTATGTGAGGCAGAATAAACCTGTTCGAGCTTTCTGTAGAGGACATCAAGGCCCCTCCTGTAGTCCTGGGTCCAGAAAGAATTATTGAATGAGAGAGGCAGGGATAGGACGGCCATGGTAGTGACCAGGCCAGGGATACCCGTGGTCACCACCACATCACGTGCTCACCTTCCTTTTTTGGGATGAGTGATAGAGAAAAAAAAGGGAATAATTGGGGATTAATGGCGTCACGACGGCTGGCGACGACGGCTGCCCGCTTGCCATCCGTGGCGGCGTCCAACACAGCCCAGTTTCCTCCCCAGCAGTCTCTCTATGAAAAATCAGACATCCCCAAGGCCGCTTTCGACCCCGAGGCCTGGGCAGCGACCCAGCCTCCGCCTCCCTCAGCACTCATAGCTTTTGCGCACAGACTCGGTCTCTCCACGATTATGAACACCCCAGAGATGGTCCAGATGACATGCACGCACCCCTCTTTTCTTCCTCTTCATTGCAGAGTCTTTCCTGACGCACCGCGGCCACAAACCAATGGCCAACTGTCGGAACTGGGGAATGCACTCATGGGCATGTTTACCTCGGAATTTGTGCATGCAGCATACCCATATCTTCCAACAAGAGTGTGGGTAGCTGCTACTACTGCCTATGTGGGTCCCAGAGCCTGTGCCAATGTTGCCCGGGAAATGGGCGCAACTCCTCTCCTGCGGTGGCAAAGAACAGTATGTCCGTATTCTTCCATCCTTTTTGACTTGTTATCATGTCTCCTCAGCCGAAAAAAGGCGCCATACCTCCTATCATGCACGATGACGCCCTTGCTTCCGTCCCTCGCGCCATTGCAGGCCTCATCTACCAGCAACGTTCTCTCCTCTCCGCCCGCCAATACGTTCACTCCTACTTCCTCAGTCGACAAGTAGATCTTCAGGGCATGATCAAATTTGTCGATCCCAAAGACTCTCTCCTTGAGATGGTCCGAAAGTTTGGGCGCGAAAGGCCTGTCTCTCGGTACGTGCTCTCCGCCCTTCAAGATCCACCCTCACATCTCCCAGACTACTCAAAGAGACGGGTCGCTTCTCCAATACTCCCGTTTACGTTGTCGGCATCTTTTCTGGTGCGGACAAGCTTGGCGAGGGCAATGGTAGCTCCCTCAAGATGGCCGAGTACCGCGTCTGTCTATCTCCCTTGTCTTGCGTCGCTGTTTCTGACTCCTCATACAGGCGGCTGAAGATGCACTGCACCGTGTGTACCTCACCCGCACACCCGACGACCAACTTCAGCTCCCTTCTTCCACCTTTCCTCTTGGTCTCGGCGATGTATTTCGTTCAGGCCAGGAAGGCGCCTATACCGCTCCCGAGGCCGTCGTGACAGAGGTCTCACACGGAAGCGCCAGAAAAAGCGGGGTCAAGTACCACTCGCGTCATAGGTAGATTGTCTCTTAGACGGTTGTACATAGCATACTGCACGGATCCACCGGTTAATCCTAATTCTAAATTCTCATCTACTGAACTATGAGAGAGGCTTCTAACCGAGGTAGACCAAACATGAGAGATGGTGATGTTTTTCCATTCCATCACTGTCCTTCTTCCCTCCATCACCAGATGGCTACCCCAACAGAACTGACATACGAAATGAATGAACGCGTCCTTTGCTACCACGGTCCTCTCATCTACGAGGCCAAAGTTCTCAAACCGCCTGTCGTCCATACTGAAGAGACTGCACCTCCCTCAGGACCTGGTCCTTACTATTTCGTGCACTACAAGGGTTGGAAACAGACGTACGTGTGGCGCCACCATTTGCTCAACCCTCCAACTTGGTTGTTTTTCTGTAGATGGGACGAATGGGTTCCGGTATCACGGCTTCTGAAATACAACGAGCAGAATATTGCAACACAAAAGACGCTTCAAGCCACCGCCTACCCACACGGGCAGAGTGGATCTGGCAGAGGACCCTTGATTGGGAGCAATGCTGGCCCGGTCACAGGTGTAGGCAGATCGAGCGGCCTGAAAAGTGGTGCTGGTTCCAGAGGGGGTGCCAGGAAGGACGGTGCACATGGTGGGAGAGGTCAGAAGAGAATACGAGATGAAGTGCGTTTTTCTTTCCCTTGCTCAGATGGACGCTCATGAACATAGGACGACGCTAGCAAGAAACCGGAAATGAAACTGAGCGTCCCAGACGTTCTAAAAGTGATGCTGGTGGATGACTGGGAGGCCATCACAAAAAATAACCAGGTAAAAAAAGTGTCAAATTTCCTCTCATTCGAGGCCTGAAATGCTGGCAGCTGGTTGCCCCGCTCCCGAGATCACCTACTGTCCAAGAGCTGCTTGAGCAGTGGCAAGACTACATGCTCAAACTCGACCCCAAACCTGCTCGGTACACTTTTTTCTTTTCCCTCCCACTCGTTCGCTCATACACATCTTTTCCCAAATAGCCTTCGCGAACCCAGATTGGTGCTCCCTACGATTGTCTCTGGGCTCACATGCTACTTTGATCGTTCTCTCGGCGCTAATCTTCTATACCGCTTCGAACGTCCCCAGTATGCTACTATCCGCAAAGAATACATCACGGGTGGACATGTTGTTCTGGGAACAGAGAAGGAGATGAGCCAGGTGTATGGGGCGGAACATTTGTTGAGAATGCTAGGTGGGTGTGGCTTGTTTTCTCGGCAGCCGTTGAATGATCTTCGTCCCACCAGTGTCTCTTCCACAAATGATTGCGTTCTCGGCTCTTGACGGAGAGAGTATCTTCCTTCTGCGAGACTACATCAACGAGCTTTTAGTGTACGTTGTGCATCGTCACCGTTCCCACTGTCTGACTTCCCTTGCAGCTGGATGGCCAAGGAATGCGGACGCCTATTCCTCGCAGAATACCCATCCGCCAGTCTGAATTATCAAAACGTCTCTAGGTCCTGAGGAACGCTGGATTGTGTGCAGTGGCATGTTGTGATACTTTTTATCTGATGTTCCATCATTGCGGTGTATTTTTGATATTTTAATACAGAGGTTAATCTCATTTGTCAATTTCCGTGTGTTATGCGCTACTCACTCGCCTTCCTCTTTCGCTGTTTTCTCCTCCCCTCCTATCTCCTCGTTTTCTACATCTTGCTGTCGTTCAAACCCCCCAAGCCCGTCGTGCCCAGCAATGCCCCGCCAGTGTCCTTGTTGTTCACTGCATACATCCCTCTCTCAACGCGCTCTCTGCAGAGTCTCAATATCCTCCTTGAACCCTTCACCAGCACGCCCTCACCCCAGCTCGCGTCTCTTGTTTTTCTCTGTCCCGAAACGCTCATCTCGCAGATAGGTCCTCATCTTGCTCAGGTCATCAAACAAGAAGCCTTGTACCACCCAGACATAAACCTCAGCTTTTCACTCATACCCCTTTCTTCCTCCCATATCTTCCAAGACGAAGTCTTCAGACGAGCTTCAGAAGCATTGACAGACTGGGTCCTGGTCCTCGACGAGAATGGCATCGATGACATCAGCGGACCCGCTCTGCAGGCTCTACGGGATGGTGTATTCCTCGACTCGACCTTTTCCGGGCCCTATGACCTCGTCGCTCCGCTGCTGCCGAATGCAACAAATTGGCAGACATCTATCTATTCCGGACAGGATCTCTTTTCACCCAGGTTTCCTCTCCTTGTCCCCACGTCGAGTCTCAAGACTTTTGCTGTTCCTAGGGACTCTGTCATTTTTTTCTTTCCGACTGCGAAAATGGTGCAATCTGCTAGTAAGCTGGTATGTGGTCTTCTCTCACAACGCTATGTCCTCCATATCCTTCTTTACAACCGGAATGACGTTCTTTCTGGGGCCTTGGTGAGAGATTCCGATATCAGCCTTGCCGATTGTCCACGGCGTCTCATTGTCCACCGAACCATACCCAAGACACAAAATGGATTTCCACTTGCGCCTTGGCTCTTGCAGTCCAATTTTCAAATCAAAGTTCTTTTCTCGATTCAGGAAGACAAATCTCTCCTGGAAGGCCTATTCTCTACTCGTGAGCTCATGGATGCCAATATCACACGCATATACATACCCTTGACTCAATATGCATATACGGATTGGATCGGTTCGCTCTCCATATCCGAACTTCAGAGTGTCTACATCTATTCTTGTACCCTGCACTCTCTACTAATAATCTCACCTTTATGACAGGCTGGCACGCTCCACAAATCACATTCAGCATCATCACTCATAACCGCCCGCAATCGCTCAACCGCCTTCTACAGTCCCTTTCCTCCTCTCTATACTTTGGTGATGGTACAGATTTGAATGTCGCTATCCATATAGATTCCTCCGCGGATCCTGAGACCAAACGCCTCGCTCAGAGGTTCTCCTGGCTTCCTGAATCTCATGTCAAGATAAATCAGCGGATCGTACATGGGGGATTATTACCTGCGATCGTGGAGTCATGGTATCCGCACGGTAATCATTCTTATGGATTACTGTTAGAAGACGATGTTGAACTTTCACCCCTTTTCTATGCTTGGATTAAAATGGCTATTCTCAAATATCGGTATCAACTTTTGCTGTTATTGATCCATGCGACTGCTAACCCTCATACAAAGCTACGGAACCAAATCCAACATGTCTCCCTACCTATTCGGCATTAGCCTGTACCAACAGAAAAACCTTGAGCTTCCCCCAGAGGGCAGGCGTTCTTTTAACGCCCGAGCTCTTTTTTCTTACGCTGAAACCAAAATCCCAATGAATACCCCATACCTCTCTTCCATCCCTTGTAGCTGGGGTGCAGTCTATTTTCCAGAGCACTGGCGCGAATTCCATGATTACCTTTCCGATCGTCTCGCATCCATTGACGCTAAACACGACAATAATGATTCCGAAGACGAAGAACCCATAGTTCCAGCTGTACGATCCAATAGATGGACTCACTCTTGGAAGAGGTTTTTCATTGAACTTGTTTATCTACACGGATACGTCATGCTTTACCCCAACTATGCTGATTTTGCCTCGCTTTCGACGAATCATCTTGAAGCGGGTTTGCATGTGCGGAGAAAGCCGTCTCCAGAAAAACGAGGACTTTTCCTTCTTCCTCTCATTCAGTTATCTCCTTGGTCGTCTGATGGTGAGACTAGTACTGGACTGCTTGACCTTCCGATGGAACGCTTGCCCAACTTTGAAGACCTGCCTGTTCTTAATCTCACTGGTAGCCTTACGACATTGTATTCCCTGATTCAGACTGGACGAGAGCGAGCGAAATATGTCATGCAGCAGCAACTACTGTAGTATAAGCAGTGTATAATACATCACAAATCTGCAGTCTAGAGGACTGTTGCCCATAATATTAAAAAAAAGTAGGTTGATACCTCGTCATCATCATCAACGAATTGGAAGAGACGACATATGGAGAGCACCACAAAGAAGAAGGAAGACCAATAAATCATCCAAAAATGTGTAGGTCGAGAGTGGAATGCATCACACATATAGTAGTACACCGGATAGAAAAAGAAAAAGAAAAAGAAAAAAAAAAAGATCATCACATTCCCAAACCAGATAAAGAAATTTGCGAGCAATCCAGTCCAAGTGCATTCAAGAATAGATTGACGTTACCCAACTTTGTGTTTCTGTCTTGTTCCGTCGTGAACCATCCCCGACTCACAGCCAAAAGGTCGTCTAAAATTTTTTCACGGAGCATCGTGACGAGGGCCTGATGTTGTTCCAGGCTACCATGGAGTGCGAACGCAGCGAGGAACTGCCAAACGTGTTGGTCAGCGTTATCGTATACGACTGATGACGGTCGTCGGCTGCTGCTCTGAACAGCAGGTTGGACGATGCGAGAGGAGGGGAAAAGTATGAGCATGTGTGGAGCGAGGAGGTCGAATAGGTGATTGAACATGTTGCTCCTGAAAGAAAAGTTTCTCACTTGAGTTCGGGGGTGCAAAAAAGAAAACGACAAAAACGACATTACCACTGCTGAGCTTCTTTGCTTGACGGAACTTCGGCAATATCTTGGGTCCCACTCGCGATACTCTGTTTAATCACTTCCACACGACTCAAAAACAGAGTCAACAGTGCTAGACCAGGCTATTGAAAAATCGATCAACCTGTATAACGACGATACAAGCCCAACAAAACTCACTTTGGTTCTCGCCACAGCAGCAATGTTACTACGATCCAACAAAAGCCCCAACAGACCCGTAATCATACACAAATTAGACTTGGCGACGATAGGAAGTATGCTCTGCATGACACTCGCAAGGAACGCATTCGTCTGACGCTCAACTTCCTCTCGTTCCGGAGTATCGTCGGGAGAATCAAGCACAGGAGCATCTTTTACAACGTCCAATTGGTCGAAACAGGCGACGAGGAGAGTTAACAACGTCAACATGCGCCGGGAGGTGAGATGGCGAGTGAGACGGGGCAGAATTTTTTTGCCTTTGCTTGGGCCCAGAATAGAAATGAAAGGATGTGGGTTGCTGGAAAAAAATCAATAATTGGACTTTTCACAACATGAACCGAGGATCGACGGTATTTACGGACCTAGTTTCTAGAGGAACAAGTACCCGCAACTCGTCCCAGACTTTGTCCATGAGAGCATTGTACTCCTGTTGCCTGTCCAATTCTGAGCATAAGAAACACCATTTGAACGTGAATCAGCAAGCCCACCAAGCATCGTGACGTTCTCGTTCCTCTTCAGGAAGAGGTTGATTTCGTTTGACTTGTTCCACGTTGAGAATGAGATTGTACAATTCTTCAACAATTATGAGAATCTCGCGTCTGGTTAATGGTTCCTTATGAACCAGATTCTCATTCTGAAAAGTAGCACAAAAATCAATGAGGATATCACTGAGACAAACAAGATTCGTACATCTGCGGCATCTCCCAAAGCAGCACGACCAAGCTTAGCAGCCTCCGCAGCACCACTTTCTTTGGACTGTACTGATGCTTTGGAAACATGCGCATGGGCCGGCGACATAACTGGAGAGGAACCAGGTGTAGAGTCTACTTGTAAAAGTTGTCGAGGAGCAGCCTTATAGCTACGACCCGATGTCCTGCCAAGAGCACCTTGCAGGCTATGAATAGCTGAATAACACCATCAGTCTATAAGATGACCGTGAATGAAACGGTCATAGCTCACAATGCAAGCCTTTCTCCTCTTCTCTCTTTCTTGCGTTGCTGACAATACGCTCGACTTGTTGTTCCATACGTTGTATAGCATTGGGACGACGATATCCCTTTTGAGAAGTTAAACCAAGCCCGACTCCCCCTCCAGAGCCAAACTTGAGCACGCGTTCATCCGATTGAAGACCCATTCTTGAACGCAGGATTGCACCATACACTTGCGCGTAGAAATCATCTGCGTATGGATCCTGGGTAACGAGTTGGGAAACCTGAATACGGGTAATGAAATCCTTGTCTGATTGTGTCATTAAGTCATTATAGCGAGACTAGGATATGTCAGTGAACAAGGCAGAGGAGAGCCGAAATGGATCTAGAGCCCTACCATATGGGCGATCTTCGCTGCTTTTCTACGCCTTTTCTCTTCCATCTTCTCCGCTTCGAGAATTTTCCTCATTGCCTCTGCCCGTAACGCATCCTGTTGCCCAATTTGCTTCGGATTACCCACCTGCATTTCTCGCATGAATTCGGCGTGCGCCATCTCTGAAAGGAGTCGCTGCTGAAGCTGAATATTTTGGAAGTCAAGATCCTGAGGAGTACCTGCATCATTGAATTGATTAACAGAGGGTGACTGCGAGCGTTGATTGCGCTGCTGATGCTGGTGCAGAAGTTGGGGGGCTTGCATTCCGTGTTCATTCGGACGCCGTCTCGATTCATGATCACCTTGCTGCTGCAGAGAGAGACTGTTCAGGAGCTGACGTTGAAGGTCCTCCATTTGTGTCTGCTGCTGTTGTTGCTGCAGAAGCTGACGCTGATGTTCAAAGAATCGTGGTGACTGCGAGACAGGAAGCATCCGAGGAGGGGGTGTTTGGTGCTGCTGCTGCAAGAGGCGTTGTGATTGCAAACGGTGCCGCTCTTGTAACTGCTGGCGTTCAAGTTCGCGTTCTTGTTCAAGGAGTAGCAATCTTCGTTGTTCCTCTTCAAGCAAGAGCCTACGTTGCTGCTCCTGTAAAATTCGACGATGCTCCTGTTCTAACATATGCTGATCATGCTCTGTCACCCTGAAGTCCTCATATGATCGAGGAGCCTCTGCTTGTCGCGACTGGGAAAGTTCTAACATGTATCGTTCTTCCTGCTGGCGCAGACGCATTTCATGCATGTGCTGCTGCTCCTGATGCAGTCGCTGTCTAGATGTAGTCCCGTGAAGGCGATTTTGTTGAGCAACGAAGCCCATCTCCGCCTCTTTTTCTTGCAAAATTGGTACCTTTCCCATTTCTTGGACGTGCCCATGAGACGGCAGCTGAATAGAGGAATGGTTTGCAGATCCAAAAGGGCCAGCAGAAGGAGTCCGGGAGGAAGGTAGGCCAGATAAAACTGAGCGTCCCACTCCATTAGGTTTTGGGAGAACAGAGAAAGGAGACCTATTATCCCAAATGGCTTCCAAAGACTGGACAGCTGCGTTTGACATGAACATAAAGCCAATGACAGACTAATCAACTTCTTACAACGCTGTTGCGGTTGTTCGACTGCATGGTGATCATGGGTAGCCTGCTGCTGTAAGATAGATTGATGACTTCTAGCAGATGCCTCTAGGACCTTGCGATGATCATCCGGCAGGGCAGGATTTGAAAAGTCAAAGTCTTCCTCTGATCATACGAATGAACATTGCAAGCACGTTAAAATTAAGGATTCAGACGAGTTAGATTTACGAAGCTTTACCAATTGTACTAACACCGCCGAATGTCTCGTCGTTGAGCTCATCCCCGCCCTCCTGGAGCGCATCGCCCAATCCGTCATATGATTCTTCACCCCAGGTATACTCTGCAATTTGTTCGTGTTTTTCGTCTATATCAATCTGCGGCGAATGGGAAAAAGACATATGTGCATGAAGCTAGAAAAGAGAGGGCCGATAATTGGCCGTGGCCACAGTCAGCGTTCAATAATTGCTGACTAGTCAGCTTTGTAGCACAAACAAGACAAAATAAACCATTGCTCACTTCGAATTTCAGCTCAAAACGTCAAATAGTTTGTCTATCTCTGATACTTCCTTCGACAACTGTAGCACACTTCATCAAGCGAGCGAATTGTGCATAATCAGTTGTAATTTTTGTTCCACTTTAATGACGGTACCAGGTGCTGTGGAGGTGTTGGGAGAAGATTCCACAGCAAGAGTATGAGCCTCTAACCAACACCATGACTATGACTACGTATCTGATCCACTCGCTCTTGATGTTAGGAAAAGACAAGTTGACAGTGGACAGGCTGGATATTACATCTGTTATATTTTTATAATGCTGAAGTAATGTTTAGACAATGTAGATATTGATTTGTTGTGCGTCATCAAGTCAAGATCAAATCTGAAGGGTAATACTTGGCCATCAAAACTTTGCGCCCTTGCATCAAACTTGACTGGATACTAAGGGTGAAATACCAAGACTTTACATGCCAGGCATATCCACCTCTGTATCAACGAGAGGATTTGATCAGGCATCTGACAGATCAAAGATAGAACCACACGAAAGTGTAGTGGTGGAAGAATAATAAGTTATCAGAGACGAAGCCGATTTAACAGACCAGTCACTACGCCGGACTTGAATTGGTTATTGTTTTGTTCACTAAGCGTTGTTTTAGTCCAGAGAGACAAATGTGGCGTTGCATGTGGATGAGGGGAGGGTGAGGGCGAAGACTGTTATCATTGCACCTGGTTGCCCATTGTATGGTGCCACAGATAACGACGGAGAGAAGTTCTAAGATGAACAGGATTTATTGACAGCGATAGTGGGATGAGACAGTTTGGTCTTCGTTTCAGTTTGTTGAGGGGATCGTGCACGCGCTAGAAGGGCATTCAGAGATAGAACTACAAACGAAGTGGACACTGACCTACCTTTCTTACCACTATTCTCCTGTTGGGCTTTTGGTTGTAACTCTGGCATGGATATCTTACTCATATGGACTGTGAGACTACTGGGAGGTTCGTATTTGATTTCTGACTTGGTCTTGTCCTTGTCATCATCCAAATTTATTATACGAGGTCTCTTCTTCTCAGGCTTGGTATCATAGAGCACATACTGA
>Ga0153936_100206_pt1 | contig 15262 bp, 9 predicted proteins | sample TSNJ020MetaG_FD_102272 | JGI IMG/M metagenome (GOLD analysis project Ga0153936, IMG submission 102272) | Attine ant fungus gardens microbial communities from New Jersey, USA - TSNJ020 MetaG | ecosystem: Host-associated > Fungi > Mycelium > Unclassified | place: USA: New Jersey, Wharton State... | reverse complement strand
GATGATGGAAAGATACGCCGCCGAGCGCAGCATCGGTTTGCCCTGAGCGACCATACCTCCCCATGAAACAATGTTCGGATCTCCCAGGCCTAAAAAGGAGAGGCCGGCTTCGATTAATACCGCAGAGGCCACCATAACCGAGGCGATAACCACCACGGATGACAGACAGTTAGGCAATATTTCTGTAAAAATGATGCGGGCCGGGCGCATCCCTATCAGCCGGCAGGACAGGACAAACTCCCGGGTGGATAAGGTGAGAAACTCCCCCCTGACCAGGCGGGCAACCGGGGGCCATGAAACAATCGCAATCGCCAGGGTAATGGTGTAGATAGTCGGGTTAAAAATAACCATCAGCACGATAACGAACATAAAACTCGGGATAGTCTGGAAGATTTCGGTAAAGCGCATAAGCAGGTCATCAAATAGGCCACGCGTATAGCCGGCAATCGCGCCGATCAGTATCCCCAGCAGCACCGCGGCGGCGGTGGAGGCCAGACCTATGAGGACAGAAACCCGGGCTCCGTATACCAACATAGCTAAAACATCACGCCCCAGGGCATCGGTTCCCAGCGGTAAGTCGCTCCGGCTAAAAGGGGCAATCAAGGGGTCGGCAACCTGTACCCATGGCCCCTGGGGCCAAATAAAACCGGCGCTGATTGCCGCCAGAAGTATCACGCCAAGTAGCGCGATACCCAGCAGCATCACCGGACGCCAGCGCGCGGCTTTTCCGAGGCCATCACGCAAAATTTCTGTGGTGTCTGCCATTATTTCAGCCCTATACGTGGGTCTATCCAGTTGTAAAGCAGGTCGACAATCAGGTTGGTGACGACGACGCAAACAGAGGAGAAAAAGAGAATGCCTAATAGCAGGGTCACGTCCCTGGAGAAAATCGCGTCATAGGTCAGACGCCCCAGCCCAGGCCAGCTAAAGATGGTTTCAATCACCACCGAACCGCCCAGCATGCCGCCAATTTGCAGGCCGAGCATGGTCAGTACCGGCAGGAGGGCATTGGCACAGACATGCTTTAGGTAGATGCTTATATTCTTCATGCCTTTCGCCCGCGCGGTGCGAATATAGTCCTGCCCCATCACCTCAATAACCGAGGCACGCATCAGCCGGACAAAAATGGCAAGGTAGAACACCGCGAGGGTCACCGCCGGTAAAATGAGATGTTTGGCCACATCAAGCCATTGATCGACCAGACTGCCGCGTAAACCGATGGTTTTCATGCCGCCGGAAGGCAACCAGCCAAGATGAATAGTAAACAGCAGGATAAGCAACAGCCCAAGCCAGAAAAGCGGTGTGGCATACCCCAGTAAGGCCAGCAGAGAAATCACCGTATCCAGCGGTTTTCCCGCATGGCTGCCAGCAATCATTCCTAATATAACCCCGACAACAAAAGCCAGCAGAATCGCCACACCCATTAATAAAAGCGTCGCTGGCAGGCGGTCTAAAATAGCGTCAAGCACCGGCATATTTCGGGTAAAGGAATAGCCAAAGTCAAAAACCATCAGATGCTGGATATAGCCAACAAATTGCACATAGAGCGGCTGATCAAGACCATATTGTTTGCGCAATTCCTGGGTGAAATTGGCATCGCCGCCGCCATCAAGCCCGGCCATGACATCAGCCATATCGCCGGGGGCCAGATGCAGGACAACGAAGTTAACTATGACGATACCGACGATTATCAATAAAGACTGAATTAATCGACGCACCATAAAACGCATATATTCAGGCATAATTAACCCACATAAAATAAATGGATATTGAAATTAGCCTTCAATATAGGCATTCGAGAAACTGCCGCCGAAACCAAAAGGACTGACCTCGGCATTTTTTAATCGCTTGTTTCTGACGGCAAAATAAGGCGCATCGGCGATAGGCAGAATCGGCAAGTCAGTTGCCGCAAGCGTTTGGAATTTATTAAATAACTCGATACGTTTCTGCGGATTTGGTTCCGCGGCAGCCTGTTCGAGAATGGCATCCATTTCAGGGTTTGAATAACCGGAACCGTTAGAGAACGGCACGCCGGGAATAATATTTTTGGACCAGAAGAAGCGCTGAACCCCGATAGTCGGATCGGTCAGCGCGGAAGCACCGGCAAAGGTCAGGTCATAATCATAGTCACCATAAATACGGCGATAATAGGTGGCAATATCGGCAGAGCGTATGGTTAAGTCAACGCCAACCGCAGCCAGGGCCTGCTTCATATAAGCCGCCGCAGCGGAGTAAATATCCCCCAACGGCAGGGGGTCGATGGTCAGACTAAGGCGTTTGCCTTTTGCATCAGGCTTGAATCCTGCTTCATCTAAAAGCGCCATCGCTTTTTGTGGGTCGTAACCATAGGTTGGAACCTCCGGGCTATAGAAGGTTTTCATGGTTACCGGTATCGGCCCGGTGGCGGCAGTGCCAAAACCGAAATAGACATTTTTCAGCATGAAATCCCGGTCGATGGCATGAAGCAGCGCCTGACGGACACGGACATCCTGCAGATAAGGGCGACGTAAATTAACCTCAACAAAGTGGTTATTACCGTACGCTTCATTACCCGTGGTAGGTATTTCGATATAGGGGAGTCTGGCTAAGCGTCTGGCATCCGCCATCGAGACCGGCATTCCTCCGGCGGCATCCACCTCCTGGGCTTCAAATGCCAGCGCACGGGCAGAGCTATCCTGGACTAATAAAACCACGATTTGGTCTGCATAAGGCTCATCTTTTGCCCAGTAGTGCGGATTTTTTTCCAGCAAAATATATTCACCCTGTTTCCACTCCACAAAGCGGAAAGGGCCGGATCCTATTGGGGCGGTATTCGCCGGATTTTTGAGAATATCGCTTCCCTGGTAGATATGCTTAGGAATGACCTGTGCTTCAGAGGCAAACAGCGCATTCATTACAAACGCCGAGGGTTTGCTAAAATGGAAAACGCTGGTCAGTTCATCAGGCGTATCAACACTTTCCAGTGAGGCGTAGGTTGACCTGCCGCGCGAATGGAATTTTTTCCAGACTTCCAGAGCAGAAAAAGCCACATCAGCTGAGGTAATAGGCTGGCCATCATGCCACTTTAAACCCTCGCGCAGGACAATGGTTAATGTCCGGGCATCATCCGAAAGCTTAACCGATGTCGCCATTCTCGGATGCGGCACCATATCATTATCATATTCAACCAGACCATCGAATAACTTTGGTGATATCAATGCGGTTTGACCGGCAGAGCTAATAGCACTGACTAATACCGTCGGGTCGCTTAGAAATATACGAATAGTTCCACCTTTGACAGGCACAGATGACTGGGCAAAAACAGCGGGTGACTGTAAACCCAATGCGGATAAAACTGTAATAGCACCCGTCGTTAATACAAAATTCCTGCGCGAGATGTTCACTAAATATATTTCCATAAAAGCGGTATTTAAATTGATTGTAGGGAAGCGGTTTATCCCATTCAACGCATTTCAAGCCTGAACTTAGACATAAATTTGCTTTATATAGCAAAAAATAGGAATAGCAAAAAAAGCCCAACTCATTGATATTAGAGTAGCAAAAAAGAAACCTTAGTTATCCGTCATGCTGGGTGTAGAAAACCTCTCAGCTTATCAGGCAAGCTAATTAAAATAATGATAAGGATAAAATCTGGCAGCATAAAAACAGGCAACCGATAAACACAGTGCCGCGCACCAGCCCTGGATAAGCGGCCTCTCTCATGCAGAGTGAAATTAAGAAAAAAAACCTTATAGCTTAATAAAGCAGTCTGTTATTAATAAAACGATGAATATATTTTGATAGTTATATTGTAAAGATTATTCACCTGACCTGCCCTACCCCCTGCCCCATTTACAATCCTGTAATAAATTTGTCTTACTTCTCTCGTAACATCGCCGGCAGTGATTAAGTCCCAAAGAGGATAACAATTTATGCAGCATACTCTCTCTTCAATGAATGAGAGCGTAGCGGTTTTGCCCAATGCCATGTCAAAGGGTAAGCCACCTATGATCTCGACTCAAAAACTGTCTCAGACTTTTGCTAATCAAACTGTTCTTAATGGTATTGATTTAACGGTTTCTAAAGGAACAATCCTTGCATTATTAGGCCCATCGGGTTGCGGTAAAAGCACCCTGCTGAAGTTACTGGCAGGACTATTACAACCCAGCGCTGGTGCTATCTATTTTGGCGGCAGACTGGTTGCTAATGCACAGCATCTTGTTCCTCCGGAGCAACGTAATCTCGGTATGGTTTTTCAGGATTACGCCCTCTGGCCACATATGACCGTTTTCCAGAATGTTGCCTTTCCACTTCGTATGCGGGGCGTTGCCCGCCACGACATACCCATACGTGTGGAAGCGGCACTGGAACGTGTTGGCTTAGCCGATTTCTCAAAACGAAAACCCGCAGATCTGTCGGGAGGTCAACAGCAACGTGTTGCGCTGGCACGCGCGATTATTGCTGAGCCTGAAATTTTGTTATTTGACGAACCGCTTTCCAATCTGGATATCGCTTTACGCCACTCGCTGTGTGAAGAGATGGCGCAGCTATTAAGAACACTCGCTATCACCGCAATTTATGTCACCCATGACCCCGCGGAAGCCTCCGCCCTTGCCCATCAAATTGCCCATATGCAAGGCGGGCGTATAGACAGTCTTACTCCACTTTAAAGAGAGAATATGATGCAAAAGTTCATTCAAAAATGGGTTTCCCCCTCATTAAACTGTTTATCACTAAAAGGTATGTCGATGACTTTAGGGCTTTCCTGCGCACTTTTTTCTGCCTCCTCACATGCGTTAACTGTCTATACGGCTGGGCCGGGGGCGATGGCAAAACAGCTGGCCGAAGGCTATGAGCAGAAAACCGGGGTTAAAGTCGATATCTTTCAGGCCACCACAGGCAAAGTGATGGCGCGCCTTGAAGCGGAACAGGCCAATCCCCGGGCTGATATTCTGATTTCTGCCTCCTGGGATACCGCGGTGGACTTACAAAATAAAGGCTGGTTACTGCCTTATACCAGCCCGAATGCGGCCAGGGTGCCACAACGCTTTAAGACACCTTATTACGTGGCTCAGGGAATTTCAGCCCTGGGTATTGTCTGGAATAGCAAAAGCGATACGCCGAAACCCACAGAGTGGAGCGACCTGGCAAAACCGGCGTTTAAAAATAAGGTCACCATGCCGGACCCGGCTCTTTCCGGTGCCTCCGTCGACTTACTCCTGGGATTGCTCAATGCCAGAAAAGAGGCGGCATGGACACTATTTGATGAATTGAAAGCCAACGGCATGGTTATTTCTGGCCCGAATGCTCAGGCACTCACCCCGGTATTACAGGGGGCAAAAGCCGCCGTATTTGGCGCGGTGGATTATGTGGCTTACGGCAGCATTGCCAGCGGTGAGTCTATCGAAGTTCTGTTTCCGAAAAGTGGTACCGCCATTGCACCGCGCCCGATGATGATTTTAAAGAGCAGCCAACACCAGGATGATGCTAAAGCATTTGTCGATTATGTCCTGTCACCTGAAGGACAAACAATTGTAGCCAATGCCTGGTTAATGCCCGCCAGAACGGATATTCCGGGCAAACGTCCTGACTTCTCGTCGCTGACTATTTTGCCAGAAGCCAGCGACAATAGCGCCGAGCGTAGCAAGGTGCTGGAGCGCTTTAACGCCATTTTCCGTTAATCCTCATTATGCCCTGAGTCATCCCAATAACCGGCAGGCGCTAATGACTGAACGCCCGGGCCCGACGCTTATCCGAGCCCGGGATAAAGCCGCCCGCCGATAGACCGGCTAATGGGACGATAATGGGGATATCTCTGTGCCGCAGGGTAGATAATGCTACCCTGCAGGAGCGTTGATTCTGATGATAAGAATTCGTTTGTTGCCCGGGATTGTAATGGCTTCATTAGCTATCCTCGTGCTTATTCCGCTGTGCTTTATTATTTTACAGGCACTATTTCCCTCGATCGTCGGAGACGGACTTAGCCGCCCCTTCGCCCCTCTGCTGGCCCTTATCCATGAGCCAGACCTGCCCCAGCTGTTAATCAATACTTTATTATTAGGAGTAGGTGTTGCCGCAATCACTGCCGGCATAGCTATCCCCTTAGGGGCGTTACGCGGTTTATTTAATGTTCCTTTTGCACGCCTGTGGGATTTACTCTTTCTGGTTCCTTTTCTGATCCCGCCCTATATTGCCGGGCTCTCGTGGATGCTGACCCTGCAACCTAATGGTTATGCCAAACAACTGTTTGGTATTAGCCCCGGGGAGTCGATATTTTCGCTGGGTGGCATGATGTTTATTATGGCGCTGAATTTATTCCCGGTACTCTACTTCGCGGTATCCCGCAGTATGGCCGCCAGCGGTAATCGTCTTGCGGATGTTGCCAGGGTGCATGGCGCATCTGGCTGGCAGGCGTTTTTTAGGGTGACTCTGCCCCTGTCATTACCATCAATTGGCGCCGGCATATTGCTGATTTTTACCCTCTCTATTGAGGAGTATGGTATTCCGGCAGCGATCGGTACACCGAATGGGATCCGGGTCTTTACGACCGCCATTGAACAACGCCTCGCTGACTGGCCGATAGACCTGCCGGGTGCCGCGTCATTGTCGTTATTACTGGCCAGTATTGCGCTATTTGCCTATAGCCTGCAACGTTCGCTGATTTCCGGGCGTAATGTGGCGACCACCACCGGTAAAGCCGCCGGGCTGGTGACCCGATCCCTTGGAAACTGGCGCTGGCCGGTTATCGCCCTCTTTGCCCTGGTGGCCTTTTTAGCCGTGGGCATGCCATTACTGGCCATGTTAGGCACGGCATTTTCCTCAACCGTTTCTGGCGGTCTGGCCTTTGATAATTTAACCCTGCGCCATTTCGCCGGATTAATAGATGCCCATAGCGAAGCCTTTGACGCCCTGCTGACCAGCGTTTCGCTGGCAAGCGCGACCGCAATACTCACCGGGGTTATTGGTTTCCTTTGTGCATGGCTTGTGGTTTCCCAGCGTATTAAAGGGGCGGTGATTATTGATGCCCTTTCATTATTGCCCATCGCGATACCCGGTATTGTGGTCGCCGTTGGCCTGATCCTGGCGTGGAATCAGCCGTTTTGGCCGGTAACGCCTTACCACACCGGTTTTATCCTGTTACTCGCCTATAGCTGTCTGCTGCTTCCCTATCCGGTTCGCTATTGTAGTGCGGCCTTCACCCAGATTGGTGGCAGCCTGGCGGACGCCGCACGGGTACATGGGGCCGGGGCGATAACCACGCTGCGTTTGATTTTATTCCCACTGGTGCTGCCAGGCCTGCTGGCGGCGATGATGCTGGTCTTTGCCGTAGCCTCGCGGGAATTGGTTTCATCGCTACTCCTCGCTCCGGCAGGGATGCAAACCGTCTCTATTTTTGTCTGGCGGCAATTCGAGCAAGGCTCCATTGGCAGCGGTATGGCCATGGCCTGCGTCGCGGTAGTGATGAGTTTAAGCCTGATGCTCGCCGCCCAGCTTGTTCAGCAACGTTACCAACAAAACGCCTGAAGCCGGTTGTTATTTATTATCTACGCTCAATATCACGCTTTCATCACCGATATTGAGCGTATTTTCGCGGCGACTATCCCTCGTAGCCCGCCTGTCTTGCCAGTAAAATAGCAAACAAGAGTCCATTCAATCAGCGGATGAGCTTTGCCACCCGCCAGAGTTAGCCGCTATTAATTTACCGGGTTTACTGTGGAGTTTGTATTGATAAAGGCCATCTTATTTATCCCGGCAGACAGTCAACAGCCCCCTATTTTCAATGTAAATCGGCCACCAGGTTAAAGAAAAAATATAATTTTAGCGCTGGCAGATGAAGCATATTTTTTCATTGTTTTGCTTATACCCCGCGCGAGAGAAACGAAATATATCCTTACGAAGCAAAGGTTATTTACCGCTGCCGATAAAAACAGTCTGGCTATCCTGGTCAAAAGCCAGCAAAGATGATGCTGATCTCTCTGACACGCTAAGCCTGTAAATGAGTAAAACAGGAAGGCAGGGTAAGGCCCCCCTCTGCTGCCTAAGGGCTATCTGCATGGCCCTGACAGTAGCGGGCAACTATTTTATTGGCATCTACCTGCCAGGGATTATCAGGCCACTGCCTCCCGGTGCGAATAGCACACCCCTCGCTGCCCATAGCCACAGAGGCCGCAATAAATGGCCGCCGGTTATTTCTACTCTTCTCCATGCCCTATATCGACCAGCCCGGACCAGTGGCAGAGATATATCAGGCCTTCCCGGGAGCGGTTACAGAGGCCAGGGCGGTGACTATCCCAGGGAAAAGAGCAGATGATGCTTTCTCGCGCCCTGTAAAGCAGGCCTGTTATTTACCCTCCCTGAGCCAGGCCATATATACAGCCCGGATAAGCCTAAAGCCCTAAGTCAGCCGCTTACCGTCATCTGCCAGCCATAGTCCGCCGCTGTTTTTATACAAATATATCACCAGGCAGGGCGCTAAATACCACCATATATTTGACATTGACTTATAATAGAGTTCGGATATTTCAATCATCGGGTCTGCGTCATGCTTATTCCACATAAAAAGCTAATAATATTATTGCTTAGAGTGATTTAATTGACACAGTGAGATAAGCCAGATAACTTCTCCGGGGATAAAATAGCCTTAAAGATAATCTATTATTAACATATTAAATACATAGCATTTTGCAACAGAGGGCTGTAACCATCTGATGCGAAAGAGTATTTACATAAGTTTAATTAACTTTAAGAATTATTTAAATTCACTGAGAACAGTGTCCAGTAAAAAAGGATTTTAAATTTTGGATAGCTTTTTTTATTCATTTTCCCCATCAAGGAATGACTCCCCCCGCCATCGAGCAGGATGCAACGGCAAGCACTACGGCATTCAATGAAATGACAGTATGCCGATGCCCCTCCTTCACAGACAAGCGAAACACGCCTCTGTCTGATAAGGGCCAGGTATGCCGTGACCAGTAATCATTCATTTTTAAGAATCAAATAGTAAATGGCTAAATTGACTATTTTTCATCACATTCTTACCAGATAAATCATTGCTGTTGAAACTTGAGTAAGAATCAATGTGCTAAAAATTTCGAGTTGCCGGCTATCGCCACGCCAAAGGCACAAAAATCGCTTGCAGCATTTCACAGTCAGGCGGCAACTGAGCGTATCCCCGGGGCTGGCTTATGTCAGTTATCGGGGGAAACAAAGGCAGCCAACAAACAGGCGGCCTGAAGTATGACGGGTAGACTAAGGAGCAAACGACTCATGCCTGAGTACAAAAATGGAAAACTACTTCTGCTGTTTATTGGTTTTCTGATTATTTATCTGTTACCGGGGATTTACGGGCATACCCCGTGGAAACAGGATGAAAATTACAGCTTCGGTATTATTCAAACGATGTATGACACCGGTAACTGGCTGGTTCCGATTAATGCCGGTGAGCCTTTTATGGAAAAACCGCCGCTCTACTACTGGGTGGCGACCATAACGGCATCATTATTCTCCGGGGTGATGCCTTTGCATGATGCGGCGAGAACCGCGACGCTGTTCTTTTCGGTGGTCAATTTCTGCTTCTTTGTATTACTCGCCAGGCGTGTTTTCAACAGTGATAGCTTTAGTGACTCACGTATCTGGATAGCCTTTGCCATCTATATCAGCGCCCCTGGCCTGTTACGACATAGTCACGACATGTTTACCGATGTCGCCTTAACAGCCGGAGCCACCATCGGGCTGTATGGCATCGTCGGTCTGATTTTGCGGCAAAAAGTGGTTATGTCGGCCGTCTGGCTATGCATCGGCACCACGGTCACTATGTTATCAAAAGGGGTATTTGTTCCCGGTCTGCTCTGGATAACCCTGCTCCTCAGTCCACTGTTTTTATCACAGTGCCGGGACAAATCATTTTGGTATCCGGTTCTGCTCGCCGGTATCGGGGCATTTATCCTTATTTTACCCTGGCCGGTAATGCTCTATTTACAGCATCCTGACTTGTTTATGGTGTGGTTCTGGGAAAATAATATCGGGCGTTTCTTAGGCTTCTCAGTCGCCAAACTTGGTGCCAAAGCGGCGGTGAGTCGAATACCGGAAGCGATTGCCCTCTTTGCCCTGCCAGCAGGCATTATGGCGGCACTCTATTTTATCCGACACCCGTTAAAGCGCCTGAGAAACCCAACGGAATTTTCGATGGTGCTCTTCCCGTTACTGGGCCTGGTGATGCTACAAACATCGGCCACCAGCCGGGCGCTGTACCTGTTGCCGTTTATTGCGCCACTGGCAATATTAAGCACCAGACTATTACTGGTGATAAAACCCCGGGTATTACGCTATTTCACCCACTTTGCCGTCGCGCTCTGGTCGCTGGTTATTCTACTGGTTTGGGCGCTGTATTTACTCAAACTCAATGACCCGCAAAATAGCTGGCTGGCGCAATATGACCATTGGTTGCCGGCTAATTACTCCCTGCATTTAGCGCTGGTTCCTTTTGGCAGCGCGCTGATAATGACCTTGCTATGGTGCTGTCGCTCACGGATTATTGCCAAAGCCAGCCCGGCATTACAGGCAGCGTTTAGCTGGGGGCTCGGTATAACCGTGAGCTGGGGGGTGATTTTCACTTTGCTGGTTGGCTGGATAGACTATACCAAGGGTTATCAGGAAGTCTTTGACGAGTTGAAAACAGAGCTGGCAGGCCACTACCAACCGGGTGACTGTATGGCGTCGTATCGCATTGATGAGTCAGAAGCCCCAATGCTCTATTACTTCACCGGCATTCTTCCCCATCGCCAGCAGACTTTTAGCAAGCCGGAGAGCTGCCACTGGTTTATTGTCCGCTCAGACAGCCTGCAAACCCCGCCAGAGGGAATGACGCTCTTTTGGTCGGGCAATCGTCCGGGTGAAAAGCGCAACATTATGGCGGTGTATAAGGATGCATCCCGCTAGTGAGACTGTTGCCACCTTAACGCCAGGTGGCAAGGCCTGAAAGCCCCCGTTAAACAGCATGATGGACAAACAAGGCTCACCCATCATGCTGTTTAAACCAGCCACTCTTCAACTTCCCACAAATTAACGACCTGCGCTTTGTGCAGGGGCAAGTTAGCGACGGCGCAAAGATAAGCGCCCCGGAGGGGCTAGTTAAGCAATGGATAGGCGACTTTTTCGATAAGCTGTTGTGCTGCCGGTGAAACCGGCGTAATGGGTAAGCGAGTCTGATTTTCACATAATCCCATCAGCGACATCAGATACTTGATCCCCCCGGGGCTCGGCTCTATAAATAGCCCTTTGTGAAGGTCAATCATGCTTTCATGCTGCTGGCGGGCCTTGGCAAAATCCCCTGACAGACAGCAGGCAATAAACTCTGCCATGCGCACGGGGAATGCATTGGCCGTGACCGAGATACAGCCATCGCCGCCGGCGGCCATATAGCCCAATACGCTACTATCGTCGCCAGAGAAAAAGAGGAACTCCCCTTTAATGCGATTGCGCTCCTGGCTTAATCGGCCGGTATCGCCAGTCGAGTCCTTCACCCCGATGATTTTTTCCATTTCGGACAGCGTCACAATTGAGTCGGGGCTTATCTCTACCCCGGTGCGGGAAGGGATATTGTAAACCAGCAACGGAATAGCGCTGCTATTGTTGATGACCTCATAGTGCTTGATTAACTGTGCTTGCGAGGGCTTATTGTAATAGCCAGTGGCATGGAGCGTAGCGTCCATTCCACAGTCGACAGCTAATTGGGTTAACAGGCATGCCTCTGCCGTACTGTTGGAACTGCAGCCAGCAATCAGGGGGATGCGACCGGCGATAATACGCTGGCAAAACGCTAATAGCTTCTCTTTCTCTTCCCATAATAATGTAGGGGCTTCACCGGTTGTACCGCATAATACCAGCCCCTGGCTTCCCGCTGAGACATGTAATTCAAGCAGCTTTTCCAGGGCTGAATAATCAATATCACCGTTGGCTAACATCGGTGTAATAAGTGCGGGAACAGACCCTTTTAAATTAAGCATTTTATCATCCAGGCAAACAATTTCTGAATAATCATATCATGCTGATACAGATGCTCAAGTGAGTAAGATCTCAATAACAGAAGAAGAATAAAATCAATAATAACAACAATATATGATTAATTTATTTAAAATTAAGCAATCAAATCAATATTAACATCATAATTATTAATAGTAGCAATTTTTTAACAATAGTTATTAATGAGCCTGTTTTGATTATTTAAACACCAGCCTTAAAAATACATATTTTCTTTCATTAAGAAAAATCCATTAATTAAAAAATCACGGGGCATGATTATTTATTATCAAAACTAATGATATGGATAAGATAATAAAAAAGGTGAATCCCGGATGGCCCCATGGCGTTATCATGCAGCGGCGTTGACATTGCCTCGGCCGGTCAGGGCGCGTTTCTCTGAATAGCACCGGCATGAATACCTCACAATGCTGCGCGGCGCGCACGTATCACCTGCGGGCAAGGGGGGTATCACGCATATCCATTCTCATCTGCCGGAAAGCCGATCCCGGCCTGCTGATAATCGGCTCAGGCAGGATAAGGGCACACCCCGCTGGGGAGGATGTCGCTCAATATTCAGGCCGGGAGAGATAAAAGACCAGGCGGCGGGAGCTAAGGTTTATCCAGCACCAGGCTGATAAATGCAAAAATATCATCCAACGCCTGGCGGCGGACATCATCCCTTTGGAAAACAATAAGATGATCAGCATAGCCATTAAGCATAGCGCCTAATTGCCGGGCAATCTGCTGCTCGTCGGCCCGGCGGAATACGCCCGTCTCAATTCCCGAGTGGATAATACTGACCATCAGCGCCACCCACTGTTCGGTCAACTCCGCCGCCAGCGCCGCATAAGATGGGTCCACCGTTGCTCTGTGCCAAATGGCGCTGTATAGCTGCCAGACGGCATCTGGCTCTAACGGCAAATAATTGCTGATATAACTGTGCAGGCACTCTTTTGGCGGCAGATGACTAATTTCAGCCTGATACTGGTGCAGGTCCTGCTGAGTAAAGTAGCGGCAGGCCTCAAGGCACAGACTGGCCCAATCTGAAAAGTAGTGATAAATATGACTCCGGGAAATCCCCATCAGCGTGGTGAGTTCCCTGGTCTTCACGTTCTCCAGCCCCTTTTCAATAAATAACGCGACTGCGGTTTGCAGAATCTTCTCCCGAAGTGGCGTAGCGGTTTCTTTCATAATCGACCTTCGTTGACTTTGAGCAGTTGCTCAATTACTATTTTGAGCAATTTGAGCAACCGCTCAAGTTTTATTGCCATGAAAACACATTATGCAAATCTTATCTGAAAACACGCCGCCTGTGGCTGCCTACAGTGCATTAACTACCCTTAAGACCATCGCCAGACAGAATAGCAAGAGGCTGATATTTACCCTATTGTTAGTGGTCGTCGAGAATGTGGTTTATTTGCTTTATCCTTTGCTGGCTGGCTTTGCGATTAATGCCATCGTGCAAGGAAACGCTTTTCATGCCCTGTTCTATGCCATGCTGGTGATGGGAATGTGGATTATCGGTGCCGCACGCCGCAGCATCGATACCCGTACCTTTGCCCGGATTTATGCCCGGCTCGCCGTCCCGCTTATTCTTGCCCAGCGTGAAGATAAACACAGCCACTCGACAATAGCCGCCAGGGTAACCCTATCCCGACAGTTTGTTGATTTTTTTGAAACCCATTTGCCTTTATTAATTACCTCCGTTGCCTCAATTTGTGGCGCGGTAGTGATGCTGATAACGCTTGAACCGATACCGGGTATTGCCTGTTTATGTATCCTGGTACTGTTTGCCTGCTTTCTCCCCCGCTATACCCGTAAGAATGAGGCATTGATTGAGCGACTCAACGACCGCCTTGAGAAAGAGGTGGCTTTTGTTAGCCACGCCCGGGAGAATAAATTGCATCGCCATTATCTTTTTCTGGCCAGAGTACGAATTCGCCTCTCCGACCGGGAAGCGCTGGGTTTTTTACTGATAGGCGTGGCGGCAGCAACGCTGTTTGGTTTAACTATCCTGATGATGTCCTGGCAGGGTGGCAGCAGCGCCGGACATATTTATGCCGTCATGACTTATCTGTGGATGTTTGCCATGAGTCTTGATGATATGCCTTCTCTGCTGGAAAAATATTCTCAGCTAAAAGAGGTGGGTAAACGGGTTAATACCGGACTTATTTAACCTGACTGATAGCCAGAGACTCGCCCCCAGAGGCCGCGCCGTGCGACTCCGCTTCCCACGGCGCGGTTCAGGAAAAGGCTGTACGGCTCAGGACAGTATTTCGCCGCTTCATCCGGGCTTTCAGCCCGCCCTATTCCGCACAAAAAGCCGGTGATCAATTGAGGCTGCCCGTTAAACCCTCCTGCACTTTATCCCTGTTCCGCCCTAAGCCTTCGGCGCAAGTGTAATCACCCTGTCAGCCGATTGAAGGGTTGTTTCCCGGTGAGCAATAATAACCCGGGTAATATTAAGCTGCTTTATCGCCAGATTAACGAACTGCTCACTTTCATTATCCAGGGCGCTGGTTGCCTCATCCATAAATAAAATCCCCGGCCGACGATAGAGCGCTCGCGCAATAAAAATACGCTGTTTTTGCCCGCCAGAAAGCCCTTCGCCCAGTTCACCTATCAGGGTTTCATAAGCCATGGGCATTTTCATTATGATATCGTGAATATAGGCTGCTTTGGCACACTCCATCATCCAAACATCGTCGATATCCTGGTTAAAAGAGCAGATATTTTCGCGAATGGAACCAGAAAAAAGACGATCGTCCTGCATCACGCAGGCAATCATTTTATGATAGTTATTCACCCCCAACTGCCGGATATCCACCCCATCGACCATCACTTTGCCTTCCTGTGCCTCAAAGAGTCCACAGAGCACTTTCATCAGCGTGGTTTTCCCCGCACCTGACGGGCCGGTAATTGCCACGCACTCTCCCGGGGCGATAGCCATTGTCAGCTGGCTGAAAATAGCCACGGACTGGCTATCATATCGGTAACTGAGGTTCTGGGTGGCTAGCGCCAGAGGGATAGGGGATGTCTGGCGAGGAATATCCGCTTTCTGCGCCTGCGGGTCGTGCAGGGCAATATCGGCAATGCGCTCATTGTGCAGGCTCATCATACGCAGCTGCAGTAAGAAGTTAACCAGCGAACCGACTCTATCGGTAAACTGCCCGCGGAAGGCGCCAAAAGCAATAAAGATACCGATAGTCATCTGGTTGTCCATGACCAGGCTAGCTCCCAGCCATAGAATAACCACCTGATC
>Ga0153936_100205_pt1 | contig 15291 bp, 14 predicted proteins | sample TSNJ020MetaG_FD_102272 | JGI IMG/M metagenome (GOLD analysis project Ga0153936, IMG submission 102272) | Attine ant fungus gardens microbial communities from New Jersey, USA - TSNJ020 MetaG | ecosystem: Host-associated > Fungi > Mycelium > Unclassified | place: USA: New Jersey, Wharton State... | reverse complement strand
GGAGAGGAAGTCTTAAAGCAAAAAGATCAGGAAACCAGGAGTTGGTTCATACGACGAATAAACTGGTTTGGATCGTCAAGCTGTCCGCGTTCGGCCAACAGGGCTTGATCCAGCAGTAATTCGACCCATTCGCCGAACTGGCCTTCATTTTCGGTTTCTGAGGCACGTTTCACCAGCGCATGCTCAGGATTCAGTTCGAAAATATATTTAACATCCGGCACCGCCTGACCCGCCTGAGCGAAAAGTTTCGCCATTTGGGTACTCATGTCGTTGCTATCGGTGGTGACAATCGCCGGTGTGTCGGTCAAACGATGGGTGAGACGGACATCTTTAACGCGATCGCCCAGCAGGGTTTTAACACGGGTAACAAATGGCTCCAGCGCTTTTTCAGCCTCTTTGCTCTGCTCCGTTTCTTCGTCAGCCAGTTTTTCCAGAGACTCATCGGTTTTGCTGACAGACTGGAAGGACTTCCCTTCAAACTCAGTCAGGTAGCTCATCATCCACTCATCAATGCGATCGGACAACAGCAGGACTTCAATGCCTTTCTTACGCAGCAGTTCCAGGTGCGGGCTGCTCTTCGCCGCCGCATAGCTGTCTGCGGTGATGTAGTAGATTTTTTCCTGGCCTTCTTTCATACGGGACAGATAATCTTCCAGAGAAACGGTTTGCTCTGAAGAGTCGGTATGGGTGCTGGCAAAGCGCAACAATTTGGCAATCGTCTGCTGGTTAGTGCCATCTTCTGCCGGGCCTTCTTTCAGCACAAGGCCAAAGTTCTTCCAGAAGGTCAGGTATTTTTCGTTATCATCTTTTGCCAGTTTTTCCAGCATCTGCAGAACGCGCTTGGTCAAAGCACTGCGCAGATTTTGCGTCACACGGCTGTCTTGTAAAATTTCACGCGAAACGTTGAGCGGCAAATCGTTTGAGTCGATAAGCCCGCGCACAAAACGCAGATAATTAGGCATAAACTGCTCAGCATCGTCCATGATAAAGACCCGCTGAACATAGAGTTTCAAACCGTGTTTATGGTCACGGTTCCACATATCCCATGGAGCCTGGGAAGGAATAAACAACAGGCTGGTGTACTCCTGCTTGCCTTCTACACGGTTATGCGCCCAGGTTAACGGATCGCTATAGTCATGGGAGATGTGCTTATAAAACTCTTTATACTCTTCATCACTAATGTCGGACTTGTTACGGGTCCACAGTGCCTGTGCTTTGTTGATTTTTTCCCAGCTAACGACCGTTTCACCCTCTTTTTCTTCGTGGTGCTCTATCTCAACCGGGAGGGCAATATGATCAGAGTATTTACTGATGATGGAGCGCACCCGCCAGTCATCGAGGAATTCGTCTTCGTCGGCACGCAGGTGCAGGGTTATTTCCGTCCCACGGTCGGCTTTGGTGATGTCAGCGATGGTGTATTCACCTTCACCGGCTGACTCCCAGAATACCCCCTGATCGGCGCTGGCACCGGCGGCACGGGTACGGACAGTCACTTTGTCTGCCACGATAAATGCGGAGTAGAAACCGACACCAAACTGACCAATAAGCTGGCTATCTTTAGCCTGATCTGAGCCAATGGACTCAAGGAAAGCTTTGGTACCGGACTTGGCTATCGTCCCGAGGTTTTCAATCACTTCATCACGGGTCATACCGATGCCGTTATCGGCAATGGTGAGCGTGCGCTTGTCTTTATCAAACGAAACGCGAACCCGCAGCTCGCCGTCACCCTCATACAGTGCGGCATTCGACAGCGCACGGAAACGCAATTTATCAGCCGCATCGGAGGCGTTGGAGATCAGTTCACGCAGGAAAATTTCTTTATTTGAATAGAGAGAGTGGATCATCAAGTGCAGAAGTTGTTTAACTTCAGACTGAAAACCGCGAGTCTCTTGTCCTTTCATGGTCATTGATACCTCAACAAAATCAAATGGGGGTAGTACAAACGTTGAGGAAGATATGGTAGCGCTTTGTGCCTTTTCAACCGTGGCAGATGAAAAAGCCGGGGCTTTTTCATCTGAAAGGACAATCAGCGGCAGATTTTCGCGGTTTTATGCCGCCGGGCAGGCTGCTGCCCGGCAGAGATCTCACTAAAAGGTCATTTTATGCCGGCCAAGCAAAGAGTGAGACAGCGTAGTGCCATCAACCATTTCCAGCTCGCCACCTACCGGCACTCCGTGGGCGATACGGCTGGCCTCGACGCCATATTGTGCGCACAGCTCGGCAATATAGTGCGCGGTCGCTTCGCCCTCCACCGTCGGATTGGTTGCCAGAATAATCTCTTTTATCTGCTCGCTGGCCAGTCGTTCTTCAAGGCGTGACAGGCCAATATCATCCGGCCCAATGCCATCCAGCGGTGACAAATGCCCCATCAATACAAAATAACGGCCTGAAAATTGCCCCGTTTGCTCAATAGCATAAATATCGGCCGGGCTTTCTACCACACAGATCTGACCATTTTCCTGACGGCGTTGATTGGCGCAAATGGTACAAATTTCCTGCTCAGTAAAGGTCCGGCAATCGGCACAGTGTCCAATTTCCGACATGGCGCGCGTCAGGGCCTGGGCAAGGCGCATGCCGCCGCTTCTATCACGTTGTAACAGAGCAAATGCCATACGCTGAGCCGATTTTGGCCCAACGCCTGGCAGGCAGCGTAATGATTCCATCAAGGCGGTAAGTAATGGGCTGGTTTGCATGGCTTAATTGTCTGAAAAAAAATGGATGGCTAGCGTAACATTAGCCCGATTGCCGGGGATAGTAAAAGATGCCAGGGCGCATCAGATATTCCCCTTAGGGCATAGCCGGCAAGGCAAAAAAACATCCTCTGCAGCGTCGCGAATCAGCGGCCTATAAGCGGATGACGCCGGCGTCATCCGCTGCCTTCTCTTAAGACGATTTCCCTACCGTGGGTACGGCGGCTAAGGCCTGACGGCGAACTACCGTTACCACCCCCAGCGCGAGGATCATAAGCACTTCCACTGCCAGAAAACCCACCATCGCCATGGGGTAACTACCGCCATTACTGTGTTGCAGATAGAGGAAAATACTGCCCAGCACCGCCGGGCCTAATCCCATTGCCGACTGCTGCAAAGTGGTGAGTATCGCACTGGCGGCCCCGGCATCATTCTGGCTGATATCCCGTATACTGACCCGATAGAAACAGTTTACAATCAGCGCCTGACCGTAGCCGATAAACACACTGGCTGGCGCAATCGCCAGGGCCCCGGCCCGGGTATCAAGCACATAAAGGGTGGTCATAAGCAGCAACAGGCCCAGCACCAGCATAAAAATCCCGGTAAGCATAATGGTACCTGACGAGTAACGGGCTATCAGGCGGGGTGCCAGCAATGCCGAAATAAAATAGGCCGTTCCCATAGCAACAAAACTATTACCCGACTGCCACGGCGCCATGCCCATCCCGGACTGCAGGGTTAATGCCATACAGAACATAAAGCCCGACCAGCAGCTAAAATACAGCAAAGCAATCAGAAACCCAAAGCGGATACTGGTTAGCTTTAATAAGCGGGGCGGCAACAACGGCTGCAATCCTCTGTTTTGCTGACTTAACGCCCCCTGCCGTAGCAGATAGCCTAAGGGTAAGGTTGCCGCTAACATCACCTGCAACGGCCAGGGCCAGTGTAGCTCCGGGCCGAGGGCCATTGGGAACAGCAGGCAGCATAGCAAGCCGCCCAACAGGGCAGTGCCTTGCCAGTCAATACGTGACGGCCTTTCGCTCTGGGTTTCCGGAATATAATGCCGGCTGAAAAACAGCACCAGCAGACAGATAGGCACATTGATAAAAAAGGCATTTCGCCAGCCCTGTCCGGCAATATCGGCGGATACCAGCCAGCCGCCGCCCATCTGACCAATAATAAAGGCAAGACCACCCATTCCGCCATACAGACTAATGGCCCGGGCATGGGCCGGTCCCCTTAGGGTGACATGCAGAATGGCCAGAATTTGTGGCACGACAAGCGCCGCACCTATTCCCTGTAAGGTCCGGGCAGCCAGCAGTTCATTCACCGAACCGGCAATACCGCACAACAATGAGGCAACACCAAACAGGCCAACGCCGTAAAGCATAATCCGCCGCCGGCCATAGTTATCCCCTAACTTACTGCCTAACGCCAGAAAGATGGCAAAAGTGACGCCATACAGGGCAACGATTAACGCCAGCTGAGTGGGCGTTGTGCCCAGGGATTGGGTAATTGAGTCCAAAGCGACATTGGTAATTGAGGCATCGATCATCGGCAACATCTGGCCTGTAAACAACAACAACAGGCCCGCCCGGCCGGGGGATACAGGCAAATCTTTCATCAGAAACTCCATTGCATTGTTCAACATACCGACGTAGCATTCCTGATAATTTAACCGGGTACCAGTTCTTGGTTATACTGGTACTGAGACTACTATTCTGGGAGTATCTGATGCCCACCTTGTCATCCGATCGGCGGCAGGCCTCGCTGGATAACAGCCGAAAATTACTGGCGATGTTTTTACGCACCCGTCGTGAAAGTCTTGATCCACAGCGGCTTGGACTGCCACGTAGCGGACGGCGTCGCACCCCAGGACTGCGCCGGGAAGAAGTGGCCTTGCTGGCAGATATTGGCGTGACCTGGTATACCTGGCTTGAACAGGGGCGGGAAGTGAACCCTTCCGCCAGCGCAATGAGCGCGATTGCCGAGGCATTGCAATGTACCCCTGCAGAAACCCGCCATCTATTTCTCCTCGCCGGTTTACCCCCGGAAGAGTCACAAAAAGGCAGCGGCTGTCAGGTACTGGGGCCTGCTTCCCGCCGCATGCTTGATGCCCTAATGCCGCACCCGGCAAGTATGCAAAAACCCAATTTTGATATCCTTGGCTACAATAAAAATTTCTGTCGCTTAATGGGGGTTAATCTTGATGAAGTCCCGGTTGAGGAGCGCAACTGTATTTATCAATACCTGACCAATGAAACCTGGCGCTGCCGGGTCGAAAGCGAGGAGTCAGTGTTACCTAAATTTGTCGGCTGGTTTAAGGCAGGCATGACCGAGTACCGCGGCGATCCCCGTTGGGAGACCTTACTCGAGCAGTTTTTTGCCGCCTCGGCGGAGTTTAAAGCCCTGTGGGATAATCGCTACGAAATAGGCGGCATTGAAGACCGCATTAAGCGCTATCGCCATCCTGAGATTGGCACATTTTCGATGCAGCAATTGAACTGGTTTTCAGCCCCGAGAGACGGTTCACGGCTTTTAGTCTATTTCCCGATTGATGAAACGGGTGAGCGGGCATTGAGCCTGTTCACCGAGGAAAACCTGCGATAGCGCGCTGAGGCGAAAGTACGCCGCCAGATAGAGCAGAAGATGGCGCCCCGGGCGACCAGCCAGGCTGGCGTCATTCGCCTCAACACAGGCCAGAAGCTGGCTGCCCCTCCTCTTTTGCTCCGCCTCCCATCGTCAGGGGGCGTTAAAGCCGCAGGTTTGCTGAATTCCCCGATTATTTGCCTGGCCACTCCCTGCGTCATTTTTCTGTCATTGAGTTACCTTACTCTCATTTCCGTCTTAGCATGCCAGAAAATCTACGCGCGTAGATACGCCTGAGCGGCGGTTAAGAACAATGGGTTTATCGGGTGATGTTGTTTGTAACAGCCCCCGGCAGAATACTTAAGATAAACGAGCTATCTCAGTGAGCCATTCATGACGACAAAGACTGTTTCATCCGCCCCGGTTAGCGAACAAGCCGCCGCAGAAGAGCGCCTTGCCACCCCGCAAGGCCGACGTGATTTTAGACGCGCCACCTTCTCATGCTGGCTGGGCACGACTATGGAATATGCCGACTTCGCCCTTTATGGTCTGGCAGCCGGCATTATTTTTGGCGATGTGTTTTTTCCAGATGCGACGCCGATTATGGCTCTGCTCTCCAGCTTTGCCGCCTATTCGGTCGGCTTTATTGCCCGGCCTATTGGCGCCCTGGTCTTTGGCCGCCTGGGCGATCGCCTCGGCAGAAAAAGCGTCATGGTGCTGACCATCAGCTTAATGGGCGGCTCGACAACGCTGATTGGTGTAATTCCGTCTTATGCACACATTGGCGTTTGGGCCCCGGTATGTTTAGTCATTTTACGCTTTACCCAGGGGTTTGGCGCCGGGGCCGAGCTCTCCGGCGGGACAGTGATGCTGGGGGAATATGCTCCGGTTAAACGCCGGGGGCTGGTCTCTTCTATCATTGGTCTTGGCTCGAATAGCGGCACCTTACTGGCATCATTAACCTGGCTTTTGGTTCTGCAAATGGATAAACAGGCGCTACTCGCCTGGGGATGGCGAATCCCTTTTCTGGCCAGCATGTTAGTGGCCGCCGTTGCCCTCTTCCTGCGCCAGAATCTGCGTGAAACGCCGGTATTTGAACGGCAAAAAGCCCTGCTGGAGCAGCAACGTCAGCATAGCCGGCAACAGGGTATCATCCGGCAACAGAAAGATACCCGCAGTGTTTTCCAGCGTACCCGGGCTTTCTGGACCATGGTGGGTTTACGTATTGGCGAAAATGGCCCGTCCTACCTCGCCCAGGGTTTTATTATTGGCTATGTTGCCAAAGTCCTGATGGTAGACAAATCAGTACCGACCCTGGCGGTGCTGATTGCCTCGCTGCTTGGTTTCGCCATTATTCCCTTCTCCGGCTGGCTATCAGACCGTTTTGGACGTCGGATTGTTTATCGCTGGTTCTGCCTGTTACTGATTCTCTATGCCTATCCGGCCTTTATGTTGCTCGACTCCCGTGAGCCGATGATAATTATCCCGACTATCGTTGTCGGTATGGGTCTGGCGTCACTGGGTATTTTTGGAGTGCAGGCGGCCTGGGGCGTGGAGATGTTCGGGGTGACTAACCGCTATACTAAAATGGCCTTTGCCAAAGAGCTGGGCTCGATTCTGTCCGGGGGCACCGCGCCGCTGGTTGCTTCGGCGTTACTCTCCTGGAGCGGGCACTGGTGGCCGATTGCGCTTTATTTTGCCCTGATGGCCGCCATTGGCCTGGTGACCACCTTCTTCGCCCCGGAGACCCGCGGTCGCGACCTTAACCTGCCAGAGGATGCCATATGAGTCATATACGGGTCGGCAGGGATTTTTCTCGCCTAAAGCTTTATGCTGTTGGCCCGCTAAACGCCCGTTAAAACAGACAGGTATTTCGTGACAAAACCGACAGTACCCCGCGTCACCCGCGCAGACGTCGCCAAGGAAGCCGGAACCTCGGTCGCGGTGGTCAGCTATGTGATTAATAATGGTCCCCGCCCGGTTGCGCCTGACACCCGCGACCGGGTTTTGGCCGCCATAAAAAAAACCGGTTACCGGCCGAATGGTATTGCAAAAGCATTAGCCAGTGGAACCACGCAAACCTACGGTCTGATTGTGCCCAATATTAGCAATCCTTTTCTCTCCTCAATGGCTCATGCCCTGCAGCAGGAAGCCTTTGCCGATGGCAGAGTACTGCTGTTAGGTGATTGCGGCGATGACCGGGAGCGGGAGCGGGAGTTAGTCAATAACCTGTTGCACCGGCAGGTAGATGGGCTGATTTATACCAGTGTCGACCGTCATCCGTGGATTGATCTTATCACCGCCAGCGGCACGCCGCTGGTGATGCTTGACCGGGTCGATACTCAATATCCGGTCTGCTCTATTCAGGTTAATGAACAGCATGCGGCCTACCAGGTAACCCGCCATCTTATTGAGCATGGCTACCAGGAGATTGGCATTATCTGTGGGCCGCTGACCATGCTGAATACCCAGGACCGGCTTAGCGGCTGGCGTCAGGCCCTTAACGAAGCAGGGCTGCCCCTGCGTAAGGAGTGGATTATTTCAACCGACTATACCCGCCCTGGCGGCTACCAGGCGGCCCAGCGGCTGCTGGCAGGCCCTCTTCCCAGGGCGCTGTTCGCCACTAACGAGCAACAGGCTTTTGGCTGTTTACGGGCGCTGGGTGAAAAGGGAGTGCGCGTGCCCACTGACCTGGCATTGGTGTGTTTTAACGCCACCCAGGAGTCCACCTTCAATGTGCCCTCTTTAACCGCCGTGCGTCAGCCCGTTGCCCGTATGGCAAAAAAAGCCATCGCCATGCTAAAACACTGGCATGGCGAAGCTGAATATTGTGAATTTGCCTTTGAATTGACCATTGGTGAGTCCTGTGGCTGCCCGGCTTCTGCGGCAACGATAACGAGCATCAGGTAATATGAAGCGTGTAATCATTGATTGTGACCCGGGTAACGGGATTGCCGGTGCCAATGTGGACGATGGTCTGGCACTGGCTCTGGCGCTGGCCTGCCCGGAGATTTCCCTTGAGCTGATTACCACGGTCTCGGGAAATACGGAAAGTGACACCGGTTATGCGGTGGCATATGACTTGCTGGCCCGAACCGGGCGCAGTGTTGAGCTGGCGCGCGGAGCTTCACGGGCGCTTATTGAACCCACACAACCGTGGCGTGAGCATCTTGATCATAAAGTCGACCAGACTTGCCTGCGCGGTTTGTGGCATAACGTTCCCTCCCCCCCGCGCATCCCTGACGTCCCGCCGCTGGCGGTACAGAAGATGGGAGAGCTGATTTGTGCTAACCCCGGGGAGATAACCCTGATTGCCATCGGGCCTTTGACCAACCTGGCCCTGGCGATGCAGCTTTATCCTACGCTCGCCGGGATGGTGAAAGAGATTGTGATTATGGGCGGGGTATTTCAGGTTGAAGGCTTCCTGAAAGATACCAATTTTGGTATTGACCCTGAGGCGGCCCATGCGGTGTTAACCAGCGGGGCCAACATTGTGCTGGTACCGATGGATGTCACCACTCAAACCATGATGACCCATAGGGACCTTGATACGCTGGCCGATGAGCACAATCCTCTCAGCCACTTTTTGCTGGAGACCCTGCGGCCATGGATAGATTTTTCCATGCAAACCCGACAGTTGCCCGGGTGCTGGATTCATGATGCCCTCACCGTTGCCTGGCTAATCGACCCGACGCTGGTCAGCACCGTTCAGGATTATGTTGATGTCTCCCTCAGCGGCCTGACCCGGGGTAAAAGCTGTCGCTATGGCCCGCAAAGCCTGCGGCTTGCGGTCAATATGCCCGCCCCTGCGGGCAAACCGGTCACCTTGCTGCAAAGCGTGGACAATGCCGGCTTATTGAAGCTGATTGAGAAAACCATCGGCCAGTTCACCAGGTAAACGGCAGGCAAGCGGCGTTATGCAAGGATTGGGCAGATGGATCTGCTCAATCCCGCTTAAACCCGGGCAGGTCAGTCCCCCCAGCCAGCAGCATCCGGGCGGCTAATAGCCGGTGATAAAGCAGCCCCTGGAAAGACACACACCCGGACAAGGCGGATTTTCGCTGATAGCTTATCGGCTACCCGTGCGTTATGCCTGCAGCGTAATCGCCATTAACATATCGGCTTCTTGATATTTATTTGACTCAATAGCCTTCTCCACAAACCCCATTTTCTTATACAGGCCAATGGCCGGGATTAGCGCGCTATTGGTAAATAGCTCAATGGAGCAAGCGCCCCTGGATTTAGCAAAATTGAAACAGGCATTAATTAAGGCCTCGCCTATTTTCAATCCTTTATATTTAGGCGTCACGCAGAGCTTCGCCAGCTCATATTTATTATCACCCTGATTTATCATCGCCACGGTGCCAACGACAACATCATCAAATAAGGCAAAGAAAATCTCGCCACCGCCATCAAGGATGTACTTATGCGGATTATTTAGAATTTGCAAGTCAATCGGCTCAACTGAAACATACATTTCCAGCCACTCAACAGATAATGAAATGAAATCCTCAGCGTATTTCTCATCCCACCCCTCAATTCTCAAACCAGACATATGCCCCTCATTAATAATAATTTTTATTTTTCCCGGGGAGGCTAAACTTATCTCTAAGCTGCTTTAAATTAACCCCGAATTTATTTTCCAGCAGTGGCCTGAACTCTTTTAATATTTCCATAAGATATAAGTCATGAATAATAACCTCGGTTATCGGCATAACTAAACCGGGGTGAAGAGTCCATGCCGCACGGCTGTTTTGCTGCAATGAAACAATACCAGCAACAATTTCTCGATTATCGGAACTAACAATAAGCCAGCGACCGCCATAGTCCTCAGTTATTTCCTCACTAGAGTCGTGCTGATATATTTCCGCAAAGGAAAAATCAACATCACCGTAAACTACCGCCTGAATTAAAACCCCTCTTCCGGCCGCATTTTCCAGCGCATCTTTTAATTCATTAATATCTTCAGCCCAGGCTTCCAGTAAAAGCCGGGTTTGTGCTGCGTTAATTATTTCAATAGCCTTATCGCGTATCGCATCATGCCCGGATATATTCCATATACCATCCCGATTACGGGAGGAAATAGTATAATTTTCAAAGGCGGAATCCGCTTCTGAAAAAACCTGCTCGGCCGCACGTTTACGCCGACTCAATAATTCGGTGTACGGAATAGGACTATATAGCGGGACTTCTTCCTGGCTGGCGACAATATCGCCACGGGACAGTAAGGTGCCTAACACCTGATAAATTTTAGAGCGAGGTATGCCTGAATTTAACGCCACTGCGTAGCCACTTAAGGGGGATTTCTCTAGTAACGCGAGATAGGCCTTCGCCTCATACTCTGTGAAATTCATCTGTCGCAGTAACGCAATAAGTTCTACTTTCATTTTCCTCTCCCGTATAGAGCCCCTTTTTATAACAGAGTTGACAGGTTTTCAATCGTTAGATATTTTTGTTCCATGTTTTTTAGTGACTACCTGGGTAACTCCTAATTTAAAAGATGAAAAAAATAGCGTTTTTCAAAGAGAAATCAAAGAGTTTATACTTACTCTCAGTAACCGGAGCCGTGACTCTCTGGAGTACTTCGTTCGTGGGAACCCGGCTGGCCTATAGCTCTTTTCCGCCGATAACCCTGGGCGCATTGCGTTTTATCCTCGCCACGATTTTGCTGGCAGCTATTGTGCTATCGGCTCCGCATCACCGCAGGTTGCCAGCCAGAAAAGATTTAAAATCTATGGCATTCGCCGGATTCCTCGGCGTGACGCTCTATTTTTCTCTGGAGAATATTGGGATTGGCTTAACCTCAGCGGCCAATGCGGCGTTGATAGTCGCCTCCTACCCGGCCATTACCGCGCTGCTTGAATGGCTTATCTATAAAGTGCCGGTCTCGAAACTTAAGCTTTCGGGTATCGCCCTGGCGGTGCTTGGCGTCGTGGTACTCACGCATAATGATAAAACGGCTGGAAATGGCAATCAGCTGATTGGCAACATTATTTTGATTGCCACCGGGTTTGTTTGGGCATTCTATACCTTCACTACCCGTAAGCTCAGCCATAAATATACAACGATCACTTGTACATTTTATCAAACGCTATTTGGCGCATTGTTTTTTATCCCCCTGTCGTTAATTGATATTGACCGCTGGAGCAAACCCTCATGGGATTCAATACTCTGTCTGCTGTATCTCTCATTTTTTTGCTCTGTCATAGCATTTGTTTTATATAACTTTGGGTTAAAAAAGCTTTCATCCAGCACTAGCGTATCGCTGATGAATTTAGTGCCTGTGTTTGGCGTTATATTTTCCATGCTTGTTCTTAAAGAGTCATTGGAAATGATCCAGTTATTAGGTGGCGTCATTATTATTACAGGTGTTTTTATTAGTGTTAAATTTTCAAATTAATTAAAGAAGGCAAGTAAAAATGTGCAATAGTTCAGCAACAGATAAATTCAATCGTTGTGTTATGGTAATGAATGAGGCGTTACAAGGCGGATTGCTGGCAAATGCCATCGCCGTAATGGCGTTAACGGTCGGTCAACGTCATCCTCATTTGGTGGGTGATGAGTTAATTGATGCTAATCAGGTCAATTATCCCGGTTTAATTCCCAGTGGAATTCCTATGCTATCTTCCGAGCAGGCAGCGTTACATGAGTTAAGGGAAAAGGCGCTAACGGCGCAATGTGATGTTATCTGTTTTCCGGTTATTGGCCAGCAAACAAAAAATTATGATGAACTTAAAATAAATATGAATGAGCTGACCAGTAATGAGGTTCAGTATACCGGTATCGCAATTGTGGGAGAGAAAAAGAAAGTCAGTAAGATAGTAAAAAACCTTCCGTTAATAAAATAGCATAATCTGACTATCGGCAGGATAACGCTCAATAAAGAAATGGCTAAGTCACATCTGAATAGCAAGGTTTAGTTGCAACAGATTTGTTATATGTCCGACGAACAGCTTATTATCGGTAAATCGATGATGGGCCGCTGATGGCTGGCCGAGTTAATGCAGGATATTGGGATTTATCATCAGTCAGGGCGCTAATGCGCCCTGTGATTTATAACACTTTACTTAAAAAGGCTTGGGTACGTGGATTCTCTGGCGCAGTAAATAGCTGCGAGGGGGGCCCCTGCTCCTGAATAATCCCTTGATCGATAAAAATCACCCGGTCGGCCACTTCACGGGCAAAGCCCATTTCATGGGTGACGATTATCATGGTCATACCTTCCTGAGCCAGCTGTTTCATGACGGCAAGAACCTCACCCACTAATTCAGGATCCAGCGCAGAGGTCGGCTCATCAAACAGAATGATAGAAGGCTCCATGGCCAGCGCCCGGGCTATCGCAACACGTTGTTGCTGTCCACCGGACAGGCTGGTAGGCCAGGCATCGATTTTATCGAGCAGGCCGACTTTCTTCAGCAGCTTTTCAGCACGCAGAATCGCATCTGGCTTCGACAGGCCTTTTAACGACATCGGCGCCATAATCAGGTTTTCCAGCACGGTCATATGCGGAAAAAGATTAAAACGCTGGAATACCATCCCCACGCCTTCACGCAGGTTATTGAGGTTAGTTTTAGGATCATGTACGGCAAAACCATTGACGATGACCTCACCCCCATCGGGTCTTTCCAGCGCGTTCAGGCAGCGTAAAAAGGTACTTTTACCGGAGCCGGATGGGCCAATAACACAGACCACTTCCTGGGGGGCAATATCACATGAGATACCCCGTAGTACGTGAGATTTGCCAAATTGTTTCTGTAAGTCCTTAACGTGAATCACTTCTGCCCAACCTCTTTTCCATATATTGCACCAGCAGTGAGAGCATAAACGTCAGTACCCAGTAAATCACTGAAATTGTCAGGTACGGTTCCCAATAGGTAGCATAAGCCCCTGAAACGGTACGGGCGGCATAGGCTAAGTCGGCAAGGCCAATGGCCGATGCCAGTGATGAGTCTTTAACTATCGCAATTGAGTTATTACCCAGTGGGGGCAGAATACGACGAAAAGCCTGCGGCAGAATAACCTTACGCATGGTTTTCCCCCAGCCCATCCCCAGGGCGCGAGAGGCTTCCATCTGACCGTTATCAATGGACTGAATGCCGGCCCGGAAAATTTCAGAAACATAGGCACCGGAGTTCAGCGTGATGGCAACAATACAGGAGAGAAACGCGCCATACTCTGTACGCAGGTCCCGGGCAAAGTCGACAGACATCAGGCCATGGGTAACAAAAATACCGTCCCGCGGGTTAATAAACATGGGCACCAGCGCAAAATGCACCACCATAATTTGTACAAACAGCGGCGTACCACGAAAAGCACTGACGTACACACGTACCGGCCATTGGACTGCATAGTGCAGCACATATTTCCAGGGGCCCTTATCGGCCCGCGCCATACGGCCCAGACCAAGCAGTAAACCCCAGGACGTTCCTAAGATAACGCAGATGATGGTGCACTTGATGGTCATCAGTGCGCCCTGAATAAACAACGGCGAGTATTCTGAGATTATCTCCCAGCGAAATCCGGTCATACCTTTCCTTGCTGGGGCCCAAAAGGGCCCCGATTGAAAATTATTCTACTGGGAGAGTGGGAACGTTGCTATCAAACCAGGTGGCATAGATTTTTGCGTAGGTACCATCAGCAATAATTTTCTTCAGACCGGCATCTAACCTGGCTTTCAGTTCAGTGTTGCCTTTCGCTACCGCGATACCAAAATACTGACGTTCAAACTTATTATCGGCAATAAGTTTCAAAGGCTTATCCGGGTGCGTCTTGATGTAGTATTTCACCACACCGACATCCCCTACCGCCGCGTCAATCCCCTCTTCGTTCAGCTCCTGGAGCATTAACGGGGTATTATCAAAGCGCTTAATATCAGGGCTATTTTTACCCAACACATCGGAGACAACAATGTCACCGGTACTGGAGTTAACCACACCGACTTTCTTACCTTTCAGCGCATTGACAGAGTCAACTTTAGAGTCAGTAGGCACCACGATTGATTGCTCGGCCGGGAAGTAAGGCAAAGAGAAATCAACCATGCCTTTGCGTTTATCGGTAATAGTAATACCGGAAATAATGATATCGCGATCGCCGGTATTCAGGGTGGCAAAGATACCTTCCCATGGCGTGTTAATCAGTTTGATATCAAAGCCTTCTGCTTTAGCGATAGCTTTGATGATATCGATATCAAAACCTTCAAGTTGTTTCTGGCTATTTTCAAACTCGAAAGGACGATAAGTGCCGCCGGAGCCAACCACATAAGTTTGGGCCATTGCCTGAACGGAACTGAACAGTGCAGCGATCATGCAACCGCCAACGATTAATTTTTTCATTGCTTTAGTCACCATAAGCGTCTTACACCCATTATTTTTTATGCATTTAATGTGAATAAAAATACATAATTCCGCAGATTGCTTCAATAGAAAATTTATCTTTCATCATATTTACTGACAAATACGATATATTTATCACGCACAATCAAGGTAACATCATGATTTAATGGATTTATTTAATAACACAAAGTCAACTTATGTAAGTAATGTAACAAAAGCAGCTTTTCCCAGCCTTCGGCATTCCGGCGACTATCCAGAATATTCTGCGCCTGCCTGAGGCGACGGGCCAGGGCGTTCAACGCCGCCGGAATAAAATCCCGCCGGTGGCCGGGGCGGTTTAGGGTTTGTGCTTAAGCCTGGTTTTAAAGGGGCAAGCCAGCCGTCATGCGGGCGAAAAAAGCGCCATACTCTGCTTAAGGGGAATAGCCAACGCCTGCCGGGCTGTCGACTGCGCGCCTGCTTCAGCAATTCTTTACAGGAGCCGACCCTGGCGGGGGTTTATAGCGTGCAAGGAGATTGGCATAAAATCTGCTGACCGGCTTATCCCGATAAATGCCGGGGACAGCCCGCCAAAATAACGACATTAATATCTGAGTTGTTTTACAAGTTATCTGTCAGAAGAGTGACTTTACCGCCACGGGAAACGCTCACCCGCGTCATATTGTTAGCCGGCACACCGG
>Ga0153936_100203_pt1 | contig 15338 bp, 13 predicted proteins | sample TSNJ020MetaG_FD_102272 | JGI IMG/M metagenome (GOLD analysis project Ga0153936, IMG submission 102272) | Attine ant fungus gardens microbial communities from New Jersey, USA - TSNJ020 MetaG | ecosystem: Host-associated > Fungi > Mycelium > Unclassified | place: USA: New Jersey, Wharton State... | reverse complement strand
GGCGGGCGCATCAGCAGGTTACCCTTGATTATCTGCCGCTTCTGGCGGGCATATCAGGGGGTCACCCTTGATTGTCTGCCGCTTCTGGCGGGCGCACCAGCAGGTGACCCTTGATTACCTGCCGTTCCCGGCGGGCGCATCAGCAGGTTACCCTTGATTATCTGCCGCTCCCGGCGGGCATATCAGGGGGTTATCCTTGATTATCTGTCGCGCCAGGCTGGCACATTATTCACCCCGGCGATATTAACCCGCTTATAGCTGGCCGGGTTGAGTCCACACCGGCCCCTGACCGGCGTCAGGGGGGAATCTCCGGGCCTATTATGCAGCCCAGGGAAAATACGACGCCAGCGGCGATTAGCGAAAGAAAAAAATCAGGGTTTTACTGGTGGAGATATAAATTCCAATAAATGACATAACAAATGCAAAGGCATCAGTCACATGTTCCCCATGGGAAAATATAATCAATGATGAATGTTTAATCACCAGCGCGGTAAGCGCCAGGGTTATTAACCAGGTGAACACAGGCAAGTTAATTAAAAGTTTTAGCTGATTGATTAAATGTATCACCCGCGGCACCTGTTTTTACGTATGGAATAAAGGTTATGCCAGCCGTTATTTTTTTTGCCAGCCAGCCAGGTTGCGGCTCCCTCCCCAGGGCCGATCGCCTCCTTCATCGGCGCCGCATCGGCCATGGCAACCATTAATACGCCGGGGGCCGCAGGCAGGGCTTCTATTGCGCCAGGATAAATAACGGCGCTGGGAATACGGTTATGATGGTTGTCCTCCCGCCTTTTGCCTTTTCCTCGGCGGGCTGGAGTTAAGGTGACGAGCCTCTGCTCTTTAACCGGGCACATAAAAATCCCTCTTTATGTTTATGTCAGTAAATTTTATTAATAGACCCTGATAAAAATATCATTTTTAAAAGCAGGGCAGTATTGGCCATACTCTGAAAAAATCTTTATTTATTCCTGATGGATATTAATTTAACGCAGGCCAGCGCATAAACAACCGCGCCTTAGCCCTCAGTGATAGAGATGAAGGGTTAAGCATTGGCCTGTTTCTTAACATAATACGAGCTATTTTCTTGGGCTTTATTCTGCCAGTAACAGACCCGATATCATCCGCTGGCGGCGCCAGCCCCTGGCCTACTGAACTTATCATCAGCGGGGGATAAAAAAGCCCGGTTTGCTAACCGGGCCTTGGGTCGATGGCTGTTGGGCTTTTGCTTTGCCAGCCCCATTGTCACCGTGAGTCCTGGCGCAATCTGAGTCAGGAGACAAACTGGGGAGGATCGAAAGCGGTAATCGGCGGTAGAGCATCACGCCATAATTCAATCTCTACCCGGCAACTTTGCGCGCTGCAGCCCTGGCCTAACCGTGAACTGCCATAATCCTCGGTCAGTACGTTAGGGTTGCCGTGCTTATCAAGGGAGCCTGGCGTGGAGGGATCAAGGGGGTCGTACCAGGCCCCGGTGGAGATCTGTACCACTCCGGCAATAATTTGTTCGCTAAGATGAACACCGGCAAGAATAGCTCCCCGCTGATTAAAGACGCGAACCACATCCCCTTCAGCTATCCCACGCTGGGCGGCATCCCCGGGGTTCATCCACAGCGGCTCGCGGCCCTTAATTTTTGTTTTGCGGCTTACCGTGCCGTGATCATACTGACTATGCAGGCGGGTACGCGGCTGGCTGGAGAGCAGATGCAAGGGCCAGATTGCCGCCTGGGTCGCCTGATAATCCGCTTCCTGTTCATCCCAATATGGGAAGCCCGGGCATTCCTGATAACCAAACCCGGCCACCGTTTCTGAGAAAATCTCAATTTTCCCGGAAGGAGTTGACAGGGGAAAGCGCTCGGGGTCCGCGCGAAAGTTTTCGAGGAAAATCTGTGGCCTGGCCGGAGCATCATACTCAAGCTTGCCCAGTTCCCAGAAATCGTCAAAAGCGGGTAAATCGATCCCTTCCTGCTCGGCACGATCCCGGGATAATTCATAAAGATAGGGCAGCCACTGCTCTGCGCTGCGTCCTTCACTGAACTGCGCCTCAAAGCCGAGCCGTTTTGCTAACTCGCAGAAAATATCATAATCATCCCGTGCCTCGGCAACCGGCGGGATTTGCTGGCGCATGGCTATCATAAATCCGTCATGGCTGGCGCTACCAATATCGTTACGCTCAAGGGATGTGGTCGCCGGTAGCACAATATCGGAAAACTTCGCCTGTGCGGTCCAGTACTGTTCATGAACAATGACGGTTTCTGGCTTACGCCAGGCTTCCACTAACCGGTTTAAGTCCTGATGATGGTGAAAGGCATTACCGCCAGCCCAGTAGACCAGGCGAATGTCCGGATAGCGCAGATGCTGACCATCAAATTCATACTCTTCACCAGGATGCAATAACATGTCAGACAAACGGGCAACCGGGATAACCGTGTCGACCTTGTTTTCCCCCGCCGGCAGGCGTGGGCCGGAAAATGCGGCGCGCCCGGCACCGGCGAGGTTGGTGCAGGCATAACCAAACGCCAGGCCACCCCCCGGGGTACCCATTTGTCCCAGTAGGGCGGTGAGGGCAACGGTGGCCCAGTAGGTCTGCTCCCCCTGACGGGCCCGCTGAATCGACCAGGAAATATTCACCATGGTGCGTTTGTCAGACATGCTGCGGGCCAGAGACAAAATCTCTTCGCTAGCCAGACCGGTAATATTGGCGGCCCATTCAGCGGTTTTAGGCCGCCCATCCCTCTTACCGAGCAGATAGTCCTTAAAGGGTTCAAAACCAACCGTGTGGCTGGCGACAAAGGCGCGGTCGTAGCGGGATTCACTGACCAGAGTGTGGCATAAGGCCAGTAACAAGGCGGTGTCGGTTCCAGGCTTAATCCCCACCCACTGAGCGTGGGGCACGGCGCTGAGATCATTTTTCACCGGGCTGATATTCACAAATTTAACGCCATTATCCGCCAGCCGCTCCAGCCAGTGCTTTAACATATGGTCATTGGCACCGCCGCCGTTGACCTGGGCATTACGCAACGGTAATCCACCGATAGCGACAAATAATTCGCAGTGTTCGGCCAGCACTGACCAGTCGGTATGCTGGTGATGCAGCGGACTGAGTGGGCCTAAAATATGGGGCAATATCCGTTCACCGGCGGCGCTGCTGTAGGTATTGGTACTGGCGGTGTAGCCCCCAAAATTTTTTAGAAAGCGGTGCAACTGGCTTTGAGCATGATGAAAACGTCCGGCGCTGGCCCAGCCGTACGAGCCGCCAAAAATCGACTCATTACCCATGCGTTCCCGTACTGAGTGCAACTCCCTGGCAACCAGCGTCAGAGCGGTTTCCCAACTCACCTCAACAAAGGGCTCTTTACCCCGTCCTTCGCGGGAATCGGGTCCATTTTTAAGATAGCCCAGACGCACGGCGGGCCGACGTATACGCGAGTTTCCGCTAACCGCTTCTGTTAATGACTGACCAATAACGGAAGGGTTTTTATCCCAGTCGACGGGAGAGATGGAGGTGATACGTTCGCCCTGGGTGGCAACCTGATAGGTTCCCCAGTGCATGACGGTGAGCTGATGTTCCGCTTTCATGCTTTTACCATATTGCCTGACACTAAAATGACATCATAAACAGGGTGCAATGAAATGACAGAACATTTTTTAGCATTGATTATGAGGAAATTGAGCTTAATAACAGTGATTGATGTTGTATAGCTAATTATCTATAGGATTTAGCAATAACTTATTCATAAATAATAAGAGATAAATTTCATTTTAATCATGCTTAAATTCCTTTAAAAAACCGCTATTAAATATTAACCAATGCATAGTGATTTTGCTTGTAACTGTTTTACATGCATTTTTTTCATGTTGCTTTGGCCACTTCGAAAGTGACTTAAGGATATGACTATGTGAATATAAGTTAGATCTTTTATTTATTTGGGCTGGAGTAGCGTTAACGTCATTCTGTATTTTAATGAATGACGAACTGAGGATAACAATCAGAATGACCGTTAAAAATACATTTCTGGCCGCAGCGATAAGCCTGCTGGCCGCGGCACCTGTTGCGACTTTCGCCGCAGAGACGCTGTCTTTACAGGGTAAAACGATTGGTGTGGCAGTGGTCGGGACTCAGCACTTCTGGGACCGCGAAGCCTTTAAAGGTGCCAGCGCAGAAGTTGAAAAACTGGGTGGCAAAGTGGTTGCGGTAGACGGCGGTCGCGATAATCAGGTACATGCTAATAACCACGATATTCTGCTGTCCCGTAAGGTTGATGCCGTTATCAGTATTTTAGGTGACAGCGCCGTTGAGCCAAAGTTTAAAGCTTTAAAAGATGCGGGTATTCCGGTATTTACCGTCGACCATGTCTCGCCTTATGCGGTCAATAACACCACCTCTGATAACTATACGCTGGGTTCAACCATTGGTCGTAATATGGCTGATGCCCTCGGTGGCAAGGGTAATGTGGCAGTTTTTAACGCCTTCTCTAATTCTTTGCGTATCTGTGGCATTCGTTATGACCAGTGGAAATATGTCCTGAAAGACTACCCGGATATTAAAATCATTCAGCCTGAGCTTGCCGAACAATTCGCTAACTCACCGGAAGATGCCCGGAAGAAAACCCTTGAGCTGTTAAGCCAGTATCCGAAAGGCAAACTGGATGCGATTCACGTCGCCTGCTGGGATCAGCCAGCGATTGGTATTGTCCAGGCTTTAGAAGAGACGGGACGTGATAAAGATGTGAAAGTCACGGCGATTGATGCCGGTCCTGAAACCCTGGAAATCATGGCGGAGAAAGATAGCCCGTTTGTGGCAAACGTTGCCCAGCAGCCAGCGCTGATTGGTAAAACCTCAGCCGATAATGTGGCGCGCTACTTTGCCGGTGACAAACTGCCAGTACAAACCTTTATTCCGGTCATCCCGGTAAACGGTCCGGATGAAGCGAAAGCCGTCTATAAAAAACTGGGCTATGGTGAATTGAAGTAGTGAATAACGAAAAAACGCAACGCGGTCTGATAATGGACCGCATGAGTAAACGTTTTGCTAAGGTCACCGCGTTAAATGCGGTGACCTTAACGATAAAACCCGGTGAAATTCACGGCCTGATTGGTGAAAATGGCGCCGGAAAATCCACCCTTATTAAGATCCTCGCCGGAGTTTATCAGGCCGATGGCGGAACGGCATCGCTGGATGGTGTTCCCATCCCGCTGGGTAAACCGGCCGCCATTGAAGCCATGGGTATCCGTGTTATCCATCAGGAATTAAACCTGATTCCTCATTTTACCGTGGCGGAGTCGGTGTTCCTCGGCCAGGAGACAACCCGGAGTGGCGGACTGCTTAATCGCAAAAGTATGCGGGCGGCTGCACAGAAGTTCTTCTTAGAAACCTGGCAAATTAATCTTAACCCTGACAGCCTGATAAGCCAGCTGAGCCTTGCTGAGCGTAAACTGGTGCAAATCGCCCGGGCATTAATTGATGGCGCCGCCAAATTGGTGGTGTTTGATGAACCCACCGCGCCGCTGGAAGTGCATGAAGCCAGCCTGGTGTCGGATGCGATATTACGCCTTAAGCAGCAGGGTATCGCCATTCTTTATATATCACACTACCTGAATGAAATTGCCAGCCTGTGCGATGCCGGTACGGTACTGCGCAACGGTGAAGTGGTGGGCTATCCTGACCGGGCAACCCTGCAGGATACCGATGCGGTTATCCGCATGATGGTCGGGCGTGATATCGACAAACTGTTTGCCACCCGTGAGCACAGCCATATTGTGACCGGGAATGAAACGCCATTACTGTCGGTCCGGGCCCTGAACGATGGTCAGCAACTGAAAGATATCCATTTTTCTGTGCGCCGGGGTGAAATTGTCGGCGTAGCCGGTTTGCTCGGTGCCGGCCGTGATGTGCTGATTGATACCCTATATGGTTTACATAAAGCGGCTTCCGGTGAAATTGCCATTGAGGGTAAAGTCAGCCGCATTCGCTCCCCGCGTCAGGCCATTCGTGCCGGTATGGCGCTGGTGCCACGGGATCGCCGTCATCAGGGGTTAGTATTACCCTTTTCAGCGGCAGACAATATCAATCTTGCCTCCCTGCCGGCCAACGCAACCCTCGGCTGGGAACACCGGGGCAGGGCTTTAGACAAAGCCCGTCACTGGATTGAACGCTTAAGTATTCGCCCGGCCTATCCCCTTATTCCCGTCCGTCATATGAGCGGGGGCAATCAGCAAAAGGTTATTCTGGCTCGCTGGTTAGGTACCGATGCTCGTCTGTTTATTCTGGATGAGCCAACGCTTGGGGTGGATATTGGCGCCCGGAGTGATATTTATGAATGTACCCGGCAACTGACGGAGCAGGGACGGTCGGTTCTGGTGTCATCCAGCGATGCCACGGAATTATTGGGCCTGTGTGATCGTATTCTGGTGATGTGGCGTGGCGCGCTTATCGCAGACTTACCGACAGCCGGGCTGACGCTGGATATGCTGTTGGCAACAATTAATGGTGGGCAGGAACAAGCGCAATGAGCAGTGAAATCCAAAACCTCGGCGCGCGCCGCCTGCGGGTATTATTTGAAAAAATCCCTCTTATTCTCTTTGTCGGACTGCTGGTGTGGCTGAGTATTCAGTCGCCTTATTTTCTCAGCTGGGAAAATATCAGCCGTATGCTGCTACAAAGCGTCCCCCTTGCCATTCTCAGCTTTGGCCTGGTGTGTGTCATTGCCGCCGGTGGGGATGATGTGGTCTCCGGCGGTATCGATCTCTCCTTACCGGCGATTGCCGTTTTTGGCGTGGCTATTTTAAGCCTCGGGCTGATGGAGTGGCAATTAAGCTGGCCACTGTTATTGCTGGCGGTGGTCATTGCCAGCCTATTGTGCGGGGGAATTAACGCCCTGCTGGTGCTTATTGCCGGGCTGCCGCCTCTGCTGGCAACACTCTCTACGTCGGTTGCCTTTACCGGAATAACTGAGCTGCTAACCGGCCAGCGTCGGATCAGTGTTAACAGTCCGCTTATGGTCGACTTCCGCGACGGGAGCCTGTTGGGCATACCCTATGCGCTGCTCTACCTGGCGCTTGTCTTTATCGCTTTTCAGGTTTTACTCCACCATAGCCGCTTTGGTCAGCATTTACAGGCGGTTGGCGGCGGGAAAGATATGGCGCAAATGTCCGGTTTAAATGTCCCTCGCCTGACCCTCGCTTCCTGGCTTATTGCCGCCATTGCCGCGGCTTTGGCGGTGATGCCCTTACTGGCACAGGGCTCAGGCAGTTCCAGTGGCACCGCAACCCCATTGTTAATGGAAATGGTACTGGCGACGTTCCTTGGCGGTGCCTTTTCAAGGCGGCGGGTCGTCACCATCTGGGGAGCCTTATTAGGTGCGGTACTGGTAAATGCTTTATCAAATGGCCTGGCGCTGTTAGGCGTCAATATCTTCTGGATGGGGGCCATCAAAGGGGTGTTGATTTTGGTCGTTTTAGCCGCCTCTGCGCTGCAGCATAAAGGAAAGTCCTGATGAAAGTAACCTCTGCGCTAGCCAACCCATCGCCGGGAGAGAAAACAGCCCGGCAATCCATTGCCTGGCTGTCACGACTGGGATTTGCGCTGGTAACTCTGTTTTTTATTATTATGTTCAGCTGGTCAAGTCCCGTTTTTCTGACCCTTGATAACTGGAGTAACCTGTTACAGGGCAGCGCCATTCTGTTGATTGTTGCCCTGGCAATGACGCTGATTGTGAGCGCCGGGGCTATCGATTTATCGGTGGGTGTGGCGATAGACTTTGGGGCAATGATGGCGCTTATCGCGCTGAAAACCTGGCAGCTACCCTGGCAGGTCGCCGTTCTGTGTGCCCTGCTCGGGGGCTTGACTATCGGTCTGGTCAATGCCTTTTTAATTCTGGTTTGTCGTATCCGCCCCTTTCTTGCAACCCTGGGAACCTGGTTTATTGCCAGCAGTGCCGAGCGTATTTACACCGATGGCGGCGGAGCGATTGCCATGCGCCGTATGGCCCCGGAATATCACGACCTGGCGGTGGGACATATTTGGGGCGTGCCGACCCCGGTTATGATTGTCTTTGTCGTCTGGCTGGCGGCCTGGCTTCTGACGGAACGGACACTGTTCGGTAAACGGGTCAGGGCCGTGGGTCAAAATAGTGAAGCAGCCCGTATTGCCGGCATTGCCGATAAACGCACGGTATTCTGGGTTTTAATCGCCGCATCAACAATGTGCGCCATCGGCGGCATCATTTTGTCGGCCAACTTGCGACAATTCACACCACTGGCCGGTCAGTCATATCTGATGGACTCCATTGCTGCCGTCTTTATCGGCACGGCATTTAATCGCCAGGGGCGGGTCAGTATGAGTGGTACGTTAGGAGGAGTGCTGTTCCTCGCTATTGTGAATAACGGACTTAACCTGATGGGACTTAACTATTTGGTTAAAGATGCCCTGGTAGGGATTATTTTAGTCGTGGCTCTGGCCGTGTCATTCTGGCAGGCACGGTTACGCCAGCAACATGTTTGAGGTCATTAGTGAGCAAATTTGACGCGGTATTTGTCGGTCTGACAATTTTGGATATTGCCGGCCGCCCGGTAAGCGAGATCCCCGAGCGTGGCGGGGTACAATTTATCGAGCAAATTCGTTTGAATCCGGCGGGCACGGCGGCGGGGGCATTGGTGAATGCTGCCAAACTGGGTATTAAAACCGCCACCGCCGCCTGTCTGGGAAAAGATGAGAAAGCGGTATTTATTCTCGAAAACTATCGTCGCTTAGGGATTGATTGCTCCTTAATACAGCAGACGGATAAAAAAGAGACCTCGGCAACCATTTTGCCTATCCGGCCGAATGGTGAGCGACCGGCTCTGCATTGCCGGGGCGCCTCTGATGAGCTATTTGTCAGCGAGGAGCAATTTGACGATGTGCTGAATTGCCGTTTTCTGCACCATGGCGGAACCGGCTTATTAGCGGCAATGGACAAGGGGCAAAGCGCGCAATTGCTAAAAGCGGCCCATCAGCGCGGGATTGTCACAAGCTTTGACTTAATCGCCCCGAACGATCAAACCCTCGATCTGCTGCGCCCCTTATTGCCCTATGTCGACTACTTTATGCCAGCCCTTGAAGAAGCGGCATTCCTCTCCGGCCTGACTGAGCCTGCAGAGATTGCGGCCTTCTTCCGTGACTTAGGCGTTGGCACCTGTATTTTTAAAGACGGTGCACAAGGCTCATGGCTATTTGAAACTGAGCAGGCGGTACATATTCCGGCCTATGAAATTGTTGCCAGCGATACCACCGGCTGCGGGGATAGCTACTGCGGTGGGTTTATTGCGGCCCTGGCAAAAGGTCTGTCGGTGAAAGCATCCTGTGAAATTGGCTCGGCGGTTGCCGCTTTGGTTGCCACCGGCCTGGGTTCAGATGCCGGCTTAGTGGACTGGCAGCAGCTTGAGCACTTTATGGCGACAACACCGCTAAAAGCGCTGTAATTTAGCAACCCAGGCCTGGGTATGGCCTGCGGCTGAGGCTTGTGCCAACCTAAAGAGGAAATCCTGGTGATTTCCTCTTTTTTATGCCGACCATTCAACACTAAAGCCGGGGCCGCCTGGCTGGCAGAGGCTAGGGAGTCTCTGGCTGGTAGAGGCGACGTTTCATTTCACATTCAAACAGAAACTCCAGGCCTTCTAAATGACGCCGGGCTTCACTGACGTCTTTGCCCCAGCAGGTAAGACCATGACCGCGCAACAGAAAACCGTATTGCAGGGGGTGATGTTGGGCAAACTGTTCAATACGTTGGGCAAGGGCATCAATGTCCTGATCGTTGTCGAAGATAGCTATCGGCAGCGTATTCAGGTGCGTAACCTGGCCTGACAGAGACTTGAGCATCTCAAAACCCTGGATATTGACCGCATTGCCTTTTTCAATCAGGGAAAGTACGGTTGCGTTAACCGTGTGCACATGCAGGACGGCATTAGCTTGCGGGAAAAGGCGATACACCAGGGTATGCAGCCCGGTTTCCGCCGAGGGTTTACGGCCGGAGGGCGCCAGATTGCTGGCAATATCCACCTGAAGGAAGTCATCAGTGGTTAATGCCCCTTTATCCCGCCCCGACTCACTTAGCCAGCACCATTGTTCATCCTGGCGAATAGACATATTACCGCCAGTTGCTGGTGCCCAGCCTTTGGCACCGATCCAATGACAGGTCGTCACTAATTGTGCCAGTCTTTCTTGCCACATAGCCCTTTTTTCCTTACGTGGATCATATTTTATTAATCTGGACATCTAAATGGCCAGAATAACGATGCTATCATTGTCTTGTCTCATCAACAACAGATTGGCAGCGATAAGTTAACTCACTCTTTAAAAAGTTTAAAATCAGCCTTGTAGGCCAATTATCAGTGGGTAATGCATCGATTAACCCTGCGGTTTAGGTGAATGCCGGTTATAGTTTTCTTTTCATAAGCAGAAGAAAAATAAAAGCCATACCAGGTGGGAAAGTGGGATATATAAAATATTAATCAGCCGGCATGAGATTAATACCGTTATGGCTCAAGGGAAAATAGACATAATTATTTACTGGCCGGATGAATACTCTGGCTTTATTTTTATGGGCAGAGTGAAACATTGCCATGGTGTTTATTTATGGTTAAAATAGCTTCCCGGCAGAGAACTCAAGGAGTGAGTATGATAAAGCCATTGTTTTTTATTCCATTTATTTTTATTTCTGGCGCAGTATTGGCAAAAACAGATTCCCCTGTTTTCAGCCATAAAAGCCCCTCCCTTAACCTATATCTTCCCGAAGATATTTCCACAAATAAACGCTGTATGGCTGATTTTTGCCTTCAGATTAAGCCCACGGAGCAGTCAGTTAATACCTCCCGGCGGCAAGCCATGTCCGGACAAGTCGATAAATCCTATCGGCTGCCGCTGACCGATCCGCACTTCTCAAAGTTTAACAGCGATAGCGGGGGCGGGGGCAGCGTCGGTTTTGAATGGCGGCTCTATTAAGCCCGATGCTGAAAGCCCGCGGCAGGTGAGCGGCATTTTTTAGCCCGTGCCTGATATATCCGGCAGCCTTGTTATTGATGGTAGTCTCAGCGCAGGTGACTGAGCGGGTTCATCAAAGCAGGCTGCCTTTTTGCTATTCCCTTTATTCAGGCTGGCGCTAAAATGTAATCTGAGTTATGAGATTGTTATTATCTGTGGGGCATTTTGTTTGGATAATTAAAAAACTAAATAGACATTAAACGAGAGGCTTTTTCGCGGTTGCGCAGTTAGCCATTTTAAATAAAATACGCCGCGAAAGATTTGCAGTATCTCGTTAGGCGAGGCTCCTGTACAAACATAGGTTACTGATCTGACGACGTCGAGAGACGCCCAAGATTAGGACAGGTTATATCGAGTCAAGGTATAACCCCAAGTAACTTCCCTCCTTGTGAGTAAGGGGATACGTTGTACAGTGCTAAAACCGGGACATGGAGATAGCGTTAGCACTCTCTTATCTTGCTTCGCCCCTGAATGAGGACTGTTTACTATAAAACAGTAAAATCGGGGAACCAGCTTATGACTTTTTCAACGCAAACCGCCGTGCAGACGCGCGCCTCTTCTGTTGCCAGCTCAGCAGAAAAAACCCTCCAGCAAACCCCAGGCCTTGATGCTTATCTAAGCCAGGATTACCTCGCCTTATCGGCGGCAACGCCGGTGGATAAGGCGCGTGAGCGTTTTTTTTCTGATATTAACAATGAATATATTGCTCCGCAGATTTTCGTGGTTGATGAAGATGGCTGCCTGTTAGGCCAGGTCACAATAAAAAAACTGCTTGATGCCAATAGCGGCAGCTTTATCGGCGATTTAATGTGTGCCCCCCAACGCACACTGACTCTCGATACGCCGCGCCATCAAGCGGCAATATACTTAAAGCAATCGGCGGTCAGCTATCTGCCGGTACTGAATAATGGAAAAATTAAAGGGATTTTAGGGCCAAATGAAATTGCCCAATTAAAAGAAGATGAAAACACGCTGGATAGCCAGCTGCAGGGTGCCTCTTCACCGCTAGAGACGCCTTATCTGCAAAACAGTATTTTTACCTTATGGCGTAAACGCTCGGTGTGGTTATTACTGCTATTTGTGGCAGAAGCCTATACCGGGACCGTGATTAAGTCATTTGAAGATCAGTTAGAAACCGCCATTGCACTGGCCTTTTTTATTCCATTATTAATTGGCACCGGTGGAAATACCGGGACGCAAATTACCTCGACGCTGGTCAGGGCCATGGCGCTGGGGGAAGTGGGGCTTAAAGACCTTGGGGCGATTTTACGCAAAGAGGTTTCTGCGGCGGTACTGATTGCGTTAACCATCGGCACCGCGGGCTTCCTGCGTGCCTGGATGCTGGGGGTGGGTATGGAAGTCATGATAGTGGTCAGCCTGACGCTGGTGGCTATCACCGTATGGAGCGCGGTTGTCTCCTCTATTATCCCGATGCTACTGCGCCGGGTGAATATTGACCCGGCGGTGGTTTCCGCGCCCTTTATCTCAACCCTGATTGATGGCACCGGGCTTATTATCTACTTCCAGATTGCCAAAATGATGCTTACCGACCTGGCGGTATAAGCGATAAGGCATCATAGCGGCAAGCTTAAGCCCGGCGCTGACGATTCAGTCACGCCGGGCTTTTTACTCTCAAGGTTCTGGGGCTAATCACAACGGCAAAGACTCTCTGCCCGCCAGCGGAGAGCAGACCCGCCGCAAACAAGCCAGGCTCTGCCCGGCTCAGGGCGGGGAGAAGGGTCGGCTTAGCGGCCAGCGCCCGCTGAGTTGATTTGGGGCAGGGCTTAGCGGCCAACGCCCGCTGAGTTGATTTGGGGCAGGAGATTAGCGGCCAATACCCGCTAAGTTGGTCGCGGGGCAGGGCTTACGACCGCTCGCCGCAAACCTCGCACTGTGGAAACGCCGGGAGCTTTATCTCGCGAAACTGGCAGGTCATTGCATCATACATCACCAGCCTGCCTACGGCGGGGGTACCCAGCTGACTCAGCACTTTCAGGGTCTCCATCGCCTGCAGGGAGCCAATGACCCCCACCAAAGGAGACATCACTCCCGCCTCTACACAGCTCAGGGTGGTATCGCCAAACAGCCGGCTCAGGCAGTGGTAGCATGGCGTCTGGGGCGCATAGTTAAATACCGTGACCTGGCCTTCCATACGAATAGCCGCCCCGGACACCAGCGGGACGTTATGGCGATGGCACCCGCGGTTTGCCTGCTGGCGCACCGCGACATTATCGGTACAGTCCACCACCACATCATGAGCCATAATCAACGAGGCAAGCGCCTCGTCATCAAGCTGCTGGTTTAGGCTTTCCAGCGTAATATGCGGATTAATGGCCCGTAAGGCCTTTGCGGCTGAGTTCACTTTAGGCTGACCGATATCCGCATCATGGTGCAGCGTCTGACGCTGGAGATTGGACAGCGAGACCGTATCAAAGTCCAGCAGGGTCAGGTGGCCGACGCCGGCGGCGGCTAAATATTGCCCTGCCGCACAGCCCAGTCCGCCAAGGCCAATGATTAACGCCCGGGAGCGCTTAAGCTTCTCCTGGCCGTCAAAGTCAAAACCCCGCAACACAATCTGTCGGTTGTAGCGCAGCATTTCGGCATCGGTTAAGACATCCAAGGCTTATCCTCCTAACAGGCCGTTAAAGGGCTCAACCTCAACCCATTCTCCCGCTTCAACCTGACCGCGTTCCCGCTCAAGGACAATAAAGCAATTTCCCTCAATAAAAGAACTAAACACGTGAGAACCCTGATGACCTGTGCTGACAACGGTTAACTCACCGTCGGCATTATGCTTGAGAATACCGCGCTGAAAGTCGAGTCGGCCTGATGCCTTTTTCAGCGCCCCGGCGCTGCGTACCCGCAGGCGGGCGGGCAGGGCACTATTTGCCTGGCCGCTGAGTTTGGCAAGCAGGGGTTGAACCAATTGATAAAAGGTTACTGCCGCAGAAACCGGGTTACCCGGTAAGCCGCAGAACCAGCTATTTTGCAGGCGGCCAAAGGCAAAGGGTTTACCCGGCTTAATGGCTAATTTCCAGAAGCCAACTTCCCCTAACTCTTCCAGCATCTGCCTGGTATAGTCGGCTTCACCTACCGACACGCCGCCGCTACTGAGCACGACATCCGCCTGTTGATCGGCCTGTAAAAATGCCTCGCGCAATGCCGCTTCATTATCGGCAATGATCCCCAGGTCAATCACCTCAAAGCCCAATTGCTCAAGCATGATATGCACCGCCAGGCGGTTAGTATCATAAATTTGCCCCTCGGCTAACGGCTGTCCGCCAGGCACCAGTTCATCCCCCGTTGAAAAAATCGCCACGCGCACCTTGCGATATACCTCGACATGGGCGATACCCAGGGATGCAATTAAAGCCAGGGAGGAGGCTTTCAGCTTAATACCCGGGGCAAAAAGCTGAGTGCTCCGCTGAATGTCCTCTCCGCGCAGACGAATATTTTGTCCTTTCTGTGCCTCTGTATGAAAGCGCACGCCACCCTCAACGGTTTCTGCCTCTTCCTGCATAATCACCGCATCCGCTCCGGCGGGGATTGGCGCCCCGGTCATAATGCGCACACAGCTTCCCGCCGGCCAGGGCTGGTTAAATGGCTGGCCGGCAAAAGCCTTACCCGCGACCGGAAAAACCGCGCCAGGCTTTAGGTCAGCCACTCGCAGGGCATAACCATCCATGGCCGAGTTATCAAACCCCGGGACATCGATAGGGGAAATAATCGGCGTTGCCGTGATGCGTCCGGCCGCCTGTAACAGCGCAAGCCTTTCAGTCCCGGTCACCGGGCTGATGCGTGACAACATGGTTTCCAGCGCAGTTTCAAGAGGAATAAGTCCGGCAGTGTGTTCCATTATAGGCTCCAGGCAGGGAACAAAAGAGCGCGTCCGGCTCCAGGGCTGATACCGGGATATGTCCAACCTCTGAGCGGCAAAAGCTGATGTTAGCAGGTTGCACAGCAGTAGGGACCTGTGGCGGGTATCAGACTGAACGAGCGTTTGGCGGTATCTCTGTTATCGTTAATATTATCATTGAGTCAGCCCCAAGCTTATTACAGCAAGGCGTTGGGTCAGGTGACTCTTTTTGCTCTAAAAGTAGCAGATTACGCCGATAGTATGACAAAAACGGCGACGGTCTGCATGTTGTGTTCCACCGCACGGTGGGGCGTCAATTATCTTTACAATACTTTTGCGTCTTTCTATATTCAAAAATCGTATCAATGATTACTGACAATTCTGATATTTATAGAAAAACACCGCGATAACTCCTTAGCAGGCATGATAACTCTATGACTAAAGCCGTCATTGCTATACACGGTGGAG
>Ga0153936_100202_pt1 | contig 15347 bp, 13 predicted proteins | sample TSNJ020MetaG_FD_102272 | JGI IMG/M metagenome (GOLD analysis project Ga0153936, IMG submission 102272) | Attine ant fungus gardens microbial communities from New Jersey, USA - TSNJ020 MetaG | ecosystem: Host-associated > Fungi > Mycelium > Unclassified | place: USA: New Jersey, Wharton State... | reverse complement strand
CTCGGCCAGCAGCTGGAAATATTGATAATGGATAACCGCCGCTACTGCGAATATGCCGCCCTATCCCGGGCTGGCGTTCCCGCCGTGGCCGCTATTGTTCATGACCTGCAGAGCCACTTTCCTGAGGCTATCGCCGACCAGGTTGCCCGACAATTTTGCGGCGCCGCCGTCGCCGAGGTGATGCGGGAGCATTATCATGAGGTGCTGCGCCCCCGGGGGCGCGTTCCGGGTGGCGTCCTGACTTATGGCGTTATCTGGACGCCTTTGCCCAAACGTCTTTCGTTCCCTGAATTACTTGATACGCTGCGCACCCTGCCCGCAACCATCGCCGCTCTGTACCGGCAAATTCCACAGGAAAAATTAGCCGTGCGCCCGCCCGGGAGTGGTTTTTCCGCCATCGAGCATCTGTGCCATTTGCGCGATCTTGATGTCGTTTATACCCAGCGTGTGCGCTTAATTCTCACTAGCACATTACCTGACCTGCCTTCGGTGGATGGTATACGCCTGGCAGAAGAACATGGATATCGAACCCAACAGGCTGAAAACGCTTTAGCGGGATTATTCTCTCAACGGGATGCTCTGCTGGCCATGCTAGCTGATACCACGCCAGACCAGTGGCAGAGATTGGGCCTGCGTGATGGATGCCGACGGGTCACGCTTGTTGAGCTTGTTGAGGAAATTCATCGGCACGATCAGACCCATATACAAGAATTTCACGAACTCATTGCCAGCCTTAGCGGCTTAATTAAGGAGTAGAATTAATGACGCCCGTTCTTTTGATCCACGGTCTTTTTGGCTCGTTAAATTTCCCGCGGATCCTGTCATCCTTAGGTGAACGCCAGGTGTTCGCCCCTGATTTATTAGGCTATGGCGCTTATCGTGATAACGGGAAACAAAACTGGACGTTACAGGACCAGGCCGACCATATTGCCCGCTGGTTGCAGGGCTACGCCAGCGAACCGGTGCATGTTATTGGGCACTCTGTTGGCGGGGCTATCGGCGTCTTATTCGCCCATCGCTACCCGGAAATGACACAATCTCTGACAAGCGTTGAGGGTAACTTCACCCTGAAAGATGCATTCTGGTCGCAAAAAATCGCCACCCAGTCCCAGGCCCAGGTTGAGGAAGAAATCGCCGGATTTAAAGCCGATGTTGGGGCCTGGATTGCCCGTTCCGGCGTACCGGACACCCCGTTTGCCCGGCAAACTGCCCAGGCATGGCTGGATAATCAACCCGCCACAACCATCCATACCCAGGCCCGGGCCGTGGTTGAAGCAACGGGTCATGCCCAGTATCTTACCCATATCGCTGAATTACTGGCCTCAGGGCTGGGGCTACATCTTGTTGCCGGCGCCCGTTCCCGCAGCGAGTGGGATGTGCCCCTGTGGGTGGCCAGGGCGGCCCGGAGTCAGACCAGTATCCCTGATACCGGGCATCTGATGATGCTGGAGAAGCCTGAGATTTTTGGTCAAACGCTCGTCAATAATCTGAGTGATTAAGTGCTGAAACGGCCGGTAAAAACCGGCCAGGCATCGGGGCCGGTATTCAGCCCCGCTCCGGTTATTTAGCGCCCTCTCTGCCGCCAGCGGCTATCTCCTGCTGGCCTTTGTGCGGCTGTTCAGGCCATTTGAATAATAGAAAAGGTCGTCAACATGCCAATTGAGTCTGGCCTGTTATCTCCGCTGCGATGCCCGAGGGTTATTTTACCCATAGGCTATCTGATATTATCTATAAATCAGCAGACGTGATTATTCATTTTATTATTTAATTAGTTTCGCAAAAGATAATTGCCCGCTATATTCCGGGCATCGTTCATTATTTGCTCATTAATGGACGATGGCATATATCAATAATGCATAACTTAGATACAACCGATAATACTGTCTGGAGTTGACTCACACCAGACAGGATGATGACCATTTAAAACCAAAAATAAAAAATAAGTAAATTTATGAAAAAAAGATAGACAAGTTTATTAACCGAATAGTCGATTTTTTTCAGCTTGCTGATTTGTCGAATTGTCGGTTTCGTTGAGCGTAACCACTTTTAAGGTTTTTTTAGCCATTGCCCCCGCTAAAAATACCGGTTTGCCCTCCGCCAGCCAGCGACTATATTCACTACGTTGTTTAGGATTTAAGGGCTTATCTGCCCAAATCATAATATGATCCGCGCTAATTTTAGCCAGATCAGGCAATAAAATCGGCGTGCTTAATACTTCAACGCGAAAACCATCGCTGGCATAACGAATTGACTCAAGCCATATATCGAGGGGGTCTTTTAGCGACAGGGCAATAATATACATACTGCCGCCGGCACGTTTCCGGCCGCTGGATAAGACAAAAGTGGCATACTCAATAAGGGCGGTATCGAACACCGCTCGCGCCATGTCCATACCGGGCCGATTGCCAGCATTCATCCATAAACGCAGGGGGCGAATCACTTCATCAATAAAAATAACCGGTGGGATCTCCCGCCCATGTCGCCATATCAGGCCGCGGAGTTTGGCATGCTGATGCTTTTCACAACAGGCGAGGATTGCCTCCTGGATACTAAACCAGCCCGATGTACGACGCACTTCCTCCCCATTAAGCAGGGCCAGCATATTGGATAATGCGACCCCTTTTTCAAGCCATCCAATAATATCTGCAACGCGATTATAGTGCGTGATATCAAAGAAACGGTGTCCTTTCTCATCAACATGCGGCTTTATTAAGCCATAACGCTGCCAGCTACGAATATTGGCAGGTGTGACACCACATTGTGAGGCAAGGACATCGATATTAAAACGAGCCATAGTTCTTCCTTAAAGGAAAGGTGTGATATCACCGGTTCCCTCGCGTATGACAACGGGCGTCGCGTCAGTGAGATCAATAACCGTGGTCGGTTGCTGTCCTAAATATCCACCGTGGATAATTAAATCAACGACTTTTTCAAGACGGTCTTTAATCTCTTCAGGATCGGACTCGGTAAATTCACTGCCAGGTAGCATCAATGATGTTGAAAGCATCGGTTCGTCTAATACGTCTAATAAGGCCCGCGCAATCGGATTGGAAGGAACACGTAAACCAATCGTTTTACGCTTTTCCTGTAACAGGCGCCGGGGAACCTCTTTTGTCCCCTGCAGGACAAAAGTATAATTACCGGGCGTGTTATTTTTAATCAGCCGGAAAGCCACATTATCAACAAATGCATAGGTTGACAATTCAGATAAATCACGACACATCAAGGTAAAGTTATGCCCATCCGCTAACTGGCGAATACGGCAAATTCTCTCCATCGCGGCTTTATCTTCTAATTTACAGCCAAGGGCATATCCTGAGTCAGTAGGATAAACTATGACTCCGCCTTTTTTTATCATTTCCACCGCCTGATTGATCAGGCGTGGCTGAGGGTTATCCGGATGGATATAAAAAAACTGGCTCATAATTTTCTCTCTTTAACGATGGGACAGGGCCCAATTTTGCCAGACAGGAACCACATCAGCAGGGAGCCATAATTTACGCCCGAGTTCTATCCAGGCACATGGCTGATGAAAATCAGACCCCTGAGATGCCTGCAGATTAAACTGTCGGGCATAGCTTGCCAGCAGGCTTCTTTCATTCGGCGCTTGCTGACATTGTGCAACTTCCATTGCATCGCCGCCGCAAAGCGCAAAGTGAGCCAGTAACCGCTTTAGCCATTTAGTACTGAGCCCATAGCGACCCGGATGGGCTAAAACGGCCTGTCCACCTGCAAGATGAATAATATTGATAGCTTCCGCTATAGTACACCATTGGGGAGGGACATAGCCCGTTTTCCCTTTGGCAAGATACTTCTTAAAGACATCGGCCAGCGTTTTCGCATGACCGGCCTCCACCAGGAAGCGGGCAAAATGCCCGCGTGTGATAGCCCCGTTTTTCGCATGACGCATCGCCCCTTCCAGCGCCCCGGGAATGCGCGCGTTTTCCAGACGTCCGGCAATCAGCGTTGCGCGCTGAGTGCGTCGTTCACTTTGCGCCTGTAATAGCGCCGTCAGCGCCGGGTGGGCAGTGTCGATGCCCAGGCCAACAATATGAATTTCATGATTTTCCCATACTGTCGAAATTTCGACCCCGGACACTAATTGCAAGGGCAGGTTTAAGTCGTCAATCGCCCGCTGCGCCGGGGCAAGACCGGCCAGGGTATCATGATCGGTGATGGCTAAGACACTGACCCGCATCTCCACTGCCCGGCTCACTAACGCCTCGGGAGACAGTAACCCGTCCGACGCCGTAGTATGAGAATGTAAGTCGTAAATCATTGCCAATCCTGTGCTCGTCAAAATGGTTCCAGCTTAATAAGGAAAATTTGCCGCTATAATAACGATATTTAACGATTTTAAAAAATCGCTATTGACAATAACACCATGAACTAGTTTACTAGTACGCAAGTTCACATGAAGAGGATATCGGCGATGAAAGCAATTTTTGCACTGCACACAGGTTGGCGTAACGTCTCATTTTAGACGGCGCGCGCTCATGCTATTTATCCGTACAGATATCCAGCCCGCCGCCCTGGCGGGCTTTTTTTTGAACAAAATTTGAGACATAACATGCAACCTAATAAACCAACGCTTGAATTGCTCTCCCGCGATGCCGCTTATTGCGAGAACCCGACCGCCCTGTTTCATCAGTTATGCGGTGCCCGTCCGGCAACCTTATTACTCGAGTCTGCCGATATCGACAGTAAAGATGACTTAAAGAGTCTGCTGCTGGTTGATAGCGCTATGCGGATTACCGCCAATGGTAATGTGGTGACGCTGCAGGCCTTATCAGATAACGGCGCTGCCCTGCTGCCTCTGCTGGATAATATCCTGCCTGCCGGAGTAGAAAATGAACGCCTGCCCCAGGGCCGCATTCTGCGCTTTCCTGCTGTCAGCACGCTGCTGGATGAGGATGCTCGTCTGTGCTCCCTGTCAGTATTTGATGCCTTTCGCCTTCTGCAAGCCTTAGTCATTGTGCCGGCGGATGAGCGGGAAGCGATGTTCTTTGGCGGTCTGTTCGCCTATGACCTGGTGGCCGGTTTTGAAAATCTGCCCGCACTCAAGCACGATAACCGCTGCCCGGATTACTGCTTCTATCTGGCAGAAACCTTATTGGTTATCGATCACCAGAAAAAACAGACCCGCATTCAGGGAAGTCTGTTCACCCCGATTGCCAGCGAGAAGCAGCGTTTACAGACGCGTATTGAGCTGTTAGCTACGCAAACCCAGGAGCCTGCGAGCGAAGTGCCGGTACAGAAAGTTGACAATATGCGCTGCGATGTTAACCAAAGCGATGAGACCTATGGTGCGGTAGTACGCCAGATGCAAAAAGCGATTCGGGCGGGGGAAATCTTTCAGGTGGTGCCTTCCCGCCGTTTCTCACTGCCTTGCCCTTCACCGCTGGCCGCCTACCAGACGCTGAAAAAGAGCAACCCAAGCCCGTATATGTTTTATATGCAGGATAATGACTTCACACTGTTTGGTGCCTCCCCCGAGAGTTCACTGAAATACGATGCCAGCAACCGCCAAATCGAAATTTACCCCATCGCTGGCACCCGCCCCCGTGGCCGCCGGGCCGATGGCTCACTGGACCGCGACCTGGACAGCCGGATTGAGCTGGAAATGCGCACCGACCATAAAGAGTTATCTGAACATCTGATGCTGGTGGACTTAGCCCGTAACGATCTGGCGCGGATCTGTACGCCTGGCAGCCGCTATGTGGCCGACTTAACCAAAGTAGACCGTTATTCGTTTGTTATGCATCTGGTGTCGCGGGTGGTTGGTGAGTTACGTCATGACCTCGATGCGCTACATGCCTACCGGGCCTGTATGAATATGGGAACACTCAGCGGTGCACCGAAAGTACGTGCGATGCAGCTGATTGCCGAAGCCGAAGGCGTACGTCGCGGCAGTTATGGCGGCGCCGTGGGTTACTTTACCGCCGCGGGCACGCTGGATACCTGCATTGTTATACGCTCGGCCTATGTCGAGGAAGGTATCGCGACCGTTCAGGCCGGTGCCGGTGTGGTACTAGACTCAGATCCGCAGTCAGAAGCGGATGAAACGCGTAATAAAGCACGTGCTGTGCTGCGTGCGATTGCCAGTGCACATCATGCTCAGGAGAATTTTTAATGGCTGACATTCTGCTGCTCGATAATATTGACTCTTTTACCTATAACCTGGCAGACCAGCTGCGTGCCAGTGGGCACAATGTCGTTATCTACCGTAACCATGTGCCAGCACAAACGCTAATAGACCGCCTGGCCACCATGAATAACCCGGTCCTGATGCTATCCCCCGGCCCTGGTGCCCCCAGTGAAGCGGGCTGTATGCCAGAGTTACTGACCCGTATGCGGGGCAGACTGCCGATTATCGGCATTTGTTTAGGCCACCAGGCTATCGTCGAAGCTTACGGCGGGTATGTCGGCCAGGCCGGGGAAATTTTGCATGGTAAAGCTTCCGCTATCACCCATGACGGTGAAGCGATGTTTGCTAACCTGCCTAACCCACTACCGGTGGCGCGCTATCACTCACTGGTGGGCAGTAATATCCCCGCGGGCCTGACCGTTAATGCCCATTTTGATGGCATGGTCATGGCGGTGCGCCATGAAGTGGATAGGGTTGTGGGTTTTCAGTTTCATCCTGAGTCAATCCTGACCAGTCAGGGAGCAAAACTGCTGGAGCAAACCCTCGACTGGGCGCTGCTGAAGCTGAAACAAACCAACCGGATACAGCCGATTCTCGATAGCCTGTATCAGGGGCAAGCGCTAAGCCGGGAGCAGAGTCATGAACTTTTTTCTGCCATTGTGCGCGGGGAATTAAAACCCGAACAACTGGCGGCGGCGCTGGTCAGTATGAAGGTACGGGGTGAGCATCCGAATGAAATTGCCGGTGCCGCGGCAGCGCTGCTTGAACATGCGGCGGCGTTCCCAAGCCCGGACTATACCTTTGCCGATATTGTCGGCACCGGCGGGGATGGCAGCAATAGCATCAATATTTCTACCGCCAGTGCCTTTGTGGCCGCCGCGGTGGGTATGAAAGTGGCGAAGCACGGTAACCGCAGTGTCTCCAGCCGTTCAGGCTCGTCTGACTTACTGGCGGCCTTCGGGATTAATCTGGACATGAGTGCCGATGCCTCACGCCAGGCCCTCGATGACCTGGGTATTTGCTTCCTGTTTGCCCCGAAATACCATACCGGTTTTCGCCACGCCATGCCGGTACGCCAGCAGTTAAAAACGCGGACACTGTTTAATGTGTTAGGCCCGCTTATCAATCCAGCCCATCCACCGCTGGCGTTAATTGGGGTATACAGTCCTGAGCTGGTGTTGCCTATCGCTGAAACCTTACGCCTGCTGGGCTACCAGCGTGCGGCGGTCGTTCACAGCGGCGGCATGGATGAAGTCTCATTACATGCCCCCACCCTGGTCGCGGAGCTTAACCAGGGTGAGATAACCAGTTACACGCTGACCGCTGAAGACTTTGGTCTGCCGGCCTATCAACAAGAGGCCCTGGCGGGCGGCACCCCGGAAGAAAACCGTGATATTCTAAGCCGTCTATTGCAGGGTAAAGGTGAAGTAGCCCATGAGTCGGCGGTTGCCGCCAATGTGGCTATGTTGATGCGCTTACATGGGCATGAAGACTTAAAGGCCAACGCCCAGCAGGTATTAAATGTGATACACAGTGGTGCCGCCTACGAAAGAGTTACTGCCCTGGCAGGAAGAGGATAAGTCAATGCAGGCTACCGTTTTAAATAAAATTGTCACAGATAAAGCGTTATGGGTTGCAGCCCGCCAACAGCAACAACCTTTGGCCAGTTTCCAAAATGAGATAGTGCCCAGCACACGTGACTTTTATGGGGCGCTACAGGGAGCCAAAACCGCCTTTATTCTGGAGTGTAAAAAAGCCTCTCCTTCAAAGGGGGTTATCCGCGATAATTTTGACCCGGCTCAGATAGCCGGTATTTACAAAGACTACGCATCGGCCATTTCGGTGCTGACCGATGAGAAATACTTCCAGGGTAGTTTTGATTATTTGCCGATTGTCAGTCGTATCGTGTCACAGCCGGTGCTGTGCAAAGACTTTATTATTGACCCTTATCAAATCTATCTTGCCCGTTACTACCAGGCCGATGCTTGCCTGTTGATGCTCTCGGTGCTCGATGATGAGCAATATCGCGCCCTTGCCGCCGTGGCCAATAGCCTGAATATGGGCATTCTGACCGAGGTGAGTAATGATGAAGAGCTGGAGCGGGCCATCGCCCTTGAGGCCCGGGTGGTGGGCATTAATAACCGTGACCTGCGTGATTTATCCATCTCCCTTGACCGTACCCGGCACCTGGCCCCCCGTTTGCCAGCCGGCGTGACGGTGATTAGCGAGTCGGGTATCAATCACTACGCCCAGGTGCGTGAGCTTAGCCATTATGCTAACGGCTTTTTAATTGGCTCGGCATTGATGGGGGAAGATGACTTAGCCGCCGCCGTGCGTCGGGTGCTGCTGGGTGCCAATAAAGTCTGTGGCCTGACCCGGGCAGAGGATGCCGGGGCAGCTTATCAAGCCGGGGCAATATACGGGGGGTTAATTTTTGTCCCATCGTCTCCCCGGGCGGTCAGTGAAGAGCAGGCGAAAGCCGTTATGGCCGGCGCACCTTTGCGCTATGTTGGCGTGTTTCGCAACGCCCCCCTTGAGGAAATCGTTGCCAGGGTTAATGCCCTGGCGCTGCATGCGGTACAACTGCACGGTCAGGAAAGTCAGGATGATATCAATCAGCTGCGCCAGGCCTTGCCCGCAGGCGTAGAGATCTGGAAAGCCTTAAGCGTCGGCGAAACGCTGCCCGCCCGCGACCTGCAGCATGTTGATAAATATGTGCTCGACAACGGTCAGGGCGGCAGCGGCCAGCGTTTCGACTGGAGCCTGCTGGCCGGTCAGTCACTGGATAATGTCCTGCTGGCCGGTGGCCTGAGTGCGGATAATTGCGTCAGTGCCGCAAAACTGGGCTGCGCAGGACTGGATTTTAACTCTGGCGTGGAAAGTGCGCCGGGTATTAAAGATGCAAATAAGTTAGCCGCCGCGTTTCAAACTCTGCGGGCTTACTAAGGAAAAAATCATGACATTGCTGAATCCTTATTTTGGTGAGTTTGGTGGCATGTATGTGCCACAAATCCTGATGCCCGCCCTGCGCCAGCTTGAAGAAGCCTTTGTGGCTGCCCAGAGCGACCCGGAATTCCAGGCCGAGTTTAATGACTTACTGAAAAATTATGCCGGTCGCCCGACGGCGCTGACCAAATGTAAGAATCTGACCGAAAATACCCGCACCACGCTCTATTTAAAGCGCGAAGACTTACTGCATGGCGGCGCCCATAAAACCAATCAGGTGCTCGGCCAGGCGTTGCTGGCCAAGCGCATGGGTAAAACCGAGATAATCGCCGAAACCGGCGCCGGCCAGCACGGCGTTGCCTCGGCATTAGCCTCTGCCCTGCTCGGCCTGAAATGCCGCATTTATATGGGGGCTAAAGATGTTGAGCGCCAGTCTCCTAACGTCTTTCGTATGCGTTTAATGGGGGCGGAAGTTATTCCGGTGCATAGCGGTTCATCAACCCTGAAAGATGCCTGTAATGAAGCGCTGCGCGACTGGTCTGGTAGCTATGAAACCGCCCACTATATGCTGGGCACGGCCGCCGGCCCGCACCCTTACCCAACCATTGTCCGGGAGTTTCAGCGGATGATAGGGGAAGAGACCAAAGCACAAATTCTGCAAAGAGAAGGACGCCTGCCGGATGCGGTTATCGCCTGTGTCGGTGGCGGCTCAAACGCCATTGGTATGTTCGCCGATTTTATTAACGATACCGGCGTTGGCCTGATTGGCGTTGAGCCCGGCGGGCATGGGATTGAGACCGGCGAACATGGCGCCCCCTTAAAACATGGCCGGGTTGGTATTTATTTCGGTATGAAGTCGCCGATGATGCAAACCGAGGATGGGCAAATCGAAGAATCTTATTCGATTTCTGCCGGGCTCGACTTCCCCTCTGTCGGCCCCCAGCATGCCTATCTGAACAGCACTGGCCGGGCAGATTATGTTTCGGTTACTGATGATGAAGCGCTGGAAGCCTTTCAAACGCTTTGTCGTAAAGAAGGGATTATTCCTGCGCTTGAGTCCTCCCATGCTCTGGCTCATGCCCTGAGAATGATGCGGGAAGACCCGCAAAAAGAACAACTGCTGGTGGTGAACCTTTCTGGTCGCGGTGATAAAGATATTTTCACCGTCCATGATATTCTGAAAGCACGGGGGGAAATCTAATGGAACGTTATCATCAATTATTTAAGCAGCTTCAGGAAAAGAAAGAAGGTGCTTTCGTTCCCTTTGTTACCCTGGGCGATCCTTCACCTGAGCTATCGTTACGTATTATTGATGCCCTGATTGAAGGCGGGGCCGATGCCCTTGAGTTGGGGATTCCGTTTTCCGACCCGCTGGCGGACGGCCCGACCATTCAGGATGCGGCTTTACGCGCCTTTGCCGCCGGGGTGACCCCGGCCCAGTGTTTTGAGATGCTGGCGACGATTCGTCAAAAATACCCCACGATTCCCATTGGTCTGCTGATGTATGCAAATCTGGTGTTTAGCCCGGGGATTGATGCATTTTACGCAAAATGTGCCGAGGTTGGCGTTGACTCGGTGCTGGTTGCCGATGTGCCTGTAGAGGAGTCTGTCAGCTTCCGTACCGCGGCACTTCACCATCATATTGCCCCTATTTTTATCTGTCCGCCGAATGCCGACGATACCCTGCTGCGGGAAATCGCCTCCCATGGCCGGGGGTATACGTATCTCCTGTCCCGGGCTGGCGTAACCGGGGCTGAAAGCCGGGCACAATTACCCTTGCATCACCTGGTGGAAAAACTGACCGAGTATCATGCCGCCCCCGCCCTGCAGGGATTTGGTATTTCAGAGCCGTCGCAGGTGCGCGATGCTATTCAGGCCGGTGCCGCCGGCGCCATTTCCGGTTCAGCCGTGGTGAAAATTATTGAGCGTAATCTTGATAAACCTGACACCATGCTGGCGGAATTGACCCATTTCGTTAAGCAAATGAAAGCCGCTACACGCCGATAATTCCCTGCCCCATGGCACCCGGCCTCTGCCGGGTGCTGTTTACATCCCGAATAAATCCTGTCCGCTAATATTCCCCTCTGTACAGCAGGCTTTAACAGCGCATTGCGGCCGGGCGGCGGCCAGTCCGGCTTATCCGGCAGGCAATTATACCGCCCCCTGGCCCGGGGTAACGCCGTCCCCTGCCGCCGGTTTTGCAGGCCGTTAAGTCGATAAACAAATAAACAGGTAAGCAGGATGACCGGGGGGTTATAGGCTAAAGGCGTCGGGCCGGTTAAGGCGCAGGGTATGTGCTGACCCCGGCGCTATCGATACCTGGGGGGAGCATGGCAATAAAACGAGGCAAGATGCTGCCTGGAACAAACTGCGTATTGGGCCAGGGGCCTGGCTGCGGGATTGATGCCTGATAACGGTTTGATATCCGGGCGGGGTTAACCTGAGGATAGACAAAACACAGGGGGAATAACCCGCCCGGACTCCCCGTTATACTTCACATTGCCCTATAACGAAACATAACAGGCGCTCGACCCTGAGCGAATGTGAAGTATGACGGGTGAGTTTACTGACTAAAAAGTATAGCCCGCAGAGAACATAAATACCCACGGATTAATTTTAGTATCAATACTTTGATGACCCGCTTCACCGGCATCAAATCTGACTTTGCTGTCAATATTGATATACCAGACTGACATGTTGAGTAACCAGTTACGGTCAATCATATAGTCCAGACCAACCTGCCCGGCGGCGCCCCAAGTGTTTTTAACGCTTAAGTTAGTCAGACCCGCGTCTTTACCGGTGTCATTAAAGCTTGAATCAAAGAAAGCCGTATAGTTGATACCGGCCCCAACGTAGGGACGCAACTTGCTGTTGGCATCACCAAAATACCACTGCGCCATCAGGGTCGGCGGCAGCTGGCGAACGGTGGCCAGTGTTCCGGTCGGTCCAAGGCCCACTTTATGACGGAACGGCGTGGCGGCCAGTAGCTCAATACCAAAATTGTCGGTGACCATATAGTCAAATGTCAGCCCCAGCTGGGTATTATTGCTGACACTAAACTCGCCCATCCCCAACACACTGTCGGAGCTGGCATTAGGTCGCACAGTTGCCGTACCTGCACGCATAAAAAAATCACCGGCCTGATGAGCCTCAGCCACACCTGACATCGACATCACTGCAAGGACTGCCACCGCTATTTTTTTCATATCCTTTACCTTCGTATGGTTTATTTCAGTAGCCTGAATATACTGATAAATATATGTAAAGTGATCTGACAATGGTCACACTTTGTAGTCTAATTCAACATTCATTGATCTGGATTAATCCCAGTTCAACCTTTGCTGAAGAATAAGGTATGGCGGGATCAATTCCGGATTAGAAATGCCTCCTTATAAGCATAGCTGGATAACCTTATTACGCTGGAGAAATTGAAAAATTTTGTAATTTATTGACACATCTTAATGACTGGAAAGTGTGTTTAAACTTTCACAGTCGAATAGGCTGGAAAGTCGGGTTAGTGGTGCCAGCACCACCTTATCCAGGGTACAATCGCCCCGCTGATTTATAACCACAAGCAACACCGAGGAGAATGCATGTCTATCACGGCAGGTTCTGTGTACCGTGACACGGGAAACTTTTTACGCCATCAGTTTATTACTATCCTACTGATTGCGTTACTTTGTGCCTTAATATCTGTGGTATTCAGCAACGCATTTGCGCCTGGTGACCAACAGTTGGCCATCCTGAAAGAGGGTGATAATTTAGCCGGTAGCCGGAGTCTGTTTGACCTTGTGAGTAATATGACGCCTGAGCAACAAAGCGTCTTATTAAAGGCCTCCGCTATTTCGACCTTGTCCGGTCTGATAGCTAACGCCATTCTGGCGGGCAGTCTGCTGGTGTTAATTCAGGTAGTGTCAGCCGGACAGCGGGTGAGCGCATTACGCGCAATTGGTGCCGCCGCACCGATTTTACCGAAAATGCTGGTGCTTATTTTTATCGCAACCTTCGTTGTTCAGATTGGCATTATGTTTATTGTCGTGCCCGGCGTACTGTTTGCCATCGTCCTGTCGCTGTCCCCCGTCATCCTTGTGCAGGAAAAAGCAGGTATATTCCAGTCAATGCGTCAGAGTGTACGCCTGGCCTGGGCAAATATGCGGCTGGTGGCTCCTGCGGTTGTCGCCTGGCTTGCTGCCAAAACAATTCTGTTGTTTATGGCTTCTTCATTTACTGCATTGTCACCGGAACTGGGGGCGATTATTGTCAATACACTGAGCCACTTTATCTCGGCGGTCTTGCTTATCTATTTATTCCGACTGTTTATGCTTATTCGCCAATAAATTTACCGCCGCCCGACCGTCACTGACCGTCGGGCGTCATCTGCTAACGGAACATATTATGAAGCAGTTTCTCGATTTCCTGCCCCTGATTGTTTTTTTCGTCTTTTATAAGATGTACGACATCTTTGTGGGTACCTGGGCTTTAATCATTGCCACCGGTATCGCGCTTATCTATAGCTGGTATAAATACCGTAAGCTTGAAAAAATGACGCTGGTTACCTTTGTCATGGTGGCGGTATTTGGCAGCCTGACGCTCTATTTCCATAACCCCGAATTTATTAAATGGAAAGTGACCATCATTTATGCTTTGTTTGCTATTGCCCTGCTGTTTACGCAATATGTGATGAATAAACTGCTTATCCAGAGTATCCTCGGCAAAGAGATAACCCTGCCCCAGGCAGTCTGGGCCCGACTCAACGTCGCCTGGGCACTGTTTTTCATTGCCTGCGGTTTGTTAAATATCTATGTCGCTTTTTGGCTATCGGAAAGCGTCTGGATTAACTTTAAGGTATTTGGACTCACCGCGCTGACGCTGGTGTTTACCTTACTCAGCGGTATCTATATTTATCGTTATATGACGCCTCAGGACAAAAAGTAATGACAACTGAATTACCGCGCGGGGAACTGGTATTACGCACGCTGGCCATGCCTGCAGATACCAATGCTAATGGTGATATCTTTGGCGGCTGGCTGATGTCGCAAATGGATATGGGCGGCGCGATTCAGGCCAAAGAAATTGCGCATGGGCGGGTGGTCACCGTCCGTGTTGATGGCATGACTTTCTTAAAGCCAGTGGCAGTGGGTGATGTGGTGTGTTGCTACGCACGCTGTATTAAGCGCGGTAATACCTCGATTACGATTAATGTTGAAGTCTGGGTAAAGAAAGTCTCTACCGAGCCTCTGGGCATGCGTTATAAAGCCACCGAGGCGGTGTTTATCTATGTTGCAGTCGACAACGAGGGTAAACCCCGTCCGTTGCCCGCCGGGCAGTAAGCTGCGTCTGACAGGCTAACGTCGCAAAGCTTGCCCACCCCGGCAAGCTTTGCTCCTCTTCCCTCTCTCTCCCTTACCCCAGCCAGACTAATATCGCCAGGCCCTGGCGCTATGGCCGCTGGTCACCACTGCCAGGCTATTTTAGCCTCCTGACGTGAATTCCCATCCTGGATACGCCGGAAAAGCTCTTCTTAACGGGGGAAGCAGCGGCAGGGAGGATTCGTCATTGCCGGCGGCTTATCACCCCCGTCCCCCTGGGGGAATATTCAGGCATAAAAAAGGGGAAACCTGGTTTCCCCTCTGCCGGTTAACCGGCAGGCAATAACTTTTTGGATAATATAACAGAAAAGTCAATTTACGGACGCCAGGCCGATAACACAGGGAGGAGGAGCATCACCGGTGACGTCTTCCCTGCCACCAGCCAGGGCGCAAACAGCGTAACTTTGTGCTCATCCGCCTGGCCGGCTCTGCCCGGGATTAATTCACCGAGGTACCGCCTACGATACGGAATTCAACAGTCACCACCATCCCCTCGGCAGGCTTACCCGGTTCATAGCGCCATTTTTTCATGGCCTGTTTCACTTCCCGCTCAAACATATTGGCCGGTTGGGCAGAAAGAATTTCGATATTGCGTACGTCTCCAGCGTTATTAACATCGAATTTCACTCGCACTGTGCCATCAATACGGAAGGTATAGGCGCGTCGCGGATACTGCGGATTGCTACGGCTAAGCGGACGCGGATCGCCGCTTACCGATGCCGACGGAGCAGAAGGCGTCCCGGCTGGAGCCTTCGTCGTCGTCGGGGGCGCCGCCGAACGTGTTGCCTGGTTTTCTACCGGCGTAACCGGCTTACTGTCAACCGGCTTAGGTGCAGGCTTAGGCACAGGCTTAACAGGTTCAACCTTTTTCTCCGGTTTTGGCT
>Ga0153936_100188_pt1 | contig 15851 bp, 15 predicted proteins | sample TSNJ020MetaG_FD_102272 | JGI IMG/M metagenome (GOLD analysis project Ga0153936, IMG submission 102272) | Attine ant fungus gardens microbial communities from New Jersey, USA - TSNJ020 MetaG | ecosystem: Host-associated > Fungi > Mycelium > Unclassified | place: USA: New Jersey, Wharton State... | reverse complement strand
CAGTAACCGAGCCCGCACCTGTTTAGCCAGTTCGCTCATTTCAGCTTCCTGCATTCCCTGGTCACGCATGACCTGCTCAAGGGAGAACAGGTATTGGGCATTGGTTCCCAGCGGACCGCTGGCCGCGGCAATAAGAGGTGCAATGGTTTCTGCACGTGAGTCAGCTTCATACCACGGATGGCAGACATTAATAATAAATGCCAGGGCATTCACCTGCTGCCCATCGCCGAGGGTCAGCTTACACCAGGTCGGCAGATAGCAGCCGGTCACCATTTCACGCTTCCAAATCAGGGTGAGCTCGTTTTCAAGCCCCTGTTCTGGCAGGCGAAAGGCAAGACCTGTGGTTTGCCCCCCCTCTTTAAGGGCTAACATCCGCCCAGGATGGCAAGCGGTTCCCCGTCCGGCAACCAGCCGTAAACAGAAATCACGATGCCAGCCATCAAGCCGCGCAGGAGCCGCTTGCTCAAATTCAAATGCCGGGTTCCACATTAATGAACCATAGCCAAACACCCAGACGGGGCTGCTATCGGGACGTTGAGCCAGGGTTGCGGCAAGAGAGGCCCTGCGCTGTTCCTGGCTCCATAAGAGTGATTCCTCAATCGCACCAAAAGCCGTCTTACAATCTGCTGTTATCAGGAAATCCCGTGTTAACACTCCGCCCCTCCGCCACTGCTAAACACCCCGTCCTGTCAGTTACACCGGGATGTCATTTTCAATGAGTATCTTATTAATTGACCATAATCAATTATTCGCCTGCCCGCAAGCGGGATAGACCGTCATTAGCGTGAGCTTTTTTGTTGAAGTCATTCAAAAAAGAGTACTCGCCACGTTAAAATAGATAAACCAGCAGACCAGAGGCAGATAAAGGATAACATGGCCTCGGTTCAGCACTGGCTGGATTTATCTAATAACCATACAGACAGTACATTCAGCTGTTAAACTTGTAGGCTGTCGTGGGTGGATATGGGATGGGATATTGCCTGTCAGGCAGGATTTTTTCATTGGTAGAAAGACATGATTATCTTAGCCAGAAGAAAAGCATCCACATGTTTTTATTAGATATTAATAATGTTATAGCGAGTTAAACACTTTTCGATACCTTTTATCTTTAAAGCCGTAAAATTTAGTAAATACCAGGTAAATAAAGCCCGTTTTTGCTATGTTAACGCGATTAAAAACAAAAATACATTTAACCAGACAGGCTATCACCTGCCGTAATGGAGAAGTTTAATGTCAAAAACACAACATGAGGCGGTTAAAACCCGTCACAAGGAGAGTTCTCTCGCTTTCCCGATTCTTGCGCTGGTCGTGCTGGTGATGTGGGGTTCCAGCCAGTCGCTACCAGTCGTGATTGGAATAAATATTTTAGCGCTGGTTGGTATCTTAACCAGTGCATTTAGCGTGGTACGTCATGCCGATGTTCTGGCTCACCGTTTGGGTGAACCCTACGGCTCATTAATATTAAGTCTGTCGGTGGTTATCCTTGAGGTCAGCCTGATCTCTGCCCTGATGGCGACCGGCGACGCCGCCCCCACGCTGATGCGTGACACCCTCTACTCTATCATTATGATAGTCACCGGTGGGCTGGTCGGCTTTTCACTTTTATTGGGTGGCCGCAAGTTTGCGACTCAATATATGAACCTGTTTGGTATCAAGCAGTATCTGATTGCCCTCTTCCCCCTCGCCATTATTGTGCTGGTCTTTCCAATGGCGTTGCCGGAAGGAAACTTCTCGCTGGGGCAATCATTGCTGGTCGCCTTAATCTCCGCCGCCATGTACGGTGTCTTTTTGCTGATTCAAACCAAAACTCACCAGAATCTGTTTATTTATGAGCATGAAGATGAAGGTGATGATGGCGATCCCCATCACGGTAAGCCCTCGGCGCACAGCTCTGTGTGGCATACCATCTGGCTGATTGTCCACCTGATTGCGGTTATCGCCGTCACCAAAATGAATGCCAATCCGTTGGAGCACTTACTCAGCACCATGAACGCGCCTGAGCAGTTCACCGGCTTTTTAGTCGCGCTGCTGATTCTTTCTCCGGAAGGCTTAGGGGCTCTGCGTGCGGTATTGAATAACCAGGTACAACGTGCGATGAACCTGTTCTTTGGTTCGGTTCTGGCCACCATTTCTTTGACGGTTCCTGCGGTAACCATTATCGCCTACCTCACCGGCAATAACCTGATGTTTGCCCTGGGCAAGCCGCAAATGGTAGTGATGGTCACGGCCCTGGTACTGTGTCAGATCTCCTTCTCCACCGGGCGAACCAACGTTCTGAATGGCTCGGCTCATCTGGCGCTGTTCGCGGCCTATCTGATGACTATTTTTGCCTGAGTCCCGGCTTAACAATCGCCCCCTGCCGCGGGGGTGGTTTAAAGCTGACAATAAAAAAGGTGAAAACCATGGGTTTTCACCTTTTTTTTAGCCAAAGATAATGCTGATTAGTGGCTAGTATCCAGAGCATCAAAGCCTTTGACCAGGTCGTCAATCGCTTTGATTTGCGTTAAGAATGCTTCCAGTTTTGCCAGCGGTAAAGCAGAAGGACCGTCGCACAACGCATGCTCCGGATCCGGGTGGGCTTCAATAAACAGGCCGGCAAGGCCGGTTGCCATACCGGCGCGGGCCAGTTCAGCAACCTGAGCACGACGTCCGCTGGACGCTGCGCCAAACGGGTCGCGGCACTGCAGGGCATGGGTCACATCGAAAATAACCGGCGCACCGTTGGAGACCTGTTTCATCACGCTGAAACCAAGCATATCAACGACCAGATTGTCATAGCCAAATTGTGTCCCGCGATCGCAAAGAATCACTTTATCGTTGCCGCCTTCAGCAAATTTATCAACGATATTACCCATCTGCCCTGGGCTGACAAACTGCGGTTTTTTCACGTTAATGACCGCCCCGGTCTTCGCCATCGCTTCAACCAGGTCAGTTTGACGGGCGAGGAATGCCGGGAGCTGGATAACATCCACAACATCCGCAACCGGCTGAGCCTGCCAGGATTCATGCACATCGGTGATAATCTTCACGCCAAAAGTGTGCTTAAGCTCCTGGAAAATCTTCATCCCTTCGTCCAAACCCGGCCCACGATAGGAGCGAATGGATGAACGATTAGCTTTATCAAACGATGCCTTAAATACGTAGGGAATACCCAATTTTTGCGTGACCGTAACGTAGTGCTCGCAAATACGCATCGCCAGGTCGCGGGACTCAAGGACATTCATCCCACCAAACAGGACGAATGGCAGGTCGTTAGCCACCTTGATGTCACCAATGCTAATCACTTTTTGTTTCATATCTTCGCCTTAAAGTTGCGCTTAATGAAGGGTTATCTGTTTTGGCGCAAGGGCATTAATTTGCGCTTTGATCATGTCACTAACCGGGTCTTCCGGGCATTGCTCAATGAAGTAGCTTAAATCATTCAGCGCCACATGTTCGCAGTCCAGCTGCGCATAAATAAGACCACGATCGCGAATTTCGTACGGATCTTCTGGATTAAACTGCAGCAGGACTTCACTCACCCGCAGCGCTCTTTCCATTTGTCTCTCTTCCATCAATGAGGACTTCAGCGTGTCGAGAAGTTTACGGATAACTTCCGCGTTATCTGACTCCTGTAAATCCTCGGCATAGAGCTCGGCGGTGGGGCTGATATTTCCCTTGAGCCACACTTCCAGCTGATGCTCGTTGAGGGTCTCGCCATTAAATGGATTGATAAGCCACATTTCACCATCCATCCACTCGGCACGCAAAATCAGCTGTGTCGGGAAAATAACTGGCATTAATGGTATCTGCAACTTATTAGCGACCCATAACAGGATAGCCCCAAGTGCCACCGCACTTCCCTGACGCTTTTCAAGCACATTATCGAGCCACAGGGCATCAGACAATCGATATACGCCTTCGACATCCCTGAATCCCCATGTCCCATAAAAAAGGTCGAGCAGTTTTTCCAGTTGCAGGTCTGGATGTACACCTTCACAAATTTCTTCACGCGCCAGGGCCACTAATTGATCTAACTGTGCCTGTACTAGCGTCTTTGGAAAGTCATCGCGAATAAGTCCGGAAACTAATAACATCCCTTCACAAAGCGGTGCCTGATTAAATTCGAAATCGGCTAACGACTCCATACTTACCCCAGTAACGATAATATTTGGTGGTGAGTTCTAATGATGTATTGCACCACTCGCACTGACAAATAGCTAACCGGTTTACCTACCCATTATGGTGATATCTGTTTGCTAATAATTGCCAATACAGTCAAACTCAAAGCAGTATGAATCATAACGCGAAACGCTTTTTCAGTCAGCCCCGTTGCGTTTTACATCGCTCTTTTCATGCTAAATTGGCCCATTATTTATGACGCTTTTGCGTTACATGCTGCCTGGCGAAAATCCTCTCCGGCCATCGGCCGATAGCAGAGCCCCATGGCATGCATTCCCGCCGGACTCCGCCAGCATAAAACCGCCGGCCGGTTACTGACGATAATCAGCAAGATCCCGCCAGAGCATGCCCCTTGTTCACCAATAAGGCTGCTCCCGTCGTTAAATTGACGCCGGATAGCATCCAAAACTGATACGCGGGTTGCCGCCATAATCCTCGCCGGTTTGCACATGGTCAAAGCCCGCGGCGAGTAGTAAGTCACGTACCTGCTGAGCCTGCTGCCAGCCATGTTCAATAATCAGCCAGCCAGCGGGTAATAGATAAGTGCGGGCGCCGTTAACCAGGATTTCGATATCGGCCAGGCCATGATTATCAGCAACCAGAGCACTTTTTGGCTCAAAGCGCACATCACCCTGGCTGAGATGCGGGTCTTCACTATCAATATAGGGGGGGTTACTGACTATCAGGTTAAAGCGTTGCTGGCCCAGAGCGCTGAACCAATCACTTTCGAGGAATGTCACGTTGTTTATGGCTAAGCGCTGGGCATTTTCCTGGGCCAGGGCGACCGCCGCTGGCACCCGATCGACGGCGGTAATATGGCAGTCGGGACGCTCAGAAGCCAGCGCCAGGGCAATTGCCCCGCTACCGGTGCCGAGATCTAAAATCGCGGCGGGCTTATCGCTGAGAATGCGCAATGCCTGCTCAACCAGACACTCGGTATCCGGGCGGGGAATAAGGGTAACCGGTGAAACCCGAAGCGGCAGAGACCAGAACTCCCGCATACCGACCAGATGGGCAATCGGCTCCCCTTCTGCCCGGCGGGAGAGAAGCCCCCCAAGCTGGGTGAGTTGCTCATCACTGAGCAAGGTTTCACCAAACGCCAGAATAAAAGTCCGGGATTTGCCGGTGACAAAGCCAAGTAAAATCTGGGCATCAAGTCTTGGGCTTTCACTCTCGCTCAACCGGGCGGTAGCCTGCCGTAGCCAGTGCTGATAATCCATTAATCCTGCTCAGAAAGTGCGGCCAGTTGATCGGCCTGGAATTCCTGGACAATCGGTTCTATCAGGGCATCAATTTTCCCTTCCATTACCTCATCAAGACGGTAAAGGGTCAGGTTAATACGGTGGTCAGTCACCCGGCCCTGCGGGAAGTTATAGGTTCTATTGCGGTCAGAGCGATCGCCGGAGCCTAGCAGGTTACGGCGGGTAGAAGCCTCTTCCTGCTCACGTTTAGCCACTTCAGCGGCACGAATACGCGCCCCCAAAACCGACAAGGCTTTCGCTTTGTTCTTATGCTGAGAACGCTCATCCTGACACTCAACCACAATCCCGGTAGGTAAGTGGGTAATACGAATAGCGGAGTCCGTGGTGTTAACGTGCTGACCACCGGCCCCGGAAGAGCGGAAGGTATCAATACGCAAGTCCGCCGGGTTGATATCCGGCAGTTCCGCGTCAGGAATTTCTGGCATCACCGCCACCGTACAGGCTGAGGTATGGATCCGGCCCTGCGACTCAGTAGCAGGTACACGCTGAACACGGTGCCCGCCGGACTCAAATTTCAGCCGGCCATAAACGCCTTCGCCGCTGATTTTGGCAATCACTTCTTTAAAGCCGCCGTGCTCACCTTCATTGGCGCTAATGATTTCTACCCGCCAGCGGCGAGTTTCCGCATAACGGCTATACATACGGAACAGGTCACCGGCAAACAGCGCCGCTTCATCCCCGCCGGTACCGGCACGGACTTCAATAAACGCATTACGCTCGTCATCGGGGTCTTTCGGTAACAACAGAACCTGTAATTGCTGCTCAAGCTCTTCACGGCTGGCCTGAGCCTGGGTCAGCTCTTCCTGGGCCATTTCCCGCATTTCCGGATCGCTGAGCATACTCTCGGCGGTCTCAATGTCTTCCTGGGTCTGCCGCCATTGTAAAAAGCAGGCTGACACATCACTTAATTGTGCATATTCACGTGACAGCGCACGGAAACGATCCTGGTCGGCAATGGTTGCAGCGTCACCCAGCAGGGCCTGAACTTCTTCATGGCGCTCCTGCAAGGCTTCTAATTTAGCAACAATAGAAGACTTCATAGTCGGTGTTTTACCTTGTTGTAATAAGTGTTATGGACTAATCCAGCCCGAGGCTGTTACGCAGGATTTGCAGGCGTTCATGATCACCATCACGGGCTGCCTGCGTAAGGGATTTTGTTGGGGTATGAATTAAGCGATTGGTCAGTTTCCAGGCAAGCTCCTGGAGTACCGTTTCCGCATCGCCGCCTTGTTGCAAGGCCGCCAACGCTTTTGCCGTCAGTTCATCACGCATCTGTTCGGCCTGATTACGGTATTCGCGAATGGTCTCAGATGCACTTTGCGCCCGCAGAGAGGCCATAAACTCACAGGACTCCTGCTCGACAATGGTTTCAGCCTGAACCGCCGCCGCCTGGCGCTGGGCCATATTGGTCTGAATAATCGCCTGCAGGTCATCAACGCTGTAGAGATAGGCATTAGCGAGTTTACCCACTTCCGGCTCAACATCCCGCGGCACAGCGATGTCCACCAGCAGCATGGGCTGATTACGGCGGGCTTTCAAGGCACGCTCCACCATACCTTTACCCATAATCGGTAACGGGCTGGCGGTAGAACTAATCACAATATCGGCATCCGCCAGGCGGACATCAATATCACTCAGGCTAATCACTTCCGCCCCCACTTCATCCGCGAGAATCTGCGCGCGTTCGCGAGTACGGTTAGCAATCAGCATTTTTTTTACATTGTGCTCACGTAAATGACGGGCAACCAGTTCAATGGTTTCCCCCGCCCCCACCAGCAGCACGGTGACGCCTGACAGTGATTCAAAAATTTTGCGGGCAAGGGTACAGGCCGCGAAAGCCACGGAGACGGCGCTGGCGCCGATGTCGGTTTCAGTTCTGACCCGCTTGGCGACAGAAAATGTTTTTTGAAACATTCTCTCAAGCTCGGTGGACAGCGCCTGCTCTTTTTGAGAGTCGGCAAAAGCCTTTTTAACCTGACCGAGTATTTGCGGCTCACCCAGTACCAACGAGTCAAGCCCGCTGGCGACCCGCATCAAATGGCTGACCGCTTCATTACCGTCATACCAGTACAGACTTTTACGCACATCCTCTTCATTGAGATTGTGGTAATTACAAAGCCAGTGCACCAGCCTTTCGTGAAGATTTTCCTGTTGTTCAACACTCAGATAAAGTTCCGTACGATTGCAGGTTGAGAGGACAACTCCCCCCTGAATCATCGGCTGGGCCAGCAAGCTGCCCAACGCCTGGTCGAGCGTATCCGGCGAAAACGTGACACGTTCCCGCAGCGATACTGGCGCTGTTTTATGGTTGATTCCTAGTGCTAACAGGCTCATATGACAGTCTGAGTAATACTAATGTTGATAAGGGTTTCAGCGGGCATCATACAGGATGCGGGCAGTCAATAAAAGAGAACTCACACTGCAGAGTCATCATGTTATTTATGATTAAAGACAAGTTGATCGTAGACGCCTTGCCGGACTCTCGCTAGCATGAATGCATTATCCTAAATTTATCTAAAGGATTTGTCGTCGCCATGTTTAAATTAAGCTCACGTCTGCTTCCTCTTGTGCCGCTTGCAAGCCTTGTGCTCACCGCTTGTTCGCTGACGACGCCGTCAGGCATTGAGAAAAGCCCCGACTCACCTCAGTGGCGAGAACATCAGCAACGCGTCGCGAAGATAACGCAATTTCAAACGCGAGGTGCTTTTGCCTATCTGTCTGACGATCAAAAAGTTTATGCCCGCTTTAACTGGCAGCAAACCGCGCCAAATCGTTACCGTTTATTGCTGACTAACCCTTTGGGCAGCACCGAGCTTGAACTCAATGTCCTGCCTGATCAGGTCCAGCTCACCGACAGAAACGGTAAAAAATATGTCGCCAATGATGCCGAAGAGATGATTGCCAAAATGACCGGGATGCCAATTCCATTAAATAATCTGCGCCTGTGGATTTTAGGCCTGCCAGGGGATGCGACCCACTATACGCTTGATGAAAATTATCATTTAAAACAGCTGACCTACCAGGAAAACGGTAAAGAGTGGAAAGTGGTCTACAGCGGCTATGATAATAAAGTCCAGCCGGCCTTACCTTCCAATCTGGAGCTGCGCGAGTCATCATTACGTATCAAGCTGAAAATGGATAACTGGACGGTTGCCCCATGAGGACTCGCTGGCCCTCTCCTGCAAAACTGAATCTCTTTCTATACATCACCGGACGCCGTGCTGATGGCTACCATAACCTGCAGACGCTTTTTCAGTTTCTCGACTATGGCGATACCTTAATCATCAAGCCTCGTCATGATGGGGTGATTGATCTCGATACGCCGATTGAGGGAGTGAGTGATGACGATAACCTGATAATGCGTGCAGCCCGTCTGCTGGCTGAGCATGCCAGGCACAAAGGCAGCCTCGCCCCACAATGGGGTGCTTCTCTCGGGGTTGAGAAACGCCTGCCAATGGGCGGTGGCCTTGGCGGGGGCTCCTCTAATGCGGCCACCACGCTGGTGGTGTTAAACCGGTTATGGGAAACCGGGTGCAGCGAAGATGAGCTGGCGGAGTTAGGCCGTCAGTTAGGGGCGGATGTGCCGGTGTTTGTTCGCGGCCATGCCGCTTTTGCCGAAGGCATTGGCGAGCAACTGACGCCGGTTAACCCTGAAGAAAAATGGTACCTGGTGGCCCATCCAGGCGTTAGCGTGCCTACCCCATTGATCTTTGCCGATCCTGACCTACCGCGTAAAACGCCCGTCAGGTCAATTGATTCCTTGCTGAAGTGTGAATTCACTAACGATTGTCAGGTTATCGTAAGAAATCGTTTTCGTGAGGTTGATGCCTTGCTTTCCTGGCTGCTAGAATATGCACCGTCACGCCTCACTGGAACAGGTGCTTGTGTGTTTGCTGAATTTAACACCGAGTCCGACGCCCGTGAGGTGCTTAAGCAAGCCCCGGAATGGCTGCATGGGTTTGTTGCGCGAGGCGCTAATATTTCCCCGCTGCACCAGGCTATTTCCGGGCAAGCTGGGCATTGGTGACAACGTCACCTTGTTTCAGACGTTGCACCCTGCTCTTTACTACATCGCATGGATGGGGGTAATGACGCGAAGTCGTTATCATCATCCACCACTGGACGCATGCCTGAGGTTCTTCTCGTGCCTGATATGAAGCTTTTTGCTGGTAACGCTATCCCGGAACTAGCACAACGTATTGCCAACCGCCTGTACACCTCTCTTGGTGACGCCGCCGTCGGTCGCTTTAGCGACGGTGAGGTAAGCGTACAAATCAATGAAAATGTACGCGGTGGTGATATATTCATCATCCAGTCCACCTGTGCTCCCACCAACGACAACCTGATGGAACTGGTTGTTATGGTTGATGCTTTACGTCGTGCCTCGGCGGGCCGTATCACCGCCGTTATCCCTTATTTCGGATATGCCCGTCAGGATCGTCGTGTTCGTTCTGCCCGTGTGCCCATCACGGCGAAAGTTGTTGCAGACTTCCTGTCAAACGTGGGTGTTGACCGCGTTCTGACCGTTGACCTGCACGCAGAACAAATTCAGGGCTTCTTCGATGTCCCTGTTGATAACGTCTTCGGTAGCCCAATCCTGCTGGAAGACATGCAGCAAATCGGTCTGGAGAACCCGATTGTGGTTTCCCCGGATATCGGTGGCGTCGTTCGCGCCCGGGCCATTGCTAAGCTGCTTAACGATACCGATATGGCTATCATTGATAAGCGTCGCCCGCGGGCTAACGTTTCTCAGGTTATGCATATTATTGGTGATGTCTCTGGCCGCGACTGTGTGCTGGTCGATGACATGATTGATACCGGCGGTACTCTGTGTAAAGCCGCAGAAGCCCTGAAAGAGCGTGGCGCTAAACGCGTATTTGCCTATGCAACCCACCCTATTTTCTCTGGTAATGCCTTACACAACCTGCGCAACTCGGTTATCGATGAAGTGATTGTCTGCGATACCATCCCTCTGGCACCAGAAATTAAGGCTCTGCCAAATGTCCGGACCCTAACCCTGTCCGGTATGCTTGCCGAAGCGATTCGTCGTATCAGCAATGAAGAGTCCATCTCGGCGATGTTTGAACACTAATATCCCCGGCGCAGCACAAGGTTAATCCCGCTGCGCCTATGCGCCTGAATGACAAAAAGGAAATCACTATTGTGATTTCCTTTTTTTTATCACCTGAGCCGGGCGTCATAGGGGCACCCCCTGGGTGCGTCCCTAAGTCCCCCTGGGGCTCCGGTGATTATCCCGCCGTGGTCACTTAGCTCATCACCCACCTATAAGGCTGTCATCGGTTAATTAGCCAGTGTGGCGCTGCATCATATGCTGAATAGCCTGAGCCAGCCATTGCAGTATTTCTGGCGTCATCCAGGTGCCGGTTGCCAGCGCGGGCTCCTTTTCCATCGCTAAACGAAATTTCTGCTGGGTAACCGGGCTGTTACCTGCAAAAGAGCTGAACAATGCCAGCCAACGCCCGGCAAGCTGCTGGGCTTTTTCTGCCTCGGGCGGCGTTTGTTCCAGTACGGCCTGGCGCATATCTGCCACTAATGGCGGCCACTCCAGCATCCGGTCAAAATAGTGTGCGGCGGTAAAAGCATACTCTTCATCGTTAAGATAGCGGCGGTAAATCGCCAGCTTGCTGTAGCCAAATGCCCGGGTAATGTAATCCGTCATCTCCGGGGTTATGCCGGTTTTTTTCTGCATCTCCGGCTCGGCCTGGTACATGGCATTCAGCCGTTGCAAAAAATCAGGGTTAGCACCGGTATCTCTTTCCAGCAGGCTCATCCAGTGGGTCGCCACCTTCTGAGCCACTTCTGCGGATGGTGGCGTTTGCTCAGACATTAAGCGGCGAACATCACTGACCAGCTGCTGCCACTCTTCCTCACGTTGATTATCCGGCTGGGCAAAAGGCAGTTCAGCCCGTTCATCCTGAGTAAAATATCTATCGTACATATTCATTAACTCCAGCGTTGTTAACCATTCACTGAGACAGGGCTCTTCCCCGGCCCGCAGGCTGTCCTGTAATACAACCAACCTCTGACGGAGATTGGTCATTTGATTGATCTGTTTATCCAGCATCGATAGCTGAACATCGATAACCTTATCCAGGCTTAGTTGCTGCCGGGCTAAACACTCCCTAATCTCATTCAGACTCATACCCATGCGACTCAGCACCTGAATATGATGTAACCGGGTAATATCTTCCCGGCAGTAGAGACGGTATCCAGCCGCTGAGCGTGCCGAAGGTAGCAACAGACCGATAGCCTCGTAATGATGTAAGGTTCTGACTGTAATCCCGGCCCGCCTGGCCAGTTCTCCGACTTTAAACAACATCGCTCACTCCTGTTTGTCTCCACCTGAATCAGTGTGCAGCCTGACGCTGCGTGAGGGTCAATACGCTAAAGAAAAAACATAATAATAATTTTAAGGGGACACCCTCAGCACGCTGTCGCAGCCTCGGTTCCCCGCTAAATGCTGATCAATTCATTGATTATCCTACCCAAAAAAGTAAGCAGCCGCGATTTTTCAGAGAAATAAGTCGCTTGCCATACGGCCGCCGGGGATGAACGGCCGCCAGGACCGGGAAGCGTCGCCGCCGCTGTCAGGTGGGATGGCATCCGGGCGAAGTCATCTCATCAATGCAAAGCGAGGATAAAATAGAATTGGGCAGGATTAATTCGCCCGGTGAAAGTTGGATGTGCTAAAGAAGATAAAGCCCAACGGCGCCCAGGGGGGATAACCGAGGCCAGGATGCTAATTTTGCCGGCAACGGAGGCGGGGAAAAGGAACTTAGCGGTTTCCTTTTCCCGTTTATTCTACCGAAAGCCAGGGCTTAAAACCCGCTGGCTTAACGCTGGACATCGCCGCGACGGCAGCGTTTATCAAAATGGCGAATCCACCAGTAACGATCGCTCACCTGTTCACGACCGCCCATCCGGGCACCGGCAAGCCACAAAATGGCCCCGAGGAAAATACCTAATACGCCAATTGATGAAAAAATGGCCGGTACGCTATATTGCGGGATATGGTTAATAACGGCGATGATAATGCCCGCAAGCATGATGAGCAGCCCAAACCCCATCAGAATATTGCCACAAACCGAAGCATTTTTACGTTTCATAAATCACCTCCGCTAAATGACTGATGGATAACGGTCCCTGTTTATTTTGATCATAGTATAGACAAGCGGCGCGCGAAGACCTGTGTGTAGGATCACAGATCCCACTTTATTCCTGGGAACTGTAAATTCACTTAACTTTTAAAAATGGATAATACTGGCCGAAGTGCCACCGGCTGACTATTTTCCTCTTTGGCATTTCACCGATTAACCATTGCGCTTTGTCAATAACGGCGTTGCACAGTAAACTACTGCGCTCTGAACCGTAATTCAGGAAATGAATGTGAGTATTAAACTAATTGTGGGTCTGGCAAACCCCGGGGCAGAATATGCCGCCACCCGACATAATGCCGGTGCCTGGTATGTTGACCTCCTGGCAGAAAGACATAATCAGTCATTGAAAGAAGAGGCCAAATTCTTTGGCTATACCGCTCGTATTTCCCTTGCTGGTGAAGATGTTCGTCTGCTGGTTCCCACCACATTTATGAACCTCAGCGGTAAAGCCGTGGGGGCAATGGCGACCTTCTTTCGCATCCAGCCGGATGAAATTCTGGTCGCCCATGATGAGTTAGACCTGCCTCCAGGGGTGGCAAAATTCAAACTCGGCGGCGGTCATGGCGGCCATAACGGCTTAAAAGACATCATCAGCAAACTGGGAAATAATCCAAACTTTCACCGCCTGCGTATCGGCATAGGTCATCCTGGCGATAAAAATAAAGTGGTGGGCTTTGTGCTTGGCAAACCGCCGCTCAGTGAGCAAAAGCTGATTGATGATGCGGTTGATGAAGCCGCCCGCTGTACTGAGGTCTGGCTAAAAGAGGGGCTGACCAAAGCCACCAATCGATTACACGCCTTTAAAGCACAGTAGCGACCAGGGGCGATGCACAGCCAGGGCCGGTGAGATGCACCGGCAGCCCGGGTTATTTCCAGGCCACAGCAACGCACGGCTGGCGGCGGGATAATGGCTAAAAAAGGAATTCTCCGCCCGAATTCCCGCATAACGTGTATAATAGCAAAAGTTAACTACATTTTTTCAATGAGACAGAATAACTCATTGATAATAAATATATTAAGGTGATTTAAACCATGGGATTCAAATGCGGTATCGTCGGTTTACCTAACGTCGGTAAATCCACCCTGTTCAACGCGCTCACCAAAGCGGGTATTGAAGCGGCCAACTTCCCTTTCTGTACTATTGAGCCGAACACCGGTGTGGTACCTATGCCAGACCCGCGTCTGGATAAACTGGCCGAGATAGTCAAACCGCAGCGTATCCTGCCTACCACCATGGAATTCGTTGATATCGCGGGCCTGGTTAAAGGCGCGTCCAAAGGCGAAGGCCTGGGTAACCAGTTTCTGACCAACATCCGTGAAACCGAAGCCATCGGACATGTGGTTCGCTGCTTTGAAAATGACAACATTATCCACGTTGCAGGCCAGGTCAACCCGGCAGAAGATATTGACGTCATCAACACCGAACTGGCGCTGTCTGACCTTGATACCTGCGAACGCGCCATTCACCGGGTACAGAAAAAAGCCAAAGGTGGCGATAAAGATGCCAAAGCTGAGCTGGCGGCGCTGGAAAAATGCCTGCCTCACCTGTCCAATGCCGGTATGCTGCGCTCCCTCGACCTGAGTGAAGAAGACAAAGCGGCTATCCGTTACCTGAGCTTCCTGACCCTGAAACCAACCATGTACATTGCCAACGTCAATGAAGATGGCTTTGAGAATAACCCCTACCTGGATCAGGTGCGGGAAATCGCCGCCCGGGAAGGCTCCGTTGTGGTTCCCGTCTGTGCCGCCGTTGAGTCCGACATTGCAGAACTCGACGATGAAGAGCGGGACGAATTTATGGCTGAATTAGGCATCGAAGAACCAGGCCTAAACCGCGTTATCCGCGCCGGTTACAGCCTGCTCAACCTGCAAACCTACTTCACCGCAGGCGTCAAAGAAGTACGCGCCTGGACCATACCGGTGGGTGCCACCGCCCCACAGGCTGCCGGTAAAATCCACACCGACTTTGAAAAAGGCTTTATCCGCGCGCAAACCATCGCCTATGAAGACTTTATTGCCTTTAAAGGTGAACAGGGTGCTAAAGAAGCCGGGAAAATGCGGGCAGAAGGTAAAGATTATATCGTTAAAGATGGCGATGTAATGAACTTCCTGTTTAACGTTTAAAGAAGCTTTGTTGTCTTATCAGGTTTTTTAGAATCTTATAAGAATCGCCAACAGTCCTAAAATCCACGCAATTGCGTGGATTTTTTATTTCATCAACTCTCAAGTTATCTCGTAACAGGGTAGCCCACAATAAGGCCCTGGATGAATACAACATGCTTCCCTCTTCATGTTAACTGATTCCCGGAGCGGTATAATAAAGCCCCCCGTTATACTCACTGATATCCACTGCCGCACTACCAAGCCGAAAGAAAAACGCCATCGGCTCAATCAGTTCAACCTTCTCTACCGCGAAGTGAAAGCCAATGCCAAAAGGCATGGCGCTATCGATTTACACTTCACCGTCAATCCAGCATCTTTGCGCTAGGTGAGTACCCGACAGTCAAACTTGCCGAGGCTCGTGCGAATGCGTGCAAAGGCGTAAACAAGTCGCAAATGGCGTGAGCCCGACACGGTAGCGACTCGCCAGTTGGATAAGATCAGCAAGGTCAATGACGTATCTAACCCCTTTAAGCGAATCGCCTAAGAGGGATTGCAGATGAAAGACTGGGCCGAAATCACCAAAACGCGCCGACTGGATATGCTTGAACCTGTGGTTTTTCCCGCAATCGGTAAGCCAACACAGAATGCGTTTATCGAGCGGTTCAACCGGACGTACCGGACAGAAATCCTGGATTTTTACCTGTTCAGAACACTGAATGAGGCCAGGGAAATCACAGAGCGCTGGCTGAATGAATATAACAGCGAACGGCCTCACGAACCCCTGAATAACCTGACGCCGGAAGAGTACCGGATGATGGCTGAAAACACGGAAATCTCAAAAAGTGTCTGGAACTAAAACAGGTGTGCTTACACTGTATCGGGTTCATTACTTTTGTTCTGGCTTCCTGGGCTTTCTCTGCTGGCCGTTCTGCCTGAATCAGCAGGGAGAGGGTTTTATTCTCCTGTGCTATTCTGTCGTCTTTATCGATTAGCAACACCAGAAGTCGCTGTTGTTCACTGGGCGACTTTAAGCCACGGAACACATGGCGACATATAGGGAAATCTTGGTTAATTCTCGCACAGTGTAGGATAGATGAATAACCATCATCAATTCAGGGAGAAAAGGATGAAAATGGTACTGCCGGTT
>Ga0153936_100185_pt1 | contig 15904 bp, 16 predicted proteins | sample TSNJ020MetaG_FD_102272 | JGI IMG/M metagenome (GOLD analysis project Ga0153936, IMG submission 102272) | Attine ant fungus gardens microbial communities from New Jersey, USA - TSNJ020 MetaG | ecosystem: Host-associated > Fungi > Mycelium > Unclassified | place: USA: New Jersey, Wharton State... | reverse complement strand
TTTACTGGCAATAGATAGTCTTTTTATTGCATTAAATGACGGGTTATTCAATTTATTGGCAGAATAAGGTATGCAATAGTCATGCATATCCTGACTTTTTTACCGAGAATACTATGCCGACTTTTTCCGCCTCGCCGCTGGTGGGGCAATTAGAAGAGAATCTATTCAGCGCCCTGGAGAAAATGATAGCCGGGGTCGATACGTCACGTCATCCGCTGATAGATCTCTCATCCGGTAGCCCACGTCAACCCACCCCCCCGGCGGTGGTCGCCACTTTGCAGGCGGCAGCGGCGCTGCCTGAAAATCATGACTATCCCTCTTTTTGGGGAATGCCGACGGTACGCCAGGCGATTGCCCAGTTTTATCAGCGCCAATATGGCGTTGAGCTAGACCCGGAAACGGAAGTCGCCATTTTCCAGGGGGCGCATATCGGCGTCACCGGCTTGCCACGGGCTTTACTCAGCCCCGGTCAATATTTGATTTCTACCGATCCCTGCTATCCGATGTATCGTTCGGCGGCGGCCCAGGCCCAGGCCCGGTTTTATGGTATTCCAGTCACGGCAGAGCAAAAATTTCTGCCGGACTTTAGCCAGGTGCCCCATGATGTCGCCAGTCAGGGCGGATTATTGATGCTTAACTATCCGCACAACCCCACCGGGGCGGTGGCGACGCCTGCTTTGTTCGCCGGGGCCCTCGCTTTTGCGCAGGACTATAATCTGCCGGTAATTCATGACTTCGCCTATGCCGCTATTGGCACTCATGCCGGGGATAAACCCCCTAGTCTGTTGGCCCAGCCAGAGGGTAAAGACTGGGGAGTTGAAATCTATACCCTGTCAAAAACCTTTCTGATGGCCGGCTGGCGCTTTGGGTTCGCGGTGGGTAATGCCTCAATTATTCAGGCATTTAAAAAGCTACATACCCATAGCTATAGCACGATATTTGCGGCCGTACAGCAGGCCGCGGTAACCGCCCTGCAGCTACCTGAGAGTACGGTAAAGTCTTTTGCTGACCCCTATCATCGTCGGCGCCAATGGGTGCTTGCAGCGCTGGAGAAAATGAATTGGCCGGTTGACCCTGAACAGGGCACCTTTTTTCTCTGGCTACCCACCCCGCCGGGCTACAGCGCCCAGCAACTGACCGAGCGGTTATTACGCGATGCGCAGGTTCTGGTCGCGCCAGGGCATGGATTTGGCAAGGGGGGAGAAGGCTTTATTCGCCTTAGCCTGACGGCGGACGATGCGGCGCTGGCGACAGCGTTAGAGCGTATCGCCCGTTTAAAACTGTTTGCCTGATGACAGGAAAAGAGAGCAGGGGCTAAAAATGCCGCTGCTCTTAAACCTTGCGCTAAATTAACGGCTTATTCATCATGGCTTCCAGAACCTTCAGCGGTGAATGCTGAGGGGCCTGCATTTTATCTACCGGTAATAGGAAGGTTTGCTCCAGCATAAATTGCCCGCCCATGGCGGCATGGGGCGTCTGATCGGAAAAGCAAATCCAGCTACTGCCCGGCGGAAATTCAACATCAATCTGTTGACCATTCTTCTGATAATCCATGTCCGCTTTCATCGCATCGTGCATTTGCAGCATCAGGTGGTCGTAATGACTCCGATAACTTTTGGTGATACCGACGGTATTTTGCAACCAGCTAGCGATCGGTGAGTAACTTTTCAAGCGGGGCAGGAATTGCTTTGCCAGGCTGGGAAAGGACTCGCCAACCCGCCAGACCCGGTTTTCGCCGTTAGGATTGATATTGGTAAAAATACGCAGAATACGTTCGCCATAATTTGGGCGGGATGGGAAGGCATCCACATGCAGACGACTGTCATCTTTGCGCCAGGAAGTATTTTCTTTCCAGCGGGTCACCGGATGCAGACGTAAGCTATTCGTTGGCGTATGCAAAACGGTGGCATATTCCGGCATGATGGCGGCGATTAATTTGCGACAGGATTGATAGTGCCTTTGTAATAACTTCTGCACCATCGGCTGCTGTGCGGTGGCCGCAACGCCGGTGAGTCTGCCCTTTTCAGGCTGATAACTGATATTTTTACGCTTAGGATCAACCCATACCGGGTCAAGCAGCGTTTTCTCTTCTGCCGAAAGTTCAAAGGCCAGATTTGGCAGAAAAATGACCTTACCTTTTTCAAGCTCGCTAACTACAGAGGGGTATTGTTCTGCGTCGGCATCCCAACCGGATAGAGGAAGTGATACGACGGCATTCTTATAAGAGGTCGTTGATTCCGACATAATTAATTGGATCCTGAGCTAAGAATATCGCGCTGATGGCGTCTGAATTGAGAGCGATTATTGCGTGTAAGCACGTTAATTGGTTTAGAACGTTACGCTAGCAAGTATAGTAATATAGATAAACGAAAGTTAAATGAAAACCGAACAAATCTTCAACGAAACGCTTTTTGCACGCTAAAAAGACACCAAAAAGGCACAAAAAATCAATCCATTAAGCATGGGCGAGATGTTTTTTAATGAAAAATTTCTTGTTCGGTTCTTTGTCAGCGATAAGAGATAGGGAGGTGGGGCAGAAAGATGAGTTCACCTCAGGGGAAAAGCGCCATACGCTGTCAGAAGGCGTTTGATGGCGCCTGTAAAAAATTAACGGATATCTGCTTTATCCTGCCATTCGCTGTTTAGCAAGGCATAGGCGTATTCATCCCCCCATGCGCCTTTAAAAAAGATATTCTGGCGAAAGTGTGCTTCGCGACGAAAACCTAATTTTTCCAGTAGGTGAGCCGCTCGCTGATTACGGGTATCCAGGGTAGCCACCAGGCGGTGTTTGTTATATTGATTAAACAGCATTGCAATAACGGCGTGTAGCGCTTCTGAGGCAAAGCCCTGACGCTGATAACCTGTGTCAAAGGTCATGCCCAGTTCAGCCTGCTTGCCTTCGTCAAAAAAGTGCACCGCGACATCCCCCAATAACAGCCCCGACTGCTGCCCGACAACGGCAATCTGAAACCAGCTGTCATCAACATTAAAGTCCAGGTTGGCTTGCCCGGCATAAAAGGCCTCGGCATCTGCAGCGCTATACGCTTGCCAGCTTTGGTACTGGGCGACTTCCGGCTGACGGCGATAGGCGGTAAACGCGGGAAGATCGGCGCGGGTAAACTGGCGTAAAATCAGCCTCGGCGTGGTTAACAAAACATTCATCGGTTATTCCCCAGGTCATCCAGGTGGGATGCGTTATGCCCGCCCCGGTTTTTATTATTTTATCTTTAAAAAATCAGTTCTTTTCCATCGCATAGGCCACCGCATCACTAAGGGTTTTTAAGGCCGACTCAATGACGTGATTAAAAGGGAAAGCATAATTGAGCCGCAGGCAGTTGCGGTATTTCCCTGATGCGGAAAACAATGAGCCGACAGCGATATGAATTTTCTTGTCCTGCAGAAAGTGACTTAAGCGGACGGTATCAACATTTTCCGGTAACTCAATCCACATTAAAAACCCGCCCTGGGGGCGACTGACGCAAATGCCACAGGGAAAGTAGTGACGCACCTTGCAGGTAAAAAGCTCAAGATTTCGCTTGTAATACTGTCGCATTCGCCTGACGTGGCGATGGTAATGGCCGTCACAGATAAAGTTTGCCATCAGTTGTTGGGTCACCGTTGCGCTACTGCCGGTGCTCATATATTTCATGTGCAGGGCGAGGTCCAGATAGCGCCCTGGGACTATCCAGCCGACGCGCAGACCGGGTGCCACGGTTTTTGAAAATGAGCTGCACAATACGACCCGGCCATCAATGTCCATCGACTTAATGGTTGGCGGACGTGGATAGTCATAGGCGAGTTCACCATAAACATCATCTTCAATAATGGCGATATCAAAGCGTTGGGCAAGATTGAGTACGGCTTTTTTACGCGCCACCGGCATGATAAAGCCCTGCGGATTATTACAGCTCGCTATTAATAACACCGCTTTTATCGGCCATTGTTCCAGCGCCAGTTCGAGGGCCTCAATGCTGATGCCTGTTTCTGAGTCGGTGGGGATTTCGATAACTTTAATGCCATAGCCTCGCAGCATTTGCAGAGTGCCGTGAAACGACGGCGACTCAACGGCAACGATATCACCGGGCTGGCAGATGGCCCGGATAGCGATCGAGAGGGCTTCATGGCAGCCATTGGTAATGACTATTTCTTCCGCAGAAACCTGACATTGGCTGTCCAGCATCAGACGGGCAATCTGCTCCCGCAGCCGCAGCATGCCATAAATGCCGTCATAGCCAAGCAGCGGCATTTCATGGCAGGCATTCAACTTACTCATGCCGCGCCAGAGCGGCTTGATGGTGGGCTGATTCAGTTCAGGTATGCCGCTGCCGAAGGCCATCACCTCTTTTTCATGACGCGAGCGGATCAATTCCAGAATTGCATCCCATTGGGTGACTTCTACCGGGCGCTGAACCGGGCGGCTTAGCGGTGGGAGCGGCGGCCGGACTTTTTGGACTGAAACAAAGTAGCCAGACCTGGGTTGGGGGCAGATAAGCTGGCTGTCCTCAAGGATACGGTAGGCCTGCTGTACGGTACTGATACTGACGCCATGCTCGCGGCTCAGCTCTCGCACGGAGGGAAGTCGCTCACCACTGCGGTATAACCCTTGCTCGATACGCTCTGCCAGCAAGGTTGCCAGATGTTGGTAACGTGTCACGCTGTATCCTCCGAAAAACCATACAGGAGTTAAAACCGGTACAGATAACGGCAATTATTGCCATTCAGTTTATGTTTTAGCGATTCTGTATGTTAATAAAAAGTTTTTTTTGCATCTGTCTGCTTTTGGCCCAACACCGCATCATATCAGTAAAGCAATCGGTGATGGGGGCAGTATGCAATTTGAAGATAATCGGCCGGGTAAACCTTTTTACGGCTTTGTGATGATTTATCGCTATATCCAGCATCGCTGGCAGCGCCGCAAGGCCTTGCAGGCATTGCACAAGCTTAGCCATGAAGAGTTAAAAGATATTGGCTTAACCCGCCATGACCTGTCCCGCTGGGATTAAATACAAGCCCAAAAGGCAGTCTGCTTATCCCTGGCTGTCAGGGGGAAGGGGCATAAAAAAAGCCTGTATGGCGATGACCATACAGGCTGTCAGAGGCCGAACCCAGGGGGCGGCCCTCTTTGTATCAATCAGCTGAAAATCAATTGATTGAAATGGTATTGATGATGTTTTCTGCCGCAGCCTGGGCTTCGGCCTGGTTATCAGCCGGTAAAGAAATTTGCATGGTAAACAGCTGCTCTCCGACCTTGCCTAAAATAATCGCTGAATAAGAGGTTTGCCCCTGGGCAGAGATAATCGTGTCCAGCTGTTGCAGGGTATGGCCTTTGATTTCAATCGCTTTATTCGCTACAACCTGCAGTTCAGGATCCCGGGCACGCTGTTGATCTTCCAGACGGTCAGCCAGGGAGGACAGGCTGTCGGTGGTATTGTCGCTGACAATAACAATCACCGCTTTTTGACCGGAAACGTCAGAATAGACGTGCATGTTATTCGACTGAGTGCCCACTTTGCCACTTTGATCGGAAATATCGGCAGGCAGTGAAAAACTTAAGTGCCCATCGAGCAGGGTAACCGGTTGTCCGCTTGGGCTGCTACTTGCAGCAGCGCTGCCAGCCGTGTCGGTTTTACTCTCTTTATTATCGCAAGCAGCAAGCCCCAAAACGAGCAGGCCAATACCAACATATTTTACCAGGTTACGCATTGTGTTCTTCCTTTCCGTGAGTAAGCCAACAGGTTATCACTTGTATTTTATCACAAGTTAGTCGGCTCGCTTTCACTGTGGTTGCCATCTCGTGCTTTCAGAATTGTCTACCAGCCGTTTCAAAAGATAGTTGAGTGAAACCCCATAGACCGGCAGGAAGAAAATAATACAGATAAGCACTTTAAAACAGTAATCAACCATCGCGATCTCCACCCAATGCTCGGCCATAAAGGCATCGGTACTGCGCCAGAAAGCAATAAAGAAGAAGGCCAGTGTATCACTCATATTACCGAAGATGGCGGCAGCCGTCGGTGCCAGCCACCAGTGGCGGCTTTTTCTCAGGCGGTTAAACACCTGAATATCGAGGATCTGTCCCAGGGCATAGGCCATAAAGCTTGCCGTAGCAATACGGGCGACAAACAGGTTGAAGTGGGCGAGGGCCTCAAAGCCTTGCCAGCTCCCCATATAGAAAAGGGAAGAGATACCGTATGAGATAACCAGCGAGGGAACCATCACGGCGAAAATAATACGTCGTGCCAGCGGTGCGCCGAAGATTCTCACCGTCAGGTCAGTGGCTAAAAAGATAAAAGGAAAACTAAAAGCGCCCCAGGTGGTATGAAAACCAAAAATAGAGACGGGAAGCTGAACCAGATAGTTACTGGAGGTAATGACCAATAAATGGAATAACGAAAGCCATAGCAATGCCTTCAGGCGCTGGGCTGAGTCTAACTGCAACATATTGTAGCCTTTTTAGTGATGGGGTGAGGGAACCCAATATTGTCGTCAACAGCGTGCGGGCATAAGCCTGGGCCGCTGACCCATTTTAAACCGGGGGGATGATACTGCTTTCACTTTCCAATGCAATGGTTAATTTTAACGCAATCGTTCACGCCACTTGCGCCAGATTATTGCCAGCGTAAACTAACGCGGTTTTTCTACGTTGAGGCAAGCAGGTTAACATGAGCGATGCATTTACCACACCCGACAGTATCCTGGAAACGCTCGGGATGCGTTGTCCTGAGCCGGTGATGATGGTACGTAAAACCGTACGTAATATGGCGGTCGGTGAGACCCTGCTGGTGATTGCCGACGATCCGGCCACTACGCGTGATATCCCCGGTTTTTGTCGTTTTATGGAACATGAACTGCTGTCCAGCGAAACCGATAATCTGCCCTATCGTTATCTGCTGCGTAAAAGTCACGATTAAACGTGAGCCGCATCCGCTTCGGCGGCCTGTCTGCTAAGGCCCGCCCCCTTGCTGTGAGGGTGAGGGTAATAAAAACCCCGGGGGCTGGGTCCCGGGGCTGATGACTATTTTTTTCGCAGCAATCGCAACGCATTAGCGGTAACCAGCGCCGTGGCACCGGAGTCCGCGAGGACGGCTATCCATAATCCGGTCAGACCGAGCAGAGTGGTCACCAAAAAGACCATCTTCAAGCCCAGGGCAATCGTCACATTCTGGCGGATGGTGCTATGGGTTGCCCGGGCGATGTTAATCATCCGTGCCAGGGTGATTAAGCGGTTATGCGTAATGGCTGCATCGGCGGTTTCTAAGGCCACGTCAGTACCACTGCCCATTGCAATACCCATGGTTGCCGCTTTCATTGCCGGGGCATCATTGATGCCGTCACCCACCATGGCTAGCGGAGCATGTCGTCCTAATTGATGAATGGCCTCGACTTTATCCCCCGGTAGCAAATTGGCGCGATAGTCCATTCCCAGCTCATCGGCAATGGCGGCGGCGGCGCGGGCATTGTCGCCGGTGAGCATTACCCCCTTAATACCCAGATCCTTAAGTGCGAGGATAGCCTCCCGGGCATCGGCCCGCAGCGTATCGCGCATGGCAATCACACCAAGGACGTTGTCCTCACGCAGGGCAACAATGACGGTTTGTCCCGAGGCCTCAAGCTGAGTGATACGCGCCTGCCATTCATCATCAAGCTGATGGTCTGCCAGCTTGCCCGGAGCACTCAGCAGAATACGCTGGCCATCGATAATGGCTTCAACGCCGATACCCGCCAGGGCCCGATGTTGCTGACTGTCAGGTAAGGTCAGGGCTTGTTGCTCAGCGGCGCGGATAATGGCCTGCGCCAGTGGATGAGTAGAACCCTGTTCCACCGCGGCGGCTAGCGCCAGTAACTGTTGCTGGCTGGTGGTGTTATTCACCACGACGTCAGTGACTTCTGGTTTACCGGCGGTCAGCGTACCGGTTTTATCAAAAGCGATTTGCCGCACCTGTCCGAGTTGCTCAAGCGCCGCGCCGCCTTTAATCAGCGCCCCATGACGCGCCGCCGCCGCCAGCCCGGAAGTAATAGCCGCCGGGGTAGAGATAACCAGGGCACAAGGACAGCCAATCAGTAATAGGGTCAGTCCTTTATAAATCCATGGCTCCCAGCTTAGGCCGAAAAACAGCGGGGGGATAATGACCGTCAGCAAAGCAAGCGCCATAATCAGCGGGGTATAAATCCGGCTGAATTTATCAATAAAGCGCTCGATAGGCGCCCGGCGTTCTTCCGCCTCTTCAATTAAACGCAGGACACGATCAATGGCACTATCGCCAGGCTCGGAGATAACTTCGAATTGTACCAGGCGGTCGATGCTGGTGCAGCCCGCGCCAACATTGTCGCCTTTTTGGCGTTCAACCGGAATCGACTCCCCGGTCAGGGCGCTTTCATCGAAGCTGGCAAAATCACTCAGCAGCCGTCCGTCTGCGGGCAAACGCCCCCCGGCCGCGACCTCAATAATATCTCCGGGACGCAGGGCTGACTGACTGACCGTTTCCCGCTGGCCATGATTAATCCGCGTTGCCACATCGGGTTTCAGGGCCATTAATGCACTGACACCACTTCTGGCGCGGGCAGCGGCGTAGGACTCCAGCCGTTCCCCTATCAGAAAGAGCACCAGAACCATGGCGGCTTCTGCGGTGGCACCAATAAACAGGGCACCGAGGGCGGCAACGCTCATCAGGGTTTCAATGGCAAACCAGCTCCCGCCGCGGATCAGGCGCAGCGCTTTACCGGCAATCGGCCACAGCCCCACCAGGGTGGTGATAATAAACGCGCTATTACCCAGGGGATGACTGGCCTGCTCTAATCCCCAGCTGATAGCCATTAACACGATAAGCAGGATTATCTGCCAGTTACTCTGCCAGAAGGTTTGGCTGCTTTTTTTCGGCGACAGGCTATCACTTAACTGGTAGCCGGTTGCCTTGACCGCTCTTTCAACCTCGCGGCGAATATCCTGCGAGGCATTAACCAGGAGTTTTTCAGTGGCAAACAGCACCTGAACCTGTTGAACACCGGCAACCTGTTTTACCGCATTTTCAACTTTGCGGGCGCAGGCTGCGCAATCCATTCCCTCAACATGCCAGCTATAGCGCTGACCTGCGTCGATAATTTCTTCGACCTCAGGCGCGGAGCAGGTCTCAGCTGCTGAACAGCAAGACGCAGCCTGCTCGCGCAGCGGACTGAGTTTGCTATGCGAAAATTGAGGAGCTTTGTGGGCTTGCGGCGTAAGTTTTTGCATAACATTTTCCGGTAATCATCGTTATCTCATTACCTATCCTAGCCTCTGGAGCTAACTCCAGAGTCAAGGATTATTTTTATGCAATACAAAGAGCGCTTATCGACGATGGACTAGATATATAAAGAGCGCACAATCAGGAAATGACCGCCAAAATAACAGGCGGCAGCAATCGCGCTATCAGCGGAAAAACGGAAACGATACTGACTGATAAGCCACACCGCGCTGCCCACTAATAGCAGGCTGGCCCCGAGAAACTCAGATAAATTCCCAGCAGTGGCCAGGGAAAAATAGTTTTCTCCCGCCAGCCAGACCATCACCAGGGTAATAGCAATATACGCCAGGGCCGGCATATGCATACTTTCCAGGCGGGTCCAGATAGTCGCCAGCAAAACGACGCCGAAAATCAGCAGGAACAGCGGTAGCGGCCAGAACAGGGCAAAGGAGAGATGGCTGGCAAAGTAGAGGCTATAAAGTAAATGTGAAAGAAAAAAAGCGCCAAAGGCATAAAGTAAACGCTGTCTGTTCACCAGCGTCAGGGCATCGCCCACCAGGGTGGCTAATAACCCGGCAACAATCAGATAACCGGTGGCGACAAACATCGGTGCCTGGAGTGCCAGGAGTAACATCAGCAATAAGGTAACGGGTTTAAATACCCAGCGCTGCCAGACCGGCCCCCGATAGGAAGCATCAACATATAACCAACCGGAAAAAAAGACTGCAATAAATGACCAAAGCATGATTTATCCTTATATTCGTCGTTCCTGGTGTCTGATTTAAGTCTAGTGGCTAACTGCGGAGGATGACAATAGGGTTAAGCGCTCCCCCGCTATCAGGCTATTAACAACAGTGAGAGGCGTAGATGAGTAAACCCCCGATTATCTTTATCGTTATGGTGATAGTGATTGTTATCGCGGCCTCTTTTCGTTACAGCCAGCAGCGACGGCAGAATGCTGAAAATGACGCCGCCCCACTTAGCCGGGATTGGGTGACCGTGGTTGATAAGCGGGCCGTCGCACAAAACGATCGGCGTTCCCGGCAAATAGAGGTTCTGCCCGCCGGTGAAAGCCTGCGCTATGAGGTTGTTTTTCGCGATGAGAAAGGCGAGAGGGAGATGACTCTGCGCGTCAGCGAAGCTCAGTATGCGGCGATCAGCACCGGGGCTCAGGGCGAGGTGCAATATAAAGGCACAAGGTTTATCCAGTTTATTGCCCAATAATCAGGCGGCGGATAATCGCCGGGCGTTGGCCTCGGGGGGCTATGCAGGGTGGCGAATCCCCGTGAGGGCGGGGATTGCCGGGCATTCGCCCGTGACAGACAAGGCTATTTTTTCTCGCGCAGTTTTTTTTGCCAGGCGAGCAGCTCAAAAACGCCGAAGATAAAAATCTTAATTTCCATAGCCTTACTAATGGCAGGCCCCTCTTTTGGCTGCGTCGCCTTCAGTAAGCCCAGCTGCAGGCCGTGCATAATCACCATAAAGATCAGCGCCACGTTGACGAAAATATTCAGCGGGCGATGAAAAGGATGAAACAGGTTTAAAATCAAAAATGCCCAGACGCCGAGCATTAACAGGCGGCCAAGGTTAATCAGAATCGGCATTATGCCACTCCTTGTGTTTCGCGGATGAACAGGCGGTATGCCACCTGTCCGGCAATTTTTTCCCGATGCAGCGCCCAGGTTGCAGGCACGACCGGCGGGCCATTTTCCACCTCACTTTCAACATAAATCAGCGCATCGTCCGCCAGCCAGCCATTCTGTTCCAGTAACCTCAGCGTCTCTTCCAGCAATCCTTTACGAAATGGCGGGTCGACAAACACAATATGGTGCGGTTTACCCGGCTGGGCGAGGACATTCAGAGTATTCGAATTTATTATCTGCCCATGGTCTGCTTTAAGTAAGTCGAGGTTTTTTTGCAGCTGTCTGGCGACGTTCTTATCCATTTCTATCAAGGTCGCCAGGCCTGCATAACGTGATAAGGCTTCTAAGCCCAGAGCCCCACTTCCGGCGTAGCAATCAAGGCAATGCGCCCCTGCCAGCGAAGGAGCAAGCCAGTTAAACAGGGTTTCTCTGACCCTATCGGTTGTCGGCCGTAACCCCGGGACATTGGGTACGGGCAGCTTACGACCACGCCATTGTCCACCAATGATACGTATTTGGCCTGGGCCCATCGATTGAGGTTTTTTCATTGTCTTCACGGCTTGGTAATTTTACCGCCTATTCTAGCGACCGCGAGGCCGCCAGGAAACCTTAATCCTCTGGCGTGATGCGCTGGCAGGAAAGTGTTAGACTGTTCCACTTATTTTTATGCCCGTGATAAGTAGAATCGGGTCAGTGCCATGAATGAACAGCGAGGGGTGTAGTCGCAAATGGCGAAAGAGAAAAAACGTGGCTTTTTTTCCTGGCTGGGCTTTGGCCAGAAAGAACAATCAGAATCAACGGCTGAGCAGGCAGAGATAACACAAAACGCCGAGTCTCAAACGGCTGAACAACAGGAAAAAGTGGCTGCAGAGGCGGAGGCTCATGCCCTTCATTCGCCTGCTGATGAACAAAACAGCGCACCGCAAGACGTCCAGAGCGGACACAAAGATGACGAACTCCCCGTTGTTGCTGAAAAAACCGGGCAAAGCCCGGCGACGCAGGCTGACGGCCATCAGGTGAGTGACTCTTTGCTGAGTAGCGGAGTTGAACACAGCCCGCGGCAAACGGAGCCGGCAGGGGTTGCAACGCCTGCCGCTGAGGTGAGCGTCGACGCTGAGCCGCTGAATAACGAGGCCGATCAGGCTGAGATTGAGCAACAGGTCGCGATTATCGAAACGCTGATGGATGAACCGGTACCCGGCGCGATTCAGCAGGATGTCAAAAATCAGGTAGAGCAAGAAATTGGCGGGGAGGATAGTTCCCTCAGCCCAGGCGTGACGGGTACACACCTGGCCGCCGAGGCCCCAGAGGAAGAGGCGCTTTCTCAGCCGCTCGCCGACCAGGCTTTAGCAGAAGCGGCCGGTGAACAACATGGGCGGCATAAAGTCGGGCAGCTTGAGGACGTCGCGCACCGTGCCCCTCAGGTGGAGGAGATCCCCGGGGTCATCGACCAGGCTTTAGCAGAAGAAGCCGCCGGTGAACAACACGGACTCAATGAAGCGGTACAGATTGAGGAGGTGATTGTCTCCCCCCCTGCGGTCGCCACGGTTGAGGTGCAGGAAAAACCGAGCAAAGAGGGCTTTTTCGCTAAGTTAAAACGCAGCCTGATTAAAACCAGGCAGAATCTTGGCTCCGGTTTTATGGGCCTGTTCCGCGGTAAAAAAATTGATGACGAGCTCTTTGAAGAGCTGGAAGAGCAGCTTCTGATTGCCGATGTCGGGGTCGAAACAACCCGTAAAATCATCGACAGGCTAACCGAAGTCGCCAGCCGTCAGCAGCTGCGCGACGCCGAGGCGCTCTATGCCTTATTAAAAGAAGAGATGTCGCAAATTCTGGCTAAGGTCAATGCTCCGCTGAATATCGAAGGTAAAAAGCCCTTTGTTATTCTGATGGTAGGGGTGAACGGCGTGGGTAAAACGACCACCATCGGTAAGCTTGCCCGCCAGTTTGAGCTGGAAGGCAAGTCGGTGATGCTCGCCGCCGGGGATACGTTCCGTGCCGCAGCGGTAGAGCAGCTTCAGGTATGGGGAGAGCGTAATAATATTCCGGTGATTGCTCAGCATACCGGCGCTGACTCAGCATCAGTGATTTTTGATGCTATTCAGGCGGCAAAAGCACGTAATGTTGATGTCCTGATTGCCGATACCGCAGGTCGCTTGCAGAACAAAGCACACCTGATGGAGGAATTGAAAAAAATTGTCAGGGTGATGAAAAAACTGGATGAAGATGCGCCCCATGAGGTTATGCTCACTTTGGACGCCAGTACCGGCCAAAATGCCATAAGCCAGGCTAAACTGTTTCACGAAGCCGTTGGCTTAACAGGCATTACGCTGACAAAGCTTGATGGTACGGCGAAGGGAGGCGTGATTTTCTCGGTAGCAGACCAATTTGGCATTCCTATTCGCTATATTGGCGTAGGTGAACAGCTTGCAGACTTACGACCGTTTCACTCAGATGATTTTATTGAGGCACTTTTTGCCCGAGAGGATTAACAATGGTTCGCTTTGAACACGTCAGTAAAGCCTATCTCGGCGGGAGACAAGCGCTGCAGGGAGTGACTTTCCACCTGCAGCCGGGCGAGATGGCGTTTCTGACCGGCCATTCAGGAGCCGGGAAAAGTACCCTGCTCAAATTGATTTGCGGCATTGAACGACCCAGTGCCGGTAAGATCTTTTTTGGCGGTCACGAAATCAGCCGTTTGAAAAATCGTGAAGTGCCATTTTTGCGGCGTCAGATAGGGATGATCTTCCAGGATCACCACCTGCTGATGGACAGAACGGTCTATGATAATGTCGCGATTCCATTGATCATTGCCGGTGCCAGCGGGGAAGATATTCGTCGCCGTGTTTCTGCCGCACTCGATAAGGTCGGCCTGCTTGATAAAGCGAAAAGCCTGCCTATCCAATTGTCAGGTGGTGAGCAACAGCGTGTGGGCATTGCCCGTGCGGTGGTGAACAAACCCGCGGTATTACTGGCGGATGAGCCAACGGGTAACCTTGATGATGCGCTTTCTGAAGGCATTTTGCGTCTGTTTGAAGAGTTTAACCGCGTCGGGGTAACGGTGTTGATGGCGACCCACGATATGGGGCTTATCTCCCGTCGTGCTTACCGCATGCTGACACTCAGCAATGGCCATTTGCATGGGAGCATGGCGGGTGAATAAAAAAACAGCAGTCAGTCTTATCAAAAGCTTTAGTAACAAAGTTAATGATTTCAATAAATCCATAAAATCCGCTGAACCTGGTCGCGGGGGGAAAAGACGGGGCAAAACGCCATCGTCGAAAGCGAAATCCCGCAAAGGCGGCATGAACGAGCAGTTCCGTTATGCCTGGGAAGGGGCAGTACAGGACCTGAAAAGTAAGCCACTGGCGACGTTTCTCACGGTTATGGTGATTGCCATTTCTCTGACCCTGCCCAGCGTTTGCTATATGGTTTACAAAAACGTCAGCCAGGCGGCGTCTCAATATTATCCATCGCCACAGATTACGGTATATCTGGATAAAGCCCTCGACGATGCGGCGGCTGAAAAAGTGGTGGCTACCCTGCAAGGAGAGGAGGGGGTCGAAAAGGTTAACTACCTTTCCCGGGAAGATGCGCTAGGCGAGTTCCGTAACTGGTCGGGTTTTGGCGGCGCGCTGGATATGCTCGAAGAGAACCCGTTACCGGCGGTGGCGGTGGTGAATCCTAAACTGGACTTCCAGACCACCGATCATCTGACTACTCTGCGCGACCGTATTGCTCGTGTACAGGGCGTTGGCGAAGTGCGTATGGACGACAGTTGGTTTGCCCGACTGGCTGCCCTGACCGGTTTGGTTGGGCGGGTGTCTGCGATGATTGGTATTTTGATGGTTTGTGCGGTTTTCCTGGTCATCGGTAACTCGGTCAGACTCAGCATTTTTACCCGACGCGACACGATAAACGTGCAGAAGTTAATCGGGGCAACCGACGGATTTATCCTGCGACCTTTCCTCTATGGTGGGGCACTACTTGGATTTAGCGGAGCCTTTTTGTCGCTGATTTTAACCGAGATTCTGGTCATGCGGCTCTCCTCAGCGGTCACTCAGGTCGCCCAGGTATTTGGCACACAGTTCGACTTACGCGGGCTGGGCTTTGATGAGTGTCTGTTGTTATTACTGGTCTCATCAATGATTGGCTGGCTGGCGGCGTGGCTTGCCACGGTGCAACATTTACGGCATTTTACACCGGAGTAAAAATCTTTTGATATACTGTCTCTCTGTTCTGAGGCATTGTATTGACCGATGACGGTAAGCAGTATATCAGACAGTTATTCCGGCATATTAGCTGTGAGTAAGTTATTCACATTTTATTTCTGAACTTGTGGATAAAGTGGTTGTCAGAGAATACAGTGAACGGGTTTCCAGGCCTTTACGGAGTGATAAACACCGGATATAAAGGCGAATGGCACTCGCTATGTCAGTCTCTAAGAGAGGATTTGAATGACCAAAGAAATGCAAAATTTAGCTTTAGCCCCTGTTGGTAACCTGGAATCTTACGTCCGGGCTGCTAATGCCTGGCCGATGTTAACGGCTGAGGAAGAGCGGGAGCTGGCTGAAAAGCTGCATTACCAGGGCGATCTGGAAGCAGCTAAGAAGCTGATCCTGTCGCATCTGCGCTTTGTTGTTCACATTGCTCGCAACTATTCCGGCTATGGTTTACCACAGGCTGATTTGATTCAGGAAGGCAATATTGGCCTGATGAAAGCGGTACGCCGCTTTAACCCTGAGGTTGGGGTGCGTCTGGTCTCTTTTGCGGTTCACTGGATTAAAGCTGAAATTCATGAATATGTGTTGCGTAACTGGCGTATTGTCAAAGTTGCCACCACAAAAGCGCAGCGTAAATTGTTCTTTAACCTGCGCAAGAATAAACAGCGTCTGGGATGGTTTAACCAGGAAGAAGTGGAATTGGTTGCCAACGAATTAGGTGTGACCAGCAAAGACGTGCGGGAAATGGAATCACGCATGGCCGCGCAGGATATGGCCTTTGATATGTCTAATGACGACGAGTCAGACAGCCAGCCTG
>Ga0153936_100184_pt1 | contig 15904 bp, 11 predicted proteins | sample TSNJ020MetaG_FD_102272 | JGI IMG/M metagenome (GOLD analysis project Ga0153936, IMG submission 102272) | Attine ant fungus gardens microbial communities from New Jersey, USA - TSNJ020 MetaG | ecosystem: Host-associated > Fungi > Mycelium > Unclassified | place: USA: New Jersey, Wharton State... | reverse complement strand
GTTTTGCTATTCAGTACCCCGCTCAGGGCCTGGACAAGGACATCGATATTACCGCCCTTTGCCACAATGCCGATAAAGTCACTACGTGGGATATTCCCCATGCTCCCCAGTAACCAGATGATATAGAGAACCAGGGCGAGCACCGTTCCCCATAACAGACAACGACGGATGATATCCGGGTTTTTACCATAGTACTTCATCAGGCTCGGTACATTGCCATGATAGCCAAACGAAGCAAGGCAGAAAGGTAATGTCATCAGCAGATAGGGTAAATAGCTGGGGTTAACCGCATTACTGTTGAGTAATGTGGCGGGTTCGATATGCCAGAGCAGTCCACCGAATGTCATAAAAAAGGTGATAATTTTTGCCCCTAGCATAATCGCCGTCATGCGGCTGACGGCCCGGGTACTCAGCCAGACAATAAAGGCTACCAGCAAGGCAAATAACAGGCCAGATAAGCGTTCTGACAGGGCAAAGCCCATTTTCTCTAAGGTATGATGGATAACCGAGCCGCTGGCCGAGATGTAGGCATAGGTTAAAATATAGAGCACAAAGGCTATGGATAAGCCATTGATAATATTCCAGCCCTGGCCGAGCAGGTCTTTGGTGACCGTGTCAAAACTCGACCCGACCCGATAATTAAGATTGGCTTCGAGGATCATTAATCCGGAATGCAGCATACAGAACCAGGTAAAAACCAGGGCGGCCATTGACCAAAAAAACCATGCGCCTGACATCACAACCGGGAGAGAAAACATGCCTGCCCCAATAATCGTGCCTCCGATTATCATGATGCCGCCGAAGAGAGGTGGCGTTTTACGAATGGATAAATCAGCCATAGCAAAGTCCTGAATAAATGAAAAAATGTCCTCCGGTTCATTGTACCAGTACATGAGTACATTCAGCATAAAAAAAAGCCCCGATCGCGATAATCAGGGCTTTTTATCTATTTTTTAATCAAACCGAAACAGATTATCGGTTAATTATGCATCACCGAAGCGACGACGTGCGCTGGAAGCGCCATCTTCGCGACGCGGACCACGGCCACCTTCACGACGCTCACCGCTAAAGCTACGGCCGGCACCGCCTTCACGGCGTGGACCGCGACCGCCTTCACGACGCTCACCGCTAAAGTTACGACCAGCACCACCGCCACGACGCTCACCAGAACGCTCCGGACGAGGCTGGGCATCACCCATCAGCTGCATATTCATTGGTTTGTTCAGAATACGCGTACGGGTAAAGTGCTGCAGAACTTCACCCGGCATGCCTTTTGGCAATTCGATGGTGGAGTGGGAAGCAAACAGCTTGATGTTACCGATATAACGGCTGCTGATGTCGCCTTCGTTAGCAATCGCACCAACGATATGACGGACTTCAACACCATCATCACGGCCCACTTCGATACGATACAGTTCCATATCACCGGCATCGCGACGCTCACGACGTGGACGGTCTTCACCACCACGCTCTGAACGTTCACCGCGTGGAGCACGATCGCCACGACGCTCGAAACGATCGTCACGCTCACGGAATTCACGACGAGGACGCATCGGTGCATCTGGTGGCAGGATCAGTGGACGTTCACCCTGAGCCATTTTCAGCAAGGCTGCGGCCAGAGTTTCAATGTCCAGCTCATCTTCGCCTGGCTGAATTTTAGCCAGCAGTGCGCGGTATTGGTCTAAATCGCTGCTTTCCAGCTGTTGCTGGACTTTAGCGGCAAATTTAGCCAGACGACGCTCGCTGAGCAGTTCTGCGTTTGGCAGTTCCGCTTCAGGAATGGTCAGCTTCATGGTGCGTTCAATGTTACGCAGCAGGCGACGTTCACGGTTCTCAACGAACAGTAAGGCGCGGCCCGCACGACCAGCACGACCGGTACGGCCAATACGGTGAACGTAAGACTCTGAGTCCATTGGAATGTCGTAGTTAACGACCAGACTAATGCGCTCAACGTCCAGACCACGGGCGGCAACATCGGTAGCAATCAGAATATCAAGACGGCCATCTTTCAGACGTTCCAGAGTCTGCTCACGCAGGGCCTGGTTCATGTCACCATTCAGGGCAGCGCTATTATAGCCGCTACGCTCAAGGGCTTCGGCCACTTCCAGCGTGGCATTTTTGGTACGCACGAAAATAATCGCCGCATCAAAGTCTTCAGCTTCAAGGAAACGCACCAGCGCTTCATTTTTACGCATGCCATAAACAGACCAGTAGCTCTGGCTGATGTCCGGGCGCGTAGTGACGCTGGATTGAATACGCACTTCCTGCGGCTCTTTCATAAAGCGGCGGGTAATCCGACGAATAGCTTCTGGCATAGTGGCAGAGAACAGCGCCGTTTGATGCTCAGCCGGGATTTGCGCCATGATGGTTTCAACATCTTCGATGAAGCCCATACGCAACATTTCATCCGCTTCATCCAGTACCAGACCTTTCAGGCTGGAGAGGTTGAGCGTACCGCGCTTGAGGTGGTCAAGCAGACGGCCTGGCGTACCCACAACAATTTGTGGTCCCTGACGTAATGCGCGCAGCTGCACGTCATAACGCTGACCACCATACAGCGCAACAACATTGACGCCCTGCATGTGTTTAGAGAAATCAGTCATCGCTTCTGCAACCTGAACTGCCAGCTCACGCGTAGGTGCCAGCACCAAAATTTGGGGTGCTTTAAGCGCCGCGTCGAGATTATTCAGTAAAGGAAGAGAAAACGCTGCGGTTTTACCGCTACCGGTTTGAGCCATGCCCAAAACATCGCGTCCGCTGAGTAAGTGGGGAATACATTCGGCCTGAATCGGAGAAGGTTTTTCATAACCTAAATCGTTCAGTGCTTCAATAATGGATGTATTCAGCCCAAGATCGGAAAAAGTAATGTCTAATTCAGCCATGTAGTACGTGTGCCTCATAAATGGCGGCCAGTCTACATAACTCATCGTGAAATTTAACTGCAATTTTCATTGAAAAGTGTGAACCGGCTCAAATTTGGTTGATTAACGAACAAAAACGCCCTCACCCGTTAAGGTGATGACTTTAACTACTCAAAGTATAAAAAGGCTGTCGTTGTTCGTCAGCTATTGCTGGTCCGATTCTGCCAGGTCATCTTGTTCCTGGCCCAAGAGCGCTAATTCCAACAATGCATAACGGTGTTCAACGTAGTTGTGTACGTTGTTAGCAACCGCTAACTTGAACAGTGCCGTAGCGCTGTCCTTTTCCCCCAGACTTAGGTAATACTTACCTAAATAGAAGTTGGTTTCACTGAGATGCTCAGCGAGCGAAGTGTTATCCGGTGCGTTCTCTTTGAGCCTTTTCATTAGTTCAGCTTCACTAATGTGGCCCAGATAGAACTCGACAATATTCCATCCCCATTGTTCTTTGTCCGACTTATCAAAGCGCTGTTGTAACGCCTGATTAGCCTGTTTCTCATTCATATTGCGTTCAACAATATAGAGCCACAGACTGCGGAAAGGATCATTGGGATCGTCTTGATAAAACGCCAGCAGATCATCCTGCGCCAATCGGTCACGGCCACCGTAATAAAGTGCGATGCCACGATTTAAATGCGCGTAGTTGTAAGTTGGATCAAGCTCAAGTACAGAATCAAACGCTTCATAGGCAGCATCAAAATTGCCTGCCTGCGTTAAATAAATGCCTAAGTAATTGAATACTTCAGGCATATCGGGTCGGATTGCCAACGCTTGCGAGAAATCATTCCGCGCAAGAGCACGCAAACCAAGACTATCATACAACACTCCGCGCTCATATAAAAGCTGCGCGCGTTCATCATCGGTTAAAGCCCGGCTAGCCAGTATTTGTTCCATTCGTGCCAGGATAACCTCTTGCTGAAGCGAAGGCTGTAATGGCACTGCGAGAACCTCGTTTTTACGCCATGCAGAATTGCTGCATCCGGCCAGTGTGATAGCTGTCGCAACAAAACACCAGCGCAAAAAAGGCTTCATTTACACTCCCGAAGACAACAAATAGTGAACATCCCTATTCCCCGGCTGCATAACGGGGCATCCTGCCCCGTTATAAAGATAAAAAGTTATCTATCTCACGACAACATTAATGAAGCCAGTCTTATTCAGCATCTGGTGCAGCGGGGGCTGCGTTTTCAGCTGAAGACTGTTCAGTCGCTTCTTTAATGCTAAGACGCACACGACCCTGACGATCAACTTCGAGAACTTTAACCGGTACTTCCTGACCCATTTGCAGGTAGTCAGTCACTTTCTCGACGCGTTTATCGGCAATCTGAGAAATATGTACCAGCCCTTCTTTGCCGCCACCAATAGCAACAAAAGCACCGAAATCAACAATGCGGGTTACTTTACCATTATAGATACGACCCACTTCGATTTCAGCAGTGATCTCTTCGATACGACGAATAGCATGTTTTGCTTTATCGCCATCGGTTGCCGCAATCTTCACGGTACCGTCATCTTCGATTTCAATGGTGGTGCCGGTTTCTTCGGTCAGAGCACGAATAACTGCGCCACCTTTACCGATCACATCCTTGATTTTATCAGGATTGATCTTAATCGTGTGTATACGAGGTGCAAATTCAGAAATATCACCGCGTGGAGCATTGATAGCCTGTTCCATAACGCTCAGGATATGCAAACGCGCACCTTTAGCCTGGCTCAGAGCAGCCTGCATGATTTCACGGGTAATACCTTCGATTTTAATATCCATCTGCAGCGCAGAGATACCTTCGCGGCTACCGGCAACTTTAAAGTCCATATCGCCCAGATGATCTTCATCACCCAGAATATCAGACAGGACGACAAAGTTGTCACCCTCTTTCACCAGGCCCATCGCGATACCCGCAACAGCGGCTTTAATCGGTACGCCTGCATCCATCAGCGCCAGAGAAGCACCACACACGGAAGCCATGGAAGAAGAACCGTTGGACTCAGTGATTTCAGACACCACACGCACGGTGTATGGGAAACGGTCAGCTTCTGGCATAACCGCTAACACACCACGTTTTGCCAGACGACCATGACCAATTTCACGGCGTTTTGGCGACCCGACCATACCGGTTTCACCGACAGAGTACGGAGGGAAGTTGTAGTGGAACAGGAAAGTATCAGTCCGCTCACCCATTAATTCATCCAGGGTTTGCGCATCACGAGCCGTTCCCAGGGTAGCGGTTACCAGCGCCTGAGTTTCACCGCGGGTAAACAGTGCAGAACCGTGGGTACGTGGCAGTACACCGGTACGCACATCCAGACCACGAATCATATCTTTTTCACGACCATCGATACGTGGCTCACCACGCAGGACGCGGCTACGAACCACATTCTTCTCGATAGCATGCAGGATTTCACCGATTTCGGCTTCATCCAGAGTTTCATCTTCTGACAGCAAAGCCGTCGTCACGTCAGACTTGATAACATCAATCTGCGCATAACGCTCTTGCTTGTCAGTAATACGGTAAGCATCGCTCAGACGGCCTTCAGCAAGGGCAGCAACGCGGGCGTTCAACGCCTCATTCACCGCTTCTGGCTGCCAGTCCCAACGTGGTTTGCCCGCTTCGGCAACCAGCGCGTTGATGTTCTGGATAACAACCTGCTGTTGCTCATGACCGAAGACAACGGCACCCAGCATTTGATCTTCACTGAGCAGCTCGGCTTCAGACTCAACCATCAGGACTGCGCCTTCGGTACCGGCAACCACCAGGTCCAGTTTAGAGACTTTGATTTCATCGGCGGTTGGGTTCAGCACATACTGGTCATTGATATAACCGACACGCGCGGCACCGATTGGGCCATTGAATGGAATACCAGACAGGCTCAGAGCCGCTGATGCACCAATCATCGCCACGATATCAGGGTTAACCTGTGGGTTAACAGAAACAACGGTCGCGATAACCTGAACTTCGTTAACAAAACCTTCCGGGAACAGAGGACGTACCGGGCGGTCAATCAGGCGGGCAATCAGCGTTTCGCCTTCGCTTGGACGGCCTTCACGGCGGAAGAAGCTCCCCGGGATACGGCCAGCAGCGTAAGTACGCTCCTGATAGTTAACCGTCAGCGGGAAGAAGTCCTGACCAGCTTTCGCTTTTTTCTGACCAACAACGGTAACGAACACTGAGGTGTCGTCCATGCTGACCATCACGGCTGCCGTTGCCTGGCGAGCCATCATACCGGTTTCAATGGTCACGGTATGCTGACCATACTGGAATTTACGAACTATCGGATTCAGCAAAATAATATCCTTAAATAAGACGGGTGCAGTCATTAATGCACAACCGTAAGTACCCGATCTTTATTACATCCTCGCGACTAATGACAAGTCTTAACCCAAAAGCGATAAAACTTCTCATTAGCCGCGCGAACCTCTGCAACAAAGATCACATTTAGCAACAATACAGTAGTTTCAATATAATTGCTGCGCCTGGTTGAAAAAAGGGGCCCTATAAAGGCCCCTTTTATGAAACTCGCAAGACTTAGCGACGCAGACCCAGACGTTCGATCAGGCTGGTGTAGCGTGCAACATCTTTACGTTTCAGGTAGTCGAGCAGTTTACGACGCTGAGAAACCATACGCAGCAGACCACGACGGCTGTGGTGATCTTTTTTGTGCTCTGCAAAGTGACCTTGCAGGTGGCTAATCTGTGCAGTCAGCAGGGCAACCTGAACTTCGGTAGAACCGCTGTCGTTAGTACCACGACCAAACTCAGAAACGATTTTAGCTTTAGCTTCAACGCTTAGAGACATTTTATAACTCCGGAATTATAGAAAAAAAATAGGGTGCCGATCTCTAATTCAGCAACCACAGTGACTGTCTGAGAAGGAAAAAAACTTCTACAGCCAGTAAGCAGCATCATTTTACCTGTAGCGGCCTGTTATCGCAAGGTAACAGCGTACCCTATAGCGGATACTCAACCACTAAACGGCGGGGAGCCACGCGCCCATCATCACTAATTTCAGCCATACCGATAAATTTGCCTGCCTCGCCTTCCGTCACGCGCACCAGACCTTTGCTCGGTGCACCGGCGACTCGTACCGGTTGTCCATTTTTAAAATAGACCGCGACGTCAGGTAACAGGTTAACCAGCGGAAAATCTGCAGCCGGGCTATCCATCGGCATCAATAGTGGGTCAAGCAGGCTTGCCGGCGAGACCCCCTCAGACTCAGCACGCGCCACCAGGGCATTGAGCTGCTCCAGGGTCACCATCCGTTCAACAGGATAGGTACTCACCGCCAGGCGACGCAGGAAAGTCACATGTGCGCCACAGCCGAGTTTTTCACCGAGGTCGTCAATAATGGTACGAATATAGGTGCCTTTCGAGCAGTGTATCTCCAGCTCCAGTTCGTTACCTTCATGACGAATAAACAGCAGTTCATACACCACTATCGGTCTGGCTTCGCGAATCACCTCAATGCCCTGGCGAGCATATTCATACAGCGGCCTGCCCTGATGTTTTAGGGCTGAATACATTGAGGGAATTTGTTCGCTTGCCCCGCGGAAGCTATCCAGCGCGGCGGCTAACTGTTCGGCAGTAAAGTTCACCGGGCGTTCTTCAACCACCGTGCCATCGGCATCAGAGGTATCGGTACGCTGTCCCAGACGCGCGATAACGCGGTAACGCTTATCGGAGTCCAGTAAGTACTGGGAAAACTTTGTTGCCTCACCCAGGCAAATGGGAAGCATACCGGTGGCAAGGGGATCGAGTGCCCCGGTATGTCCTGCCCGATTAGCGTTGTAAATACGTTTTACTTTCTGCAAGGCATCGTTAGATGACAGGCCCTGTGGCTTATCAAGTAACAATACGCCGTGTATATCACGACCACGACGACGAGGGCGACTCATCAATCCTCCTTGGTGTCGTCCGTGTTCACACGACGCTCGTCATCATGACGGATGACGTTGGACACCAGGTTAGACATTCTCATGCCTTCAACTAATGAGTTGTCGTAGAAGAAAGTCAGTTCCGGTACGATGCGCAAGCGCATGGCTTTACCCAGTAAACTGCGAATATAACCAGATGCATCCTGCAGAACCTTGATGCCTTCTTTCACCGCCTGTTCATCTTTGTCATTTAAAAACGTCACAAAGACTTTGGCATAGGCTAAATCGCGTGAAACCTCTACACCAGAAACGGTTGTCATCATCCCAAGGCGCGGGTCTTTAATTTCGCGCTGCAGAATGATAGCAATCTCTTTTTGGAGTTCCTGAGAAACACGCTGTGGGCGACCAAATTCTTTCGCCATAATAATTTCTCCAGACAAAACGGGGGGCACATCGGCCCCCCAGAATAATGAGTGTAGTTCGACTATCAGGAGATGATACGCTTGATCTCGATGATTTCGAATACTTCAATCACGTCGCCTACGCGAACGTCATTGTAGTTTTTCACCCCGATACCACATTCCATGCCGTTACGCACTTCATTGGCATCATCTTTAAAGCGACGCAGGGACTCAAGCTCGCCTTCATAGATAACAACGTTATCACGCAGTACGCGGATTGGGTTGTGACGTTTAACCACACCTTCAGTAACCATACAACCTGCAATGGCACCAAATTTCGGTGATTTAAACACGTCACGAACTTCTGCCAGACCCAGAATTTGCTGTTTCAGCTCTGGAGACAGCATACCGCTCATGGCTGCTTTCACTTCGTCAATCAGGTTATAGATAACGGAGTAGTAACGCAGATCCAGGCTTTCAGCATCAATCACGCGGCGGGCTGAAGCATCAGCACGGACGTTGAAGCCAACGAGGATAGCGTTAGAAGCCGCAGCAAGCGTGGCATCGGTTTCAGTAATACCACCAACACCGGAACCGATAATTTTCACTTTAACTTCATCGGTTGACAGTTTCAGCAAGGAGTCACTGATAGCTTCAACAGAACCCTGAACGTCTGCTTTAAGCACGATGTTCACTTCAGACACTTCGCCTTCGGTCATGTTGGCGAACATGTTTTCCAGTTTAGATTTCTGCTGACGAGCCAGTTTAACTTCGCGGAATTTGCCCTGACGATACAAAGCAACTTCACGAGCTTTCTTCTCATCACGTACCACGGTCACTTCATCACCCGCTGCCGGAACGCCTGACAGGCCGAGGATTTCAACAGGAATAGAAGGACCGGCTTCGGTCACTTCGCGTCCCAGTTCGTCACGCATCGCACGAACGCGGCCATATTCAAAGCCACACAGCACGATATCGCCTTTGTTCAGGGTACCTTCACGAACCAGTACGGTCGCGACAGGACCACGGCCTTTATCGAGGAAAGACTCGATAACGACACCGCTGGCCATACCTTTACGTACTGCTTTCAGCTCCAGAACTTCAGCCTGCAGCAGGATAGCATCAAGCAGTTCGTCGATACCGGTTCCGGCTTTGGCGGAAACGTGGACAAACTGGCTTTCGCCGCCCCACTCTTCTGGCATGATGCCGTACTGAGACAGTTCGGTTTTAACGCGGTCTGGATCGGCTTCTGGCTTATCGATTTTGTTCACGGCAACAACAACAGGAACCTGCGCTGCTTTCGCGTGTTGAATCGCTTCGACGGTCTGTGGCATCACGCCATCATCCGCGGCAACAACCAGAACAACGATATCCGTCGCCTGAGCACCACGAGCACGCATAGAGGTAAACGCGGCGTGTCCCGGTGTATCCAGGAAGGTCACCATACCGTTGTCAGTTTCTACGTGGTATGCACCGATGTGCTGAGTAATACCACCGGCCTCACCAGAAGCAACCTTGGTGGAGCGAATGTAGTCGAGTAATGAGGTTTTACCGTGGTCAACGTGACCCATGATGGTCACAACCGGAGCACGTGACTCGGATGCAGCACCGGTATCACGGTCACTCATTACCGCTTCTTCCAGTTCGTTTTCACGACGCAGGATAACTTTGTGGCCCATTTCTTCAGCAACCAGCTGAGCAGTTTCCTGGTCAATAACCTGGTTGATGGTGGCCATGGCGCCCAGCTTCATCATCGCTTTGATGACCTGAGAGCCTTTAACGGCCATTTTGTTAGCAAGTTCAGCAACGGTGACGGTTTCGCCGATAACGACGTCACGGTTAACAACCTGAGCCGGTTTATTAAAGCTCTGCTGTAAGGAACTTGGCTTACGCTTGCCTTTACCGCCGCGAACCGCAGCACGGGCTTCTTCACGGTCAGCTTTAGACTCGCCGTGCTTACCGCCTGCTTTTTTCTGGCGTGGTGCTTTTGCCGCAGCACGACCACGACCACGACCGCCTTCAACTTCACGATCGTTTTCGTCTTCTGCCTGACGGGCATGCTGAGAGGTGGTGACATGATAATCGGACTTATCATCTTCAACACTTTCCGGCTGCTCTGCCCAGACGGCGGCATTGGCTTCTGCCATGCGGCGGGCTTCTTCTGCCACGCGACGGGCATCTTCTTCGAGTTTGCGGCGCGCTTCTTCTTCCGCTTTACGCTTCAGTTCGGCTGCTTCTGCTTCTCGGCGGGCTTTTTCGGCTTGGGCGCTTTTCGTCATATCGTCAGATTGTTGATGGGTCACTTTGTCTTTTTCCGCAGCTGCACGTTTCGCTTTCTCGGCGACTTCACGCTTAGCCTGTTCTTCAGCATCACGCTTAGCTTTTTCTTGTGCCTCACGTTTGGCAGCTTCCTCTGCCTCACGACGGGCTTGCTCTTCCGCTTCACGCTGCGCCTGTTCTTCCGCGGCAAGACGTTCTGCCTCTTGCGGGTCACGTTTTACAAAGGTGCGCTTCTTGCGGACTTCAATTTGCACCGATTTACTTTTCCCACCGGTACCTGGAATATTTAAAGTACTGCGCGTTTTGCGCTGTAACGTTAATTTATCTGGCGCAGACCCATGCTCACTGCTCAGGTGCGTCAATAGTGTTTGTTTCTCTTGCGCGGAAACAGAATCATCAGCAGACTTCGGGATCCCTGCATCAGCAAATTGCTGTACCAGGCGGTCCACGGAGGTCTGAATCTCTGCGGCCAGCGCTTTTACGGTTACATCTGTCATGCTGTTCCTTCCTGCTACAGTTTATTACGCTTCGCCGCCAAACCAGCAAATGTTGCGTGCTGCCATGATAAGCTCCCCAGCTTTTTCACTGGTCAAGCCTTCAATATCAGACAGGTCATCAACACCTTGCTCAGCAAGGTCTTCCAGCGAGCTAACACCACGTGCAGCCAATTTAAAGGCCAGCTGGCGATCTAATCCCTCAAGATTTAACAGATCTTCTGACGGCTTCTTGTCGCCAAGACTCTCTTCCTGAGCCAGTGCCAAAGTGGTGAGCGCGTTTTTAGCGCGATCGCGTAATGCTTCCACAGTGTCTTCATCAAGACCATCGATTTCAAGTAGCTCATTGACTGGTACGTAGGCCAGTTCTTCAAGCGTTGAGAAACCTTCTTCGACCAACACAGTGGCGAAATCCTCGTCAATATCGAGGTGTTTAGTGAAGATATCAATCGCTGCGTGCGCTTCAGCCTGATGTTTAGCCTGAAGATCGTCCACCGTCATGACATTCAGTTCCCAACCGCTGAGCTGTGATGCCAAACGCACGTTTTGACCGTTACGACCAATCGCCTGAGCCAGGTTACCGGCTTCTACCGCGATATCCATTGTGTGTTTATCTTCATCAACCACAATAGAGGCAACGTCAGCAGGTGCCATCGCATTGATAACAAACTGGGCAGGATTATCATCCCACAAAACGATATCAATACGCTCACCGGCAAGCTCGGTCGATACTGCCTGTACACGCGCACCGCGCATGCCTACACAGGCACCTACCGGGTCGATACGCTTGTCATTGGTTTTCACCGCAATCTTGGCACGAGAACCTGGGTCACGCGCTGCGGCTTTGATTTCAATAACTTCTTCGCCAATTTCCGGCACTTCAATACGGAAAAGCTCAACCAGCATTTCCGGCTTAGAACGGCTAACGAACAGTTGAGCCCCGCGCGCTTCCGGACGTACTGCATAGAGTACACCGCGAATACGGTCGCCTGGGCGGAAGTTTTCACGTGGCAGCATATCTTCACGCAGGATAACGGCTTCCGCGTTGTTACCCAAGTCGAGAGAGATATTATCGCGGTTCACTTTTTTAACCACGCCGGTGATGATTTCACCTTCCTGCTCGCGGAACTGATCAACCACCATTGCCCGTTCAGCTTCACGTACTTTTTGTACAATAACCTGTTTTGCGGTTTGCGTGGTAATACGGTCAAAGGTCACAGACTCAATCTGGTCTTCAACGTATTCACCAACATTAAATGCAGGATCTTCAAAACGTGCCGCTTCGAGGGTAATTTCACGCGTCGGCTGAGTCACTTCTTCTACAATCACCCAGCGGCGGAAGGTATCAAAATCACCACTTTTACGGTCAATGCTGACACGAACGTCGATTTCCTGCTCATATTTTTTCTTGGTTGCGGTTGCCAACGCACTTTCCAGCGCTTCAAAAATCTTCTCACGCGGTAAAGATTTCTCATTGGAGACAGCTTCGACAACAGCCAAAATTTCTTTGTTCATCCTGGGTTTTCACCTCAATCCAAACTATTAAAAGTGGGGTACCAGGTTCGCTTTCTGGATGTTGCTCAGTGCGAACACTTCGTCTTTGCCTTCGACCGTAACCGTTATCATTTCACCGTCGACAGATTTAATAATCCCCTGCCATTTACGACGGTTTTGCACAGCCATACGTAATACAATGCTCACCTCTTCACCGGTAAAGCGTACGTAATGTTCCGCAGTGAACATCGGACGGTCAAGTCCTGGTGAGGAAACTTCCAGGTTATAGGCGACAGTAATTGGATCTTCGACATCTAAAACAGCACTGACCTGGTGACTGACATCAGCACAATCATCAACATTGATGCCTTCTTCACTATCAATATAGATACGCAGCGTTGATTGGCGACCACGGACAAATTCAATGCCAACCAGTTCGTAACCCAGCGCCTCGACAGGTGCTGAAATCATCTCAGTTAATTTTTGCTCTAATGTGGACAAGGCCACCCCCAAGACATAAAAAAAGGGCTTAAAGCCCAGTTATTCTGAAATCAGATAACAAAAAACCCCGATAAATCGGGGTTTTGTCTAACTGAACCCTGTACGCCGCGAAGCGGCTCGGACACAGTCCGGGAGAAATTTTTCCAAATGTGTTGCGACTACATCGCTTGATGCTCACAGCATATTTGAAAAATGATTCTCAGGGAAAGTGGTTGCGGGGGCCGGATTTGAACCGACGACCTTCGGGTTATGAGCCCGACGAGCTACCAAGCTGCTCCACCCCGCGTCCGAAACGTGGCAAATATTACGCCAGTATTGCTTAAATTGCAAGAATTGCTGGGATTTGGTACCGAGGACGGGACTTGAACCCGTAAGCCCAATCGGGCACTACCACCTCAAGGTAGCGTGTCTACCAATTCCACCACCTCGGCACTCTTTTAATCCAGTTAATGCAGTATTATCGGATTAAATCTTACTGCGGGATATCGCTGCTCGGCTTGGTAGGTGCCGCTGGCGCAGTCTGCTCAGCTTGTGCTGGCTGACTTAAATTATCCCACTCGCTTCCTTTACCTGATTTATTGGCGCTCAGATTGCCCAGAACAAGGCTAATTATAAAGAACAGCGTTGCTAAAACTGCAGTCATACGGGTCATGAAGTTACCAGAACCGTTTGAACCGAACAGCGTAGCAGATGCGCCTGCTCCAAAGGAGGCTCCCATATCAGCGCCTTTACCCTGCTGCAGCATAACCAGACCAACAAGGGCTACAGCTACAATAAGGAAAATAACTAAAAGAGCTTCGTACATAATTAACCTATTCCTTGCGGGTTTACCGCGCCCAATTTGCTTCAAATCAGTAAAGCGGGAGTGTATTAGATTCCCTAGTGAAGCGGGTGAGAATACTAACCAAAGTCATATGGCTGCGCAAGCGCATTTTCGCCACATTGTACTGACTGCGGAAAAAAACAGCAAATCAATAAAGTTAAAGACTTAAAACCGGCGCAATCGCAGCCGGTTTTATTGATTTAGCCTTAAACCGCTTTGACCGCATCGGCAATACGGTTGGCAAAGGCCGTCACCTGCTCTTCATTTTCGCCTTCAACCATCACACGAATTAATGGCTCGGTCCCCGACTTACGCAGCAGAACCCGGCCGCGTCCGGCCAGCGCCTGTTCCACTTCGCCAGTCACCCGTTTAACGGTTTCATTTTCCAGGGGATCATTGGCTCCGGCGGCAAAGCGGACATTGACCAGAATCTGCGGGAATAGCTGCATCCCGCTACAAAGCTCGCTTAATGTCATGCCGTTACGGACAATCGCGGTGAGCACTTGCAAACCTGAGACAATGCCGTCGCCGGTGGTTGTTTTATCCAGCAAAATGACATGACCGGAGTTTTCAGCCCCCAACTGCCAGCCTTTTTCCTGCAGTTTCTCGAGTACATAGCGGTCGCCCACTTTGGCACGGACAAACGGAATGCCCAGCTCTTTTAGCGCAATCTCAAGCCCCATATTGCTCATCAGGGTCCCGACGGCACCGCCGCGTAACTGTCCCTGACGCAGCCCTTCCCGGGCTATGATATAGAGAATCTGGTCGCCATCGACTTTCTGACCATGCTCATCAACCATCATGACCCGGTCGCCATCGCCATCAAAAGCAATGCCGAGGTTTGCCTTTTCAGCAAGAACCCGCGCCTGCAGCAGGCTAACATCGGTTGCACCACATTTTTCGTTGATATTCAGGCCATTTGGCTCACAGCCAATGGTGATAACTTCCGCACCCAGCTCACGCAGCACATTGGGGGCAATGTGGTAAGTCGCACCATTGGCACAGTCAACAACGATTTTCAGGCCGCTAAGGCTCAGTTCGTTAGGGAAAGTCCCTTTACAGAACTCAATATAACGTCCGGCGGCGTCCACTATCCGGCTGGCTTTCCCCAACTCCGCTGAGTCAACGCAGGTCAGTTCTTTTTCCATTTCCGCTTCAATGGCCTCTTCAACCGCATCCGGCAGTTTAGTGCCATCAATTGAGAAGAATTTAATCCCGTTGTCATAGAAAGGATTATGGGAAGCAGAGATAACAATCCCGGCTTCAGCCCGGAATGTCCGGGTCAGATAGGCGACCGCTGGGGTCGGCATAGGGCCGGTGAAGGCGGCAGACAGCCCTGCGGCGGCCAATCCGGCTTCCAGCGCTGACTCCAGCATATAGCCAGAAATACGGGTATCTTTACCAATAATAACCTGACGCGAACCGTGGCGGGCCAGCACCTTCCCGGCGGCCCAGCCAAGTTTTAATACGAAATCCGGGGTGATAGGCGCATCACCCACGCGCCCACGAATGCCATCGGTACCAAAATATTTACGATTACTCATAACGCTTGTTTTCCTTCGCAGACAAGGTTGCTTCAACCACACGGATGGCATCGACCGTCTCTTTTACATCGTGTACCCGCAGGATATGCGCCCCTTGCATCGCAGCAATAACTGCGCAGGCAAGACTGCCGCTTAACCGTTGGTCGGGTCCGACATTCAGTAATTGGCCAATCATGGACTTCCGTGACATACCGACCAATAGCGGCAGACCAAAGTGGTGAAAAGCCGACAGTTTTGCCAGTAGCTGGTAGTTATGGCCCAGATTTTTACCGAAGCCAAAGCCCGGGTCGAGCAACAATTTATCTTTTGCGATGCCCGCCGCTTCACAACGGGCAATATGTTCGATAAAAAACCGCTCAACATCGGTGAATACATCATTATAGTGGGGAGTTTGCTGCATCGTGCGCGGTTCGCCCTGCATATGCATTAAACACACTGGCAGGCCGGTTTCAGCCGCGGCTTGCAATGCGCCCGGCATCTGCAAAGATCGCACATCATTGATTAAATGCGCCCCGGCGCTCGCCGACTCTCTGATAACCTCTGGGCGCGAGGTATCAACGGATATCCATACCTCAAAACG
>Ga0153936_100182_pt1 | contig 15944 bp, 17 predicted proteins | sample TSNJ020MetaG_FD_102272 | JGI IMG/M metagenome (GOLD analysis project Ga0153936, IMG submission 102272) | Attine ant fungus gardens microbial communities from New Jersey, USA - TSNJ020 MetaG | ecosystem: Host-associated > Fungi > Mycelium > Unclassified | place: USA: New Jersey, Wharton State... | reverse complement strand
TTATCGAATTTTCGGCCATGCTGAGAAACGCTAATAAGCCGATAACCGGCAAGAGGGGCAATAACCCGAGGAGGCCCGATGCATTACCGGATACTGATACTCTTAACAGCCACTTTGGCACTGGTGGCCTGCACGCCGGATAAAGCCGCGCCGGCCAGGCAAGAAACGGTGGCCTGCCAGCACTACCGATTGATGCTCACCGCTCCCATGCCCCCAGAGGTGATGCAACGCCTGGCGGCAGACTGCCAACGCTCTCGCCTGGCAGACTAGTCAGCCGTTAAGCCGGGGTTTACTATCCGAGATATTCAATAATCGACAGGCCGCCGTTATAGTCAGTGCTGTAGATTATCCCTTGCGCATCGACAAACACATCGCAGGATTGAATAACCTGTGGCCGCCCCGGGCGGGTATCCATCATTTTCGCCGGAGCCGCCGGTACCAGCGCCCCGGTTTCTACCGGCCGGTACGGGTTAGAGATATCATAGGCCCTCACCCCGGCGTTCTGATAAGTGGCAAAAATCAGGGTTGAGCTGATAAAACTGCCCGGGCGGTTTTCATGGAGATTATGCGGGCCAAAATGTGCCCCCTTCGCCACATAATCCCGTTCATCTGGCTGGGGAAACGTGGAAATACTCACCGGATTCGCCGGGTCGCGAATATCAAACACCCAGATTAGCTTCTCGCCATCTTCCTGATTATCCAGCACCGCTTCATCAAGCACCACCAACAGCGAGCGGTCAGGCAGTGGCAAGGCGGTGTGCGTCCCGCCGCCGAAAGGCGGACTCCAGTTACGGTGGCTGATAAGTTTAGGCTGGGTACGGTCTTTGACATCAAGTAAAGTCAGACCGCCGTCGCGCCAGCTACCATAGGCCGTATCACCGGCAATAATGGCATGGTGTAAGGCGTAGCGTTTTCCCTCCGGCCAGGTGGGGGTTTCACCGGCCGCCTGGTTCATGCCAGGTAGCCACCAGCGCCCGGCTACCTCAGGTTTACGCGGATTAGCTAAGTCAATGGTCAGGAAAATATAATCACTAAAGCCATCAATCAGGGCGGATACATAAGCCCAGCGCCCGCCCACATACCAGATACGGTGAATACCAATCCCGCTCAGGGACAGAAAGCTTATTTCTTGCGGCTTATCGGGGGTGGAGATATCAAAAATACGCAAGCCAGCCTGCCAGCCCTTGTCATTAATATCCCGCACCGTTTCACCAACCGATCGGGTGTAATAGACCTTTTCGTCGGCAAAGCGCGCATCGGCAAACAGATCCCGGGCATTGATAACCAGTAATAAATCATCATGCGCCTGCAGATGGACATTCCAGGTGCCCGGCGGGGCCGGGATATAGTTAACCGTTTTCGGCTGGCTTGGCGAGCGAACGTCCACCACCGAAAAGCCCTGGGAAACCATATGGCCGATATAGGCAAAACCCCGGTGAACCATTACCTGCACGCCGTCGGGCCGCCCGCCCTGGTCACTATGGCCAATAAGCCGCATATTGCGGCTATATTCAGGGGGTTGAAGATGCGTTGTCATGCAAAACCCTTACTTATTTTTAGCTTCCAGTGTGGCAAACCAGGGGGCAATAAAATCTTCAGTTTGTCCCCAGCCTGGAATAATCTTGCCCAGCGAGGCCACATTCACCGCCCCTGGCTGGGCTACCAGCAAGGCCTGAGGAATAACCGCCGCTTTAAACTCATAACTGGCAGGGGTTGACTCACCGGCAATTTTATTGGCAATCAGCCGCACGTTAGTCGCACCAATCAGCTTAGGATCAACCGCTACACTCACTTTCCATGGACTGCCGGACTCACGCATCAGTTTTAAGTCCTGATTGGAAACGTCGATACTATAGAGTTTTATCTCGTTACGGTTGTTCTCTTTCAGTGCCTGATAAGCCCCCTGGCTAAAGGCATCCCAGGTTCCCCAAATCGCATCAATTTTCCCTTTCGGGTATTTAGCCAGAATCGCACCGACTTTGTTTGCCGTATCGCCCTGTACATCGGAGGAAACGGCGCCGATAGACTCCAGCTCTTTAATCCCCGGGTTTTGCTTTAACAGCACTTCATAAGCCGCCTGGCGACGATCCATCGGTGGGAAGCCCGCCACCCAGAGTTTTACGATATTGGCTTTACCGTTGAAATCTTTGATTAACTGACCGAATGACAGGTCGGTCAGCGAGGCATCATCCTGTTGAGTCACCGTCACGCCCGGGATGTCACCGCTAACGGCGGTATCAAATACCGCAACTTTAATACCGGCATCCACCGCTTTTTTCACCAGGGCGGTGGAGTACGGCTCGCGGCCCTGAGACAGAATAATACCGTCATATTTCTGACTGATCGCCTGATTCACAAAGTCCTGGAATTTGGCATCATCACCATTGCTAAGAAAGGTACTGATTTTAAAGCCCAGCTTTTTGCCTTCCTGCAGCGCGCCGGAAAGAAACTGAGTGGTATTGTCATCGGAGCCCAGATTACGAATGACCGCAATGCGAATCGGCCCTTCATGGGCAGCAATCGCCTCCGGGACCGGGGCTGGAGTTTGTGCATAGGCGGCGGTCGCGGTGAACAGGCCCAGCGCGATAATGGAAAGTGCGAACTTTTTCATATGGTATTCCCTGTAAAATTGGTTTGTCTGACGCCGGTGAAAGAAAAGTGCGTTTGCGGCTACAGGCGCTGACCTGCTGGCAAGCCAGTCCCCTTATGGCCGGGGTAGCGTGGGCACACCGGTTCCGACCTGAATCTTGTTAAACAGAAAAGCAATGACAGCTGCCGGAGATAAGCAAAGCCACCGCCTTTACCAGACCGTCCATTATGATTAATTTTCTGATTTAGCGAATTTTTCACAGCCAGGTCTGGCTGACAACTGCCTAAAAGATATAAGATAAAACAAAAAAGAATTAGCCATCTGGATGTCTATATATAACATCAGGTTAGTAATACCCATTAAGGACACCTTTTTATGAGTAATAGTGATATCCGCGTGGTACCGGGCCCGGCCAATTATTTTTCTCACAGCGGCAGCCTTGAGCGTCTGACTGAGTTTTTCACTGAAGAGCAACTCTCCCGTGCATTGTGGATTTATGGTGAGCGCGCGATTGAGGCCGCCACCCCTTTCCTGCCGGACAGTTTTCAGGCCCCCGGGGCGCAAAAAGTGCTCTTTAAAGGCCATTGCAGCGAAGCGGATGTTGCCCGCCTGGTGCAGCAGGCTGATGATAATCGCTCGCTGGTGATAGGGATTGGTGGCGGAGCGTTACTGGATACGGTAAAAGCCGTCGCCCGTCGCCTGCATCTGCCGGTCGTCGCTATTCCGACCATTGCCGCAACCTGTGCTGCCTGGACCCCTTTATCGGTCTGGTATAACGATGCCGGTCAGGCGCTGAGTTTTTAAATCTTTGATGATGCCAACTTTCTGGTGCTGGTTGAGCCGCAGATTATTCTTAACGCTCCTGAGCAATATCTGCTGGCGGGCATTGGCGATACCCTGGCTAAATGGTATGAAGCGGTGGTGCTGGCTCCCCAGCCTGATGCCTTACCTTTTACCGTTCGCCTGGGGCTTAATGCCGCGCTGGCGGTGCGGGATTTATTACTTGAGCACAGCGAACAGGCCTTGATTGACCAGAAGCGAGGCGAGTTAAGCCAGCATTTTCGCGATGTTGTCGACGGGATTATCGCCGGAGGCGGACTGGTGGGGGGCTTAGGGGAGCGCTTTACCCGCGTGGCCGCGGCTCATGCGGTGCATAATGGTCTGACTGTTGTACCGCAGACCGGCAAATTTTTGCACGGCACCAAAGTGGCTTACGGTATTCTGGTGCAAAGCGCCCTGCTGGGTCGGCAAGATGTGCTGGCGCAGCTGATTGCTGCCTACCGGCGCTTTAATCTGCCCACCAGCCTCGCGGCACTGGAGGTCGACATTAATAACCAAGAGCAACTCAATAACATCATCGCCCATACCCTGCGCCCGGTAGAGTCGATTCATTTCTTACCGGTGGAACTGACCCCCGAAAGCCTGCGTACCGCCTTTGAACTGGTGGAAAATTTCAGGGGGTAACGGCTAAGCACTGCCGTCTTATGACGGCGGTGCTGTTCAACAAGCCCATGACTTAGCCCAACGGAGCTGATTAGTGCGCCTCAATATACAGGGTGCGGCTGTAGGCTACATCTTCCGGGTTATTTATCGGATAGCCCTTCACCCAGGGCTTAATTAAGCGACTGTTAGTATATTGATATAACGGGGCAATAGGTGCCTGATCCAGAATAATTTTTTCCGCCTGATTGTAATCTTTATTACGATTAGCCGCCGTTGTTTCCAGCGCGGCATGACTGAGTATTTTATCGTAGCTGGCGGACTTAAATCCCGAGATATTTCCGCTGTGATTGGAGGTTAACAGGCTCAGGAAAGTGGATGGCTCATTGTAGTCCCCCACCCACGAGGCACGAATCACATCAAAATTGCCGGTGTTACGGCTATCAATATAGGTTTTCCACTCCTGGTTTTGCAGTTTGACCTCCACCCCCAGGTTGTTTTTCCACATTGAGGCGACGGCAATGGCAATTTTTTGATGGTTTTCCGAGGTATTATAAAGCAGGGTAAGTTTCAACGGGTTATTCGGGCCGTAACCGGCGGCGCGCAGCAATATTTGCGCCTGGGCATTCAGGCTTTCCTGGGGCATGTCCTCAATCAGTGAGGGTTGCGGATGAAAACCGGCGGTCACCTCAGGGGTAAATCGCCAGGCCGGTTTTTCCCCGGTGCCCAGGACTTTCCCGGTCAGGATTCGTCTATCAATACTCAGGTTAAGTGCCTGGCGGACTCTGACATCCGCGGTGGGGCCTTTTTGGGTATTAAAAGCGTAGTAATAAGTTCCAAGTTGCGGCGGGGTATAGACCTCCCCGGGAATATCCTTGAGGAGTTTAGCATATAAATTTTTGGGAAACGACTCGGTAATATCAATATCACCGGCTAAATAACGTTTAGTCGTCGCCGACTCCTGATTAATCGGAACAAACGTCACGGTATTGAGTACCGTTTTAGCATTATCCCAATAGTTTTTATTGCGCACCACCACCAGCTTTTCATTGACCACCCGCTCTTGTAACTTAAAAGCGCCATTGCCAACCAGTTTACCCGGGCGGGTCCATTCCGGGCCATATTGTGCAATCACCGATGCGGGTACGGGAAATAACGCAACATTGGCGGTCAGAGCCGGTAAATAAGCGACCGGCTTATCGAGCTGGATTTGCAGGGTATAATCATCCATGGCTCTGATGCCAAGCTTATCGGCTGGCAACTTACCATCAATAATATCCTGGGCATTAAGCACCCCGGCCAGCGCAGCAAACCAGGCAAAAGGTGAGTGATTTTCAGGGTCCACCAGACGCCGCCAGCTATAGACAAAGTCCTCGGCCGTGACCGGCTGACCATCAGACCAGCGGGCATCTTTGCGCAGTACAAAAGTCCATACCCGATTATCATTACTCTGCCAGCGGGTGGCGACCCCGGGAATAATTTCGCCCTTTTCATTCTGGCTGGTTAGCCCTTCAAATAAGTCCCGTATCACCTGTATTTCTGGCAGCCCGACGGCATTAATCGGGTCAAGGCTTGCCGGTTCGTCTTTAATATGGCGAACCACTTGCTGGTTTTCCGCCAGCCGGGTTCCGGGGGGAATATCCGCCGCCGATAAATAAGAGATATATCCCAGGGAAGCAATTGCACAGCAGGCCCATCGGATGGTTTTTTTTTGCATATTTAGCCCCTTTACTCCTGGCGCGCAATAAATAGAGATGATTACTGTAGCGCACATTTTTATCAGTACGCCATTAAAAAGACCATGCAATGGCAGGGGTTAAGTAACTTAAAGGTGAACAACATCAGGCCGGGCTAACGGTTTTACCCGCGATAGTGCCCCGCTGCCAGGGCCGGCCGTTACAGGGGACGCAGCAGGCGGGCGGGATTACCCGCATAAACCCCTTTGACAGCGATCGAGCGGGTTACCACGCTACCGGCACCAATCACCACGCCATCACAGATACTGACCGCAAGAATGGTGGCCCCGCTGCCAACAGACACATCATTACCAAGGGTGATTTTGCCCCAGCTCTGCCGCTCGGGATTGGGTTTACCATCGCGAAACATATCATTGGCAAACATCACGCCATGGCCGATAAAGCACCGCTCGCCGAGGGTGACCGATTCGCAGATAAAGGTGTGAGACTGGACTTTAGTACCGCGCCCTATTGTCACCTGTGCCTGAATCTCAACAAAGGGGCCAATAAAAACATCATCTTCCAGCCTGCAGTCATAGAGATTAACCGGTTCATAAATGACGACATTTTCACCACACTTAACATTTCTAATCGCGGTCTGACGGGTTTTAATCATTGTCGTTCCTTACAAAGCCTGGGCCATAATATGTATCTGACTTTGTTGCCTGGCCGTACTGAACAGCTCATCCCTGAGGTGGCGGAATCCCAGACGGCGATAAAAGCGATAGGCTCCCCGATTCTCCGCCAGCACTTCAAGCCAGAAGCGGGACTCTCCGCGCTGCCTGGCCATGGCCATTAACTGGCTGATGATGGCCTCCCCCTGGCCTTTTCCCGTTTCGCCGGGCAGCAGATAGAGTTTATGCAGTAGCGTACCCGCCGCGCCGTTATCATCCAGCGGGCTGTGCCAGGTCACTTTAGCAAACCCTACCGGCTCAGGATTGCTGGCAATAAACCAGCAACTCAGGTCGTTCCCCAGACTCTGGCTAAGGGACGGCAAGCTATACTCCTGCACAAGGAAGGTCTCTAATTCGTCAGGATGATTCCACAGATGGGTAAAATGGTGACGGTAACTGGCATTGCCCATGTCATGTAGTAAAGCGGCATCGGCCGGGCGTGCTTTGCGTAAAGACAGCATGGATTATCTCATCCTGTTTAGTGTATTTTTTTATCGCTATCATTATGATATAGCACAGAATATAAGCGTAATACAGTGAATCAGCCGCTAACGTGATGCCGCTAGCCTTTTTTCCGTCCCGGCCAGGCTTTCAGGGGCAAATCAGCCCTTATGGCTTGATTAATCGTGAAAAAATTAGCGTTAACACTGTCGTTGCTGGCTCCGCGCCGCCGTTTTCCGACAAAACCCTCGGGCTGTTTTACAATTTAGTGGAGTTTTTTATATTCATCGCCTGCGTCCTCGAATACACTGTCCTGGGCGTTAATTTAATGTAAAAGGAAAAGTCGACATGTCACAAACTGTTCATTTTCAGGGCAATCCGGTAAAAGTTTCTGGTCAGATCCCACAAGCTGGTCACAAAGCCGCTCCATTCACCCTGGTCGCGAAAGATCTTTCTGATGTTGCGCTGAGCCAGTACGCTGGCAAGCGTAAAGTCTTGAATATTTTCCCAAGCATTGACACCGGCGTGTGTGCTGCATCCGTGCGTAAATTCAATCAGCTGGCCACCGAGTTAGACAACACCGTGGTGCTGTGTATTTCTGCCGATCTGCCTTTTGCTCAATCCCGTTTTTGCGGCGCAGAAGGTCTGAGCAACGTCGTGACGCTTTCTACGTTACGTAACCCTGAATTCCAGCAGACTTACGGTGTAAACCTGGAAGACAGCCCGCTTAAAGGCCTGACTGCCCGTGCCGTGGTGGTCCTCAATGAGCAGGATGAAGTGCTGTTTAGCCAGCTGGTTGATGAAATCACCAATGAGCCAGACTACAGTGCCGCGCTGGACGCTCTGAAAGCTTAATAGCCCCCTTGCTGCCCCGCTAAAACGCGGGGCGACTGGTCGGTCGCTCTGTTAAGCGAGGCTAAGGGCATGGCCCTTAGCCTGAAATAAAAGCCAGACATCGGTGATGCCATGTCTGGCTTTTTTATTGATAGCAGGCCGGGTGATAAGCCTGATAAAAGCGGGACGGGTTGAGATGAACTTTTCGCGCTCCGGCTTAGGGCCCTGTCCTGCCGGTGCCCTAAGCGCTAGCTGAAAGCCAGGCTGGCTACTGCCTACTCCTCACTCTTTTTCTGGCTAAGCCCATATTCACGTAACTTATTCGCCACCGCGGTATGGGACACACCGAGCCTTTTTGCCAGTTTACGGGTACTTGGGTAACTGCGATAAAGCTGGGTGAGGATTGACCGCTCAAAGCGACTGGTTATCTCATCGAGTGTGCCCTGCATTGCCTCTTCCCCGGCGGCAACATGCGGAATATCGAAGTCCGGCAGGATGATATCCTCGGCGCGCAGCTCATACCCCTCAAGCTGAGTTAAAGCCCGATAAATGGCATTTTTTAATTGCCGTACATTGCCCGGCCAGCCATAACGCGTTAGCAAGTCGGGCAGGCAGCTGGCAAGCCTTGGCCGCGGCACCCCTTGCTCATCGGCAAAGCGGGTCACAAACAGTTCGGTCAGCGGCATGATATCCTGGGGATGCTCGCGCAATGGCGGCAGGGTCAGGGTCAGGACATTCAGCCGGTAGTAGAGATCTTCCCGGAACAGCCCTTTTTGTACCAGCTCAACCAGGTTTTTCTGCGTGGCGCAAATGACCCGCACATCCACATGCACCTCATGCTCCTCTCCTACCCGACGGAAGGTGCCATCATTGAGAAAGCGCAGTAGCTTAGTCTGCATGCGTGGCGACATTTCGCCGATTTCATCAAGCAAGACGGAGCCACCGTTTGCCTGCTCGAAAAAGCCTTTTTTGCTTTCCAGAGCATTGGTGTAAGCCCCGGCGGCATGGCCGAATAGCTCGCTTTCAATCACATCATCGGGAATAGAGCCACAATTGAGGGCCAGATAGGGTTTCTGTGCCCGCAGCCCGCCTTGATGGCAGGCATAGGCCAGCAGGTCTTTGCCGGTGCCGGTATCACCGGTGATAAGCAACGGCGCATTGAGTACCGCCAGTTTTCGCGCCTGATCGACCAGATGACGCATTTTAGGGCTGACTGCCACTATTTGTTCAAAGGCATTGGCACTCTTATGAGACAAGGTTTGCAATTGGCGTCCCATGCGGATGGTTGAGCGGAACATCATCACCGCGCCGATTAACACCTGCTTGCCCTCGTCATCCTCTAACTGGACCGGGGTAACCTCCAGCAGAAAATTTTGCCCATTAAGCGTCAGGGGCTCGGTCTGGGTCTCATGGGGGTGATTCTCCAGCCAGCGCGCGAAGTTGAACTCAGTAACAAGGGCAGAGACATGGCTGTTACACAACCGCTCTTCGCTCAAGCCAAACAGGGCTGAGCTGGCGGGATTGGCGCGCTGTATTTTGCCTTTCAAATCAAGGGAGAGTACCGGCTCTGGCTGGGCTTTTAATAAAGCACCGAGGGCAAGATGCTCACGCTCGGTTGGCATCCATGATATGGTACGCACATCTGTTACACCGGAAATACGGCGAATCTCAGCCATTAACTGACTGAAGGACTCAAAGTCGAGCGTCGTGAAATTCAGATAAATACGCCCAATAGGATCGATTTCAATACCCCGTAAATCGATACCCCGTAGCACTAAGAGATCAAGTAACTCGCGTGTCAGACCAAGACGATCCTCACAAAACACTTCCAGACGCATGCAGATGACCTTATGTCGCACTAAACAAAGAGGGAATTTACTGATAATACTTCAGTTCCCGGCGGGCAAGAAGATTTGTGGCAGGAAAAGTTGACAGAATGCTGGAAATTAAAGCATCCATGTCGATAATTTCCGCCGCTTTGCTCCACTGTTTCATACCCGGGGCTGGCAATCTTTCGATTAACTCTTATTGAGGCGCTCTTTTAACTGGTTGATAAGCTGCTTACGGAAATCACCCAGCCGGGGCTTGTCGTGCTCAAACCAGGGCAGCGGCCGGCACAATGCCATGGTTTTGATGCCCAGCCGTGCGGTTAATAACCCGGCCCCCAGCCCCTGAGCCGCCCGGGTAGATAGCCTGGCGGTAATGTCCTGGGACATCCAGTCCAGCCCGACGTCACTGATCATTTCACTGGCACCGGCAAAGGCGATATTGATTAACACTAAACGAAACAGCCTGATACGGCTGAAATAGCCTAATTCAATACCGTAGAGCGCCGCGATTCGATTGATCAAACGGATATTACGCCAGGCAATAAAGGCCATATCCACCACCGCCAGCGGGCTGACGGCAATCATGACCGCAGAAGCCGCCGCCGAGCGGCTTATTTCCCGTTTCGCTTGTTCATCAAGCACCGGCTGTACCCAGTGGGCATAGAGGCTGATCACTTCACGATCGTTATGCGTCTCCTCGATGGCATCATACCAGCGTTGCAGTGCCGGATGGCCCCGGTCAAGCCCCGCCTGATGCGCCAGTTTTTCACAGAAAGCGCGGCCTTTTCCCATGCCATGGCTGTGCAATAGTTCACGGGCTTCATCCCGCTCATCCGCCCGCAGGCGCAACCGGGATAAACGCCGCCATTCAGCGATAAGCGCCCCCGCCCCGGCGGCGACAATCAAGCCTCCGGCAACACCGGTTCCAAGGGCAATCCACTGCTGGGTCTGCCAGGCGTTATAGGTCCACTGCACGCCCTGGGCGACCACGCTGGCGCCAAACAGTGCCACGCCGGTCATGGCCAGCCTGCGCCACAGACTGGGGCGCGGGCGTAGACTGCTAACCACCGCACTCTCCGCCGCGGTTTCCGGCTGATCATCCGCGGCACTGTCCAGCGGCTGGGGGACAAACTTTTCCGCTTGCGGTTCACTGAACTGCCGGGCGGTATTGTGATAAGTCTCCGTTTCCACCGGGTGGGCTGAGTCAAAGTCGATACGGGATCGTATAGGTTTGCTCATCGCAGTTTATCTCCAATTAAAAATTCCAGCGCCGCATCCAGACGGATATGCGGCAATGGCCGGTCAAGCTCCATTACCTGGGGGCGAAAAGACTCGAACTGAAACTGCTGCTGTTGCCAAAAGCTGTCGCCGGGCAAGCGAGGGGGGACATCGCCGGGATAGACGGTGAGGGGCGCCCCATCGCTCAGTCGATTTCCCCGCAGCGCCGGAAAGGACTCGCCCTCAACGTTAACCATCCCGCTTTGGGTGGCCTGTACCGAGGCCAGCCCAAGGCAGTCCATACTGATGCCTTCAAAGGCCGCATGCTGCCAGGCATCCTGAACCAGTTGCTGCAGTAAGGAGACGAGGTTTGCCTGCTGGTCGTGGGTAATATGGTCGGCTTTGGTGGCGGCAAACAGCAATTTGTCGATGACCGGTGAAAAAAGCCGGCGAAACAACGTCCGCTGGCCATAATGGAAGCTTTGCATTAGCTGGGTCAGGGCCAGCCGCATATCATTAAATGCCTGAGGTCCGCTATTCAGCGGTTGTAAACAGTCCACCAGCACAATTTGCCGGTCGAAACGCAAAAAGTGATCTTTATAAAAGCCTTTCACCACTTTTTCGCAGTAATAGTCAAAACGCGCCTTCAGCATGCCGTAATGACTATTTTTATCCGCCTGGGCTAACGCCGACTCACTGAGCTGACTGAGGCCCGGCCATGGGAAAAATTGTAATACCGGCGCCCCCGCCAGATCGCCGGGCAGTACAAAGCGCCCGGGCTGTATAAAATGCAGCCCTTCTGCTTTGCACTTTAGCAAATATTCGGTCCACGCCTCAGAGATAGCCGCAAGCAGACCCTCATCTGCGCTGGCCAACGGGTCAAGTCGGGCGCACAGTGACAGCCATTTTTCTGCCCATTCTGCCCGCTGGCCCTTAATCAGGCCCATCATCTGTTGGGACCAGCTCAGGTAGTCCTGATTTAGCATCGGTAAGTCCAGCAACCATTCCCCTGGGTAGTCGACAATCTCCAGATAGAGGGTCGATGTCTCTTTAAGATGACGCATCAGGGTATTGGCCGAGCGATAGCGAATCGCCAGTCGCATTTCGCTAATGCCCCGGGTCGCCTCAGGCCAGGCTGGTGGTGTGCCATAGAGCTGGGCAATACCTTCATCGTAGGCAAAGCGTTTAATGCCTAAGTCACGCTGGGGCACACGTTTTACGCCAAGCAGCCGCTCCTCACGGGCGGCACTGAGCAGCGGCAGACGCTGGCCGGTATGCAGGCTGAGCAACTGATTAACCAGTGAGGTAATAAAGGCCGTTTTACCACTGCGGCTCAGGCCGGTGACGGCGAGTCGTAAATGCCTGTCGACGCCGCGATTAACCCAGGCACTGAGTTCATTTTTAATTCGATTCATAGCCGTCCTGGTGGTCTTTAAAAATAAAATCCTGCTACTGATAGTAATCAAAAAACGGCATGACGACGACTTAACCTTTTATTGGAAAGAAAACCCTGTCCCCGGCCGTGCGCCATACCCCAGACAGACTGTCACTGGCTTATGGTAAAGACCCGCATCCTGACTCAGGCCGCGCTGACCGGCTTACAGGTTACGAAAGCGACTGCGCAGCGTAAAGCTGTCCGAGGTGATGTAACGCTCCATGGCGCGCAGTTTTTTCTCCTCTGCACAGAGATCCAGGTCCAGGCTGTTGAGCATCTCCCGCATACTGGGCGGTGCCTTATCCTGCTCGCTATTAGCCGGCATCGGTTCCAGCACCAGGGACAAGACAATATAGGCCAGCACGACAAATAAGAAGAGCCCAAAAAAAATCGACAGGACGGCAATCAGGCGTACCAGCTTAACCGGTACATCAAGGTATTGTGCAATTCCGGCGCAGACCCCTTTAATCATACCCCGCTCGGGGATACGCCAAAGTTTGCGGCCCATAAACGCATTAGCCATTATTGATTCCTCCAGCCCGGGTGTTCAACATCAAGAATTTGTTCCAGGGTATTGATTCTTTCACGCATTTGCCGGGCTTCATCACTGAGCGTCGCAAGGCGCTGACGTTCGCTTTGCGAGAGCTGCGACCCATCTGCGCGATGACTGTAATGAAGCCATAGCCAGATAGGTGCCACAAAAAGCACAAAAATAGTTAGGGGTATTGCAAGAAAAAGCGCGCTCATTTCAGTTCCTTACTTAACAGACGAACAACGACACTCGCCCCTGTTCGTCTCAATGATTATTCGCGGCCTGCATTCATTTTTGCTTTAAGCGCGGCGATTTGTTGGCTGATTTCATCATCTGCTTTCAGTTCAGCGAATTGGCTGTCCAGCGACTTTTGCTGACCAAAGCGATGACTTTCTGCTTCCGACTCCATCTGGTCGATACGACGCTCAAACGACTCAAAGCGTGCCATGGCTTCATCCAGCTTACCATTATCCAACTGACGGCGAACATCGCGGGAGGAAGCGGCGGCCTGGTGGCGCAACGTTAATGCCTGCTGACGGGCGCGGGTTTCGGTGAGTTTTTTCTCAAGCTCACCGATTTCAGACTTCATCCGCTCAAGCGTTTCATCAATCTGCTTCAATTCCTGCTCAAGGGTGGTTATCACCCCGGCCAGTTTTTGCTTCTCAATTAACGCCGCCCGGGCCAGATCTTCCTTGTCTTTGCGCAGTGCCAGCTCGGCTTTTTCCTGCCATTCAGACTGCTGATTTAAAGCCTGTTCAATCCGGCGGATCAGCTGTTTTTTTTCAGACAGCGCACGGGCAGAGGTCGAACGCACTTCAACCAGCGTATCTTCCATTTCCTGAATCATCAGGCGCACCATTTTCTGCGGATCTTCGGCTTTCTCAAGCAGCGTATTGATATTGGCATTTACGATGTCAGCGAAACGCGAAAAAATACCCATAATATTGTCCTCTTTGTAGCCTGGTGAAAAAATAACAAAAACATTCAGTGTTAGTGGATAAAAGCAATTGATATGCCAGTTTTTTATATGACTGATTTTTATTGATTTATTAATTTTGCTAACGACAGGACTGCCGCTATAGTAGGTGTAATTAATCAACTTTTAGGTAAATTGACCATGCAACATGATAAAGAGAACCTGATTGGCGAGGCCAATAGCTTTCTTGAAGTGATGGAGCAGGTATCCGCCCTCGCCCCATTAAATAAGCCGGTGCTGGTCATTGGCGAGCGGGGAACCGGGAAAGAGTTGATAGCCAACCGTCTGCACTATCTCTCCCCGCGCTGGCAGGGGCCGTTTATCTCCCTGAACTGCGCGGCGCTGAATGAAAACCTGCTGGATAGTGAATTATTTGGTCATGAGGCGGGCGCCTTTACCGGGGCACAAAAACGCCATCAGGGCCGCTTTGAACGGGCCGAAGGCGGGACGCTGTTTCTGGATGAATTAGCCACCGCGCCGATGCTGGTTCAGGAAAAGCTCTTACGGGTGGTTGAGTATGGTCAGCTAGAGCGCGTCGGCGGGAGTCAGTCATTACAGGTCAATGTTCGCCTGGTATGTGCAACCAATGTTGACCTGCCTGATCTGGCCAAACAGGGCAAGTTTCGCCCGGATCTGCTCGACAGACTGGCCTTTGATGTCGTGATGCTGCCGCCGCTGCGGGAGCGTCAGTCTGATATTCTTATCCTTGCTGAACATTTTGCTATGCAGATGTGCCGGGAACTCGGCCTGCCCTTTTTCCCGGGCTTTACCCGCCACGCCAGCGAGACCCTGCTCAACTATCGCTGGCCGGGTAATATTCGTGAATTAAAAAATGTGGTGGAGCGTTCGGTTTATCGTCATGCCAGCAGTGAACAGATGCTGGACAATATCGTTATTGACCCTTTTGCCCGCGGGACATCGCTTGCGCAGCACTCCCCCATTCAGGCCGCTCCCCCCAGCCCCCTGCCGCCCCTGCCGCTTGACTTACGGTCCTGGCAAAATGCGCAGGAGAAGAGGTTACTCACCCAAAGCCTTCATCAGGCGGCGTTTAATCAGCGGCGGGCCGCAGCGCTCCTGCAGGTTAGCTATCATCAGTTCCGCGCGATGCTTAAGAAGCATCAACTGAGTCCGGCGGCGCTAAGCGCCAGCCCACCGCCGGAGAAAAAGTAAGATAGCTCACCAGGAATTTGGGTTAGCGCCCCGGAGTAAGATACACTGCTACCTATCACCTGAAATTACGCCAATATTTATGCGCAGAATAGTGCCGCTCCTGTTATTAAGTCTCTCTTGTCTGCCTGCGGCAGCCAGGGCGACGACGCCTGATGAAAAGCCCGGCGACATTCGTCACAGCGGCTTTGTTTATTGTGTTAATGGACAGGTTAACACCTTTAATCCGCAAATCGCCGGCGGCGGTCTGACGGTTGATACTCTGGCAGCCCAGGTTTACGACCGGCTACTGGATGTTGACCCCTATACCTATCGCTTAGTCCCTGAGCTGGCTGAACGCTGGGAAGTGCTGGATAACGGCGCGACCTACCGTTTCCATTTACGTCCCAATGTCGCCTTTCAGAAAACGGCATGGTTTACGCCCAGCCGCCCGCTTAATGCCGATGATGTGGTTTTTACCTTTCAGCGCATCATTGATAAAAACCACCCGTGGCATAATGTCAACGGCGGCAATTACCCCTATTTTGACAGTTTGCAGTTTTCAGACACGGTAAAAAGCATTCGCAAACTGGACAATAATACGGTTGAATTTCGCCTTAATAAGCCCGATGCCTCTTTCTTGTGGCATATGGCCACCCATTATGCGTCGGTCATGTCGGCGGAGTATGCGGCTAAACTCACCCGGGAAGATAGAAAAGAACTGATGGACCGGGAACCAGTGGGTACCGGTCCTTTTCTGTTAAGTGATTATCGCGCCGGGCAATATATTCGCATGGTGCGTCACCCGCAGTTTTGGCGGGGCGAACCCTTAATGCCTCAGGTGGTGTTGGATCTGGGTTCAGGGGGAACCGGGCGGTTATCTAAACTGCTGACCGGTGAATGTGATGTGCTCGCCTGGCCCGCCGCCAGCCAGCTTAATATCTTACGGGACGACCCGCGCCTGCGCCTGACCCTGCGTCCGGGGATGAATATTGCTTATCTGGCCTTTAATACCAACAAGCCACCGCTGAATAATCCCGAGGTGCGTCATGCCCTCTCTTTGGCGATTAATAATCAGCGTTTAATGCAGTCA
>Ga0153936_100177_pt1 | contig 16089 bp, 13 predicted proteins | sample TSNJ020MetaG_FD_102272 | JGI IMG/M metagenome (GOLD analysis project Ga0153936, IMG submission 102272) | Attine ant fungus gardens microbial communities from New Jersey, USA - TSNJ020 MetaG | ecosystem: Host-associated > Fungi > Mycelium > Unclassified | place: USA: New Jersey, Wharton State... | reverse complement strand
TGGACACAGCATTGACCAAAGAGCGCCGCCTGCTGATCGCCGGCAATGCCGGCAATCGGAATGCGTGTTCCGCCTTTACCGCCAATATTGGTCTTACCGTAAATTTCCGAAGATTTATGCACCGTGGGCAGCATCACTCTGGGGATGTCGAAAATCTCCAGCAGGTGTTCATCCCAGTCGAGGGTGTGGATATTGAACAGCATAGTGCGCGAAGCATTGGTATAGTCGGTAACATGCACCTTGCCCTGAGTCATTTTCCAGATAAGCCAGGTATCAACCGTACCAAAAAGCAGCTCACCCCGGTGCGCCCGCTCCCGTGCACCATCGACATTATCGAGGATCCATTTGAGCTTGGTGGCAGAGAAATAAGGGTCAATAATCAGCCCTGTATTATCACGAACATACGCCTCCAGCCCGGTTTTTTTTAACGACTCACACATATCAGCGGTGCGTCGGCATTGCCAGACAATGGCATTATAGATGGGCTTACCGGTTTCCCGCTCCCACACAATCGTGGTTTCCCGTTGGTTAGTGATGCCGATCGCCGCTATCTGATCGCTGGCAATATCTGCTTTTGCCAGGGCTTCGGTAAGCGTTGAGCTTTGTGAGGCCCAAATTTCCAGCGGATCGTGTTCTACCCATCCTGACTGAGGATAGATTTGCTCAAATTCGCGCTGAGCGCTGCTGACAATATTCGCCCCTTTATCCAGTACCACTGCCCGGGAGCTGGTTGTCCCCTGGTCGAGGGCGACGATGTATTTTTTTTCTACGGTCATTATTCTGTCCTGCTGACTATCTTCTACGGCCGGTTATCAACGGCGGTCCCGTTTTTGCCAGGCGTCATACAGCAAAAACCTGTACTTACAGGGTATAGGCTGTTTCCTGATGGGGACAATAAGCCTGCCGCCTGGGTTTTAATAAATGTGAAGCATGGTTGATAAAAATAGCATCAGGCCGTCACCGCGCATGATGTGACAGTCTGACTAACGCCAGGCGATGAGTGAAAGCTGTTTTTTGATAATAGATACCTTTCCGGCCGCGGGTAAAATAGAAAGTCGCTGAAAATTGAAAGAGAAATGGAAGGGAAGTGGCTAACAAACGATATGTTACGCAAAGAGCGCTGTAAGCCGCTGGACAGGCGCATCGGCGCTACTTACAATCGATAACATGATGTGTTGCGCAAAGGCTCATCAAGACGCCACCGAGCCGTCGGTGACGAAGGTAACCCTAAATCATTCGAATTGCAGGCAGATGAAAAGGAAACTTATCTGATAAGTCTAAGAGTCTGAAAGAATAGGTTTTCAGTGATTAGACGGTTTTAGTAAGTGAATGCTGGCAATATCTCTGCATATTGAAGTATGGTGGGCAGATTATCTTGTAACGTCCTGCCATTCAGGAGAGGTTCATAATGTCATTTGAAGTGTTTGAAAAACTGGAAGCAAAAGTTCAGCAGGCCGTAGACACTATTACGCTGTTGCAGATGGAAATCGAAGAACTGAAAGAAAAGAACAATACGCTTGGTCAGGAGCTGCAACAGGCTCAGGGCAATAATGCTGAACTGGTACGCGAAAATGGTTCGCTGAAAGAACAACAGCATGTCTGGCAGGAACGTCTTCACGCCCTGCTGGGTAAAATGGACGAAGTCTAATCCCGATATTCTGGCGTCGGGCTGTTAAAGTCGTCCCGTTACTGGTAAGGCACGTTAGGCAAAACCCGGCATTGGCTCGCCTCTACGGGACCATGGCCTGATGTGAAATAGCGGTACGGGGCGGTGACCAGGAGAGGTCAATACCGCTGCCTGGCCCCGGTCGCCAGAAGTTACCGCTATTGCGCTGACGAGTTACTCGATATCCAGCGCATCTTCTGAAAGAATAATGCCGGTGTTGTCCGCATAGAGGTGATCTCCGGAAAAGAAGGTCACGCCCCCGAAGTTCACTCGCACATCACTTTCACCAATACCTTCACTGGCTACTCCGGCCGGAATGGCGGCAATCGCCTGAATACCAATATCCAGCTCTTCAAGGTCATCAACCTGACGAACGGCGCCGTAAACCACGATACCTTCCCAGCCGTTTTGTACCGCCAGGCGCGCCAGGTCTGCATCAATCAGGGCGCGACGTACCGAGCCACCGCCATCAACCAACAGGACATGACCCCGGCCATTTTCTTCGAGCAGGTTATATAGCAACCCGTTATCTTCAAAGCATTTTACCGTAATGATTTGTCCGCCAAATGACGATCGACCGCCAAAATTTGAAAAAAGGGGTTCAACGACGTTGACCTCTTCCTGGTAGATATCACAAAGTTCGGAAGTATCGTATTTCATGGGATTAAGGTCCATTGGCTGCGCGAGTCTGCAGTATATAGCGTAACGCTAACTGTTTGCAAAACCATCAATTGTTAATTGTCATTTATTGCTATACCCCGCTCAGTGCACTAAGGACCAGTCCCAATGCAAACAGCAGGTTAGTTAGCAAGGCTGCTTTAACGGTGCGTTCCAGCATAGGGCGCATAGCCACAGGCTCATGCTCACGCAACACGTAGATGGCCTGTTTAATCAGTAGCGGTGCCGCCAGGATAAATAACCAGCCCCACAGGCTGTTAAGCCATATAAGATTAAACAGGGCAAAGCACACCAGCGCGCCGCTCAGCAGGCACAGATGGTAGTAACGCGCCCGTATGGGCCCCAGCCTGACCGCCAGCGTGTTTTTACCATTTTCCCTGTCACTATCAATATCCCGCAGATTGTTGATATTGAGCACCGCCGTTGACAGTAAGCCACAGGCCGTAGCCGGGAAGAACACCAGGGGGGGCAGGGAGTGGGCCTGAAGATACCAGGTCCCGGCCACGCTGAGCCAGCCAAAAAAGACGAGGACTGAAATATCGCCCAGCCCGATATAACCATAGGGGCGGGTGCCGACGGTATAAGTAATGGCGGCGACAATGGATAGCAAACCCAGCAGCATAAAGCCCATAAAGTCAGTCCATGTCTGGCAGGCGAGGGCAACCAGCGACAAACCGGACAGGCAAATAAGCACCACGGTGATGACCAGCGCCCGTTTCATCTGGGCGGCGCTAATGACCCCTTTTTGCATCCCGCGTAATGGCCCAATGCGGTCTTCTTTATCGCTGCCTTTGACGGCATCACCATAGTCATTTGCCAGGTTAGACAGAATTTGTAAAAGACCGGCGGTGAGGAGAGCCAGAGCGGCGACGGCGGGGTCAAAGGTATTCTGCCAAAAGGCCAGCGCTGAACCGCAAACTATCGAGGCAAACGCCAGGGGCAGGGTGCGCGGACGTAAACTTTCAAGCCAGGCTTGTGTGACACTTATTGATTGAGATTGACTCATTGTTTTCAGACGCCCGATAGAAAAGGGAAAGGTGTTTCTCCTATGGAGCCTAAAATAAACACCAGAAAACGGTATTTTATCAGACCCTACTTACAAAATAGCCTGGAAAAGCAAATGATGGTTTTTAAGCGTATGAAAAAGGGGGAAAACACAGGTTTTCCCCCTTTTGCTAAGCCAGAAAAAGTTATCTGGCCTCAAAACAGATATGAGCGGATTACAGAATAAAGCGGCTCAGGTCTTCGTCAGCGACCAGCTCATCCAGATGGTTGCCAACATACTCTGCATCGATAGTGATGGACTGACCATTCAGATCGCTGGCATCGTATGAGATATCTTCCATCAGACGTTCAAGCACGGTATGCAGACGGCGAGCACCAATGTTTTCTGTGGACTCGTTCACCTGCCAGGCCGCCTGGGCAATACGGCGGATACCATCGGCGGTAAAGTCGATATTGACCCCTTCGGTGGCCATCAGCGCTTTGTACTGTACGGTAACAGACGCATTTGGCTCGGTCAGGATACGTTCAAAATCATCAACCGTTAAGGCCTGCAGCTCAACCCGGATAGGCAAGCGTCCCTGCAATTCAGGGATAAGGTCAGACGGGCTGGCCACCTGGAAAGCACCGGAGGCAATAAACAGAATATGGTCAGTTTTAACCATACCGTGCTTGGTGGATACCGTGCAGCCTTCTACCAGCGGCAGTAAGTCACGTTGTACGCCTTCCCGTGAGACATCCGGGCCAGAGCTATTGCCGCCGCGCTTACAAATTTTGTCTATCTCATCGATAAACACGATACCGTGTTGCTCTACGGCATCAATCGCGTCCTGCTTGAGCTCTTCAGGGTTCACCAGTTTGGCGGCTTCTTCTTCAATCAGCAGCTTGAGAGCATCTTTAATTTTCAGTTTGCGTGGCTTTTGCTTCTGGCCACCCAAATTCTGGAACATAGACTGCAGCTGGCTGGTCATCTCTTCCATGCCCGGAGGAGCCATTATCTCAACGCCAAGCGGGGCTGCCGCCAGGTCGATTTCGATTTCTTTATCGTCTAACTGACCTTCACGCAGTTTTTTACGGAAAGACTGACGGGCGGCAGAAGGCTCTGGCTGAGTTTCAGCCTGACCCCAGTTGTTTTTAGCCGGTGGAATAAGGACATCGAGAATACGCTCTTCGGCCATTTCTTCAGCACGGAAGCGGTTTTTCTCAATAGACTGCATACGCACCATTTTCACCGCAGCATCCGTCAGATCGCGGATGATGGAGTCAACTTCTTTGCCAACATAGCCGACTTCGGTGAATTTTGTCGCTTCGACTTTAATGAAAGGCGCATTGGCAAGCTTGGCCAGACGACGGGCGATTTCAGTTTTACCGACGCCGGTTGGGCCTATCATTAAAATATTCTTTGGCGTCACTTCATGACGCAATTCTTCATTGAGCTGCATGCGCCGCCAGCGGTTACGCAGCGCGATAGCGACGGAGCGTTTAGCATTATCCTGACCAATAATATGCTGGTTCAGTTCGCTGACAATTTCGCGTGGAGTCATTTCAGACATGGGAGATCCTTACGCCTTAGACGCTAATTCTTCAATGGTATGGAAATGGTTGGTGTAGATACAGATGTCACCGGCGATCCCCAGAGACTTCTCGACGATATCACGGGCAGACAGCTCTGAATTATCCAGCAACGCGCGGGCTGCTGCCTGGGCATAAGGGCCACCGGAACCAATGGCTATCAGGTCATCTTCGGGCTGAATGACGTCGCCATTACCGGTAATAATCAGAGAAGAATGCTCATCGGCTACGGCCAGCAATGCTTCAAGTTTGCGTAGCATACGGTCGGTACGCCAATCTTTCGCCAGCTCAACGGCTGCCTTAACCAGATGTCCCTGATGCATTTCAAGCTTACGCTCAAAGAGTTCAAACAGCGTGAAAGCATCCGCTGTGCCACCGGCAAAACCTGCGATGACCTTATCGTTATATAAACGACGAACTTTTTTGACGTTACCCTTCATCACGGTATTGCCGAGCGTCGCCTGACCATCGCCACCTATCACTACATGGCCGTTACGGCGCACACTTACTATTGTTGTCACGAGCAGACCCCCTTCGCATCAGATAAATAGCCCTGGGTGAGACTCAGGGCATAATGGATTTATAAATGGGGGGGATTTTTGGGGTTTCAACCCCCAACTGCAAGACGGATACAGTTAGTATGCCCCGCCATTTTCAGACGGCTCATCGTATTGTCCGCATTCTCCTTGCCTTTCAACGGACCGATAACCACACGATTCCAGCCATTGTTTGTCGTTATCCGCGAGTCAAAGCCTTCAAACGCCAGCTGGGCGCGCGCGCTTTCCGCCTGCTCGCTGCCTTTAAATGAACCGCACTGAATCATCCAGCGGCGCTCATCTTTTTTCTCCGGCTGAGTTGCGGGTGCCGTTTTGGCAACTTCTGGCTCACGGGTAATCGGCGCAGGCTGAGCTTCGCGTTTGGTTTGTCGGGGCTGAGAGTTATGAGGCGGCGTCTGAACTAAGTCCTCATAAGGCTGGGCGACGCTTTTATTATTGCGTTGCGGCTGAGTTTGCGGCGCTGATTGCACCGGACGGGACTGCGGTTGCTGATAAGGCTGCGACTGCACCTGGCGTGACGGCTCTACCGTCCGCTGCTGGGTCCGGGGTTGCTGATACGGCTGCTCAGTCATCCGCTGCTGCGTTTGCGCATTAAATTGCTGCTGTTGTGTTCTCTGCCGTGTATTCGGGGCCTGGTCGTTCCACGGCACTTCGTTCAGCTGAGTGGGCTGTTGACGCATATCGGCCTGCATCTGTTCAAGCAACTGACGCTGTTCGTCGGTTAACTGCCGCTGGTTCACCACTTCACCACCTGCCGTCGGTTCTGTCGGCATGCGCACGCCGGGCTGGCGATTTTCCAGCTCTTTAATATAGCGCCAGCGCTCTTCAGGCTTCGGCGGTAAACCATTACCCGTGACTTTATGGCCAGGAATGACGTCTATTTCTTCCGCTTTACGATGGGTAATGAAATAGAGGGCACCGACGAATGCCACAACCACGGCCGCTGCAATCGCAACCATTGCCGGTGAAATTGAGGGACGATGTTGCTTTTGACGGGAAGTGCTTTTTTTGCGCCGCGTACCTGTCGATTGCGCGCGGCGTACATAATCTCGTTGTGCCACTATGCTGTCTTCATTCGTTTAATAGCCTCCCATGTTACTTAAGGGAGGGGGGTTTGACCAGTTTCTGCGAGCGTTAAACGGCTCAATTTGCTTTTCCCGGAGGACAGGTGCTTCCGCGTTCAATCAATGTACAGTCCAGTAACCGTGAGCCATTGTTCACTGCCTGACCGTGAAGCTGGTCTAATAATAGCAGCATAGCTTCCTTACCGATGCTAAAACGGGGCTGTGCGACGGTCGTGAGCGGTGGATCACAAAACCTCGCCTGGGCAATATCATCAAAGCCCATGATTGAAATGTCTTTCGGTACGTTCAGACCACGTCGTTTCGCGCAGGATATTGCGCCCATTGCCATGACATCAGTATGGCAAAAAACCGCGGTAGGCGGCTGGGGACGTGATAGCAGCTGCTCCAGTGCCTCAGCACCGGCTTCGAAAGTAAAATCACCCCGTATAATATAGTGCGGATCGACCACATTGCCATGGCGACGCAGGGCCTGAACATAGCCCTGCAGACGATAGTGGCAATGGGGCATCTCTTCTGCACCGGCGATGCAGGCGATACGGGTGTGCCCGAGCTTTTGTAAATAGGAAACGGCATTGAACGCTGCGGTTAAATTATCGATATGAACCGTAGGCAACTTCAGCTCAGGGGCAAACTCATTGGCCATCACCATTGGCGGTAAGTTGCGCTGTTCTTCTTTCCCCGTACCAAACGGCAGACGTGAGCCGAGCAGCAACATGCCATCAATTTGCTTGGTGATTATCAGGTCAATAAAGGTTTTTTCCTGCTGATTCTGATGCGCACAATCGCCGATTAAAACCAGATACCCTTCTGCCGCCGCCGTGACTTCAATACCGCGGATAATTTCGCTAAAAAAAGGATCACAAATATCGGGCACAATAACCAGAATGGTACGCGACTCATGACGCTTGATGTTCCGACCTAAAGAGTGCGGCAAATACCCCACGTCAATGGCCGCCTGCTCAACACGATGGCGGGTGCTTTGTGAGACTTTTTCCGGTTTCATCAGGGCACGTGATACGGTTGCAGTCGAGACTTGTGCCCTGAGTGCAACGTCTTTCATGGTGGCATTCTCCACCTGTTTTTTAGGCTTCAACATCTTCTCCTCGCGCGCACTACGCCATCATCAACACGTCCTGTATGCCTGACAGTTTCTTCATTCTTAGCAGAATATTGTCGCCATGCGTTACAAAAATTTCACAAGAAATGTGACGAGTATTCGATTTCTCGATCTATATCCCATAACCCACACAATATGTACTAACTCTCAATCGGATCGACATCCAGCATCCATTTCACTTTACGGGCCTCTGGCAGGGTATTGACCAGCACCAATGAATGGCTAAGCAGCTTTTGTAGCCGGGCGCGCGAAGGGTGTTGCAGCATTAATTGCCATCTGAATCGCCCACTGCGTTTGGGCTGGAGCGACGGGACCGGCCCCATTATCCACAATGAGGAGTCGTGCAGGGGGCTGGCTTCCAGCAGGTTGCGAAGCTGGGCCAGAAATGCGGGAGCATGCTGGTTGTTTTGATCTTCTGCGCGAATAAGCACATGGCTGGTAAATGGCGGCAGAAAAACCGCCTTACGCTCTGCCAGTGCCTGCTTGGCGAAATCATCATAACCCTTGTGAATCAGGGTTTGTAATAGGGGATGTTCCGGATGGTGAGTTTGCAGAAGGACTTCACCTTGCTTACCGGCCCGACCGGCCCGGCCAGATACCTGAATATAGAGTTGGGCAAAACGCTCAGCCGCCCTGAAGTCTGCCGAAAATAGGGCACCATCGACATCCAGCAACGCCACTAAGGTGACATCCGGGAAGTGATGGCCTTTAGCCAGCATTTGCGTGCCTATCAGCAGCCTGGCACCGCCGCGATGCACTTCTTCAAGCTGTTTCTCCAGCGCCCCTTTACGGCTGGTGGTATCACGGTCAATACGTGAAATCGGCACATCAGGAAACAGCGGGGCCAGGACATGCTCTAACTGCTCGGTGCCCATGCCGACCGGAATCAAATGGGTGGAGCCACACTGGGGACATTGCTGGGGGATAGCCCGCTGGCTATCGCAATGGTGGCAGCGCAGTTGATGCTGGCCCTGATGCAGGGTGTAATAGCTGTCACAGCGTGTACATTCGGCTATCCAGCCACAGTCATGACAAAGTAGCGCCGGGGCAAAACCCCGTCGATTCAGAAATAAAATCACCTGGTTGCCGGCATCAAGGTGTTTCCTGACGCGCTGGATTAACACCGGTGACAGGCCGCCGGTCAGAGATTGCCCTTTTAAATCAAGTACGTGTTGATTGGCTAATTGGGCTTTACCGGCCCGTCTGGTCAGGCGAAGCTCATGGTATTTGCCATTCTGTACATTGTGCAGCGTTTCTAATGCCGGTGTCGCCGAGCCGAGAATAATGGGGATATCTTCGCTATGGGCGCGGTAAACGGCCAGATCCCGGGCATGATAACGCCACCCTTCCTGTTGTTTATATGAGCTGTCATGCTCTTCATCAATGACAATCAGGCCCAGGCGGCAAAATGGGGTAAACAGCGCCGAACGTGTGCCAATGACAATGGCTGTCTCGCCGCTGCGGGCTTTCAGCCAGACATTAAGCCGTTCAGTATCATTCAGGCCAGAGTGCAGCACGTCGATGGGGGCGTTAAAGCGTTCCCGGAACCGGGCGATGGTCTGAGGGGTAAGGCCAATTTCCGGTACCAAAACCAGGGCCTGCTTACCCTGGGCCAGCACATTTTCAAGCACGCTGAGGTACACCTCGGTTTTCCCGGAACCGGTTATTCCCGCTAATAACCAGGCCGCAAAGTGGTCGGCAGCGCTATGGATAGCGCCGACGGCGGTGGCCTGTTCGGTATTGAGCGTCAGTCGTTCTGTGCTGACGGAATAGGTTTGTCGCCAGTCATGGCGCTCAGGCGCGCGACTATGCAGGTCACAGAGCCCTTTTTTTCGTAATGCCTGGAGCGCGGTCTCGCCGATGTCCAGTTCGTTAAGCTGGTGGCGCCAGATAATATTATGGCGTAAGGCGGCTAATGCCTGCTGCTGCTTAGTCGCCCGCTTAAGGGAGTTGAGATCAATCGCCTTGCCTTCTTCGGTGGCAAACCAATACCAGAGTGGCGCCGAATGGGCAGGTTTACCCTGACGTAATGACAGGGGCAGGGCGTGAAACAACACCTCGCCAATCGGGTAGTGGTAGTAAGCCGCTGCCCACAGTAATACGCGCCATAGGCTCGGGGGAAAGAGGGATTCGCTGTCCAGTACCTGGGAAATGGGCTTGAGTTTTTCCAGCGGCAGGCTGCTTTCTTCACTGACCGCCATCACGATGCCCACCGCCTGACGCTGCTGACCAAAAGCGACCTGAACGCGGCAGCCTGTCCTGACACTGAGACCTTGCGGGAGAAGATAATCAAATGTGCGCGACAGCGGAACCGCAAGAGCGACCTGGACTATGGGCATAAGGCATCCTGACTGAAAAAGTGACAGCACAGTTTACACTGCATAGGGGAAAAATTACGGATCAGTTTGCACCTGATGACGTGTTTCTGTATGATTCGCCACCTTTGGTACGCAGTTTCGCGGCCAAAAAGACCATTTATCAACATCGCGTGGTGTCTGGCGTTAGGGCTGGAAGAGCGACGCGGCCTTTACAGAGGTTTTCCCATGAAAAAGAATATTCACCCGAATTACACTGCAATTACTGCAACCTGTTCTTGCGGTAATGTTATCAAAACCCATTCTACCGTGGGTCACGACCTGAACCTGGACGTGTGTGGTAACTGCCACCCATTCTATACTGGTAAACAACGTGTTGTTGATACCGGTGGTCGTGTTGAGCGCTTCAACAAGCGTTTCAGCGTACCAGGCGCGAAAAAATAAGTTTCGCCGTTTGGAAAAAAAGGCACCTTCGGGTGCCTTTTTTGTTGCCCTTAAAACGTCATCACGCCTTATTCATCATCGCCCTTTCGCGGATAGCGCTATCCCTGCCCATTGCCTTGCCGGACGCCCTGGTGCGAAAGCCGTCAGTGCCCGGGCAGTGTTCAGGATGATGGCGGTCATTCACTGACGGCCAGCGCGGCGCAATACGCCGGCTTATTAACGAAGTAAAGGTTGCCGTAACACCTTTTTTATTTTTTAAAAACAATAAAATAAGGTGAAGGTATCCCCTGATACCTTCAGGGAAGTATTAATATTCCCAGGTTTCCGGATCAATCCCCAGCTCGCGCATGATGACTTTGGCATCTTCCGGGATCTCATCACTACGCTCTTTACGTAGATCAGCATCGTTCGGTAGCGGCTGACCGGTGAATGCGTGCAAAAACGCTTCGCACAGCAATTCACTGTTGGTCGCATGACGCAGATTATTAACCTGCCGGCGCGTGCGCTCGTCAGTGAGGATTTTTAACACCTTCAGAGGAATGGACACCGTAATTTTTTTGACTTGTTCACTCTTCTTCCCGTGCTCAGCGTAAGGGCTGATATATTCGCCGCTCCATTCAGCCATGAGTTACCTTAATCCTCTTAATCATAAAAATAGGTCGAAACCGGCAGACATCGTATCAGGCACAATATCCCTTCGGTCGGTGCAGTGCATAGCATAAACGGTTCTTAGTCACAAAACTAAGACCCATATACTTAAAACGTATAATTTTAACGGCTATTTGTGATTTGCTCAATCTACAGGCAAAGAAGTTTAGATGTCCAGATGTATTGACGTCTATATTTCGCTTGTTTACTCTGGACGCTGATATTATGTCGACGACTCAGGATAAGGCACATGACGCGTAAACAGGCAACGATAGCAGTCCGCAGTGGTTTAAATGATGATGAGCAGTATGGCTGCGTAGTGCCGCCGATTCATCTTTCCAGCACTTATAACTTTACCGGATTTAATGAACCGCGTGCCCATGACTATTCACGCAGAGGCAACCCTACCCGTGATGTTACCCAACGCGCCCTGGCGGAGCTTGAAGGCGGGGCGGGAGCGGTACTGACCAACACCGGGATGTCGGCGATTCATTTGGTGACCACCGTGTTTCTCAAACCAGGGGATGTGCTGGTAGCCCCTCATGACTGTTATGGCGGCAGCTATCGTTTGTTTGATAGCCTGGCAAAGCGCGGGGCGTACCGCGTGATTTTTGTCGATCAGGGTGATGAAGTTGCCCTGCAGAAGGCGCTGGCAGAAAAGCCGAAGCTTGTGTTAGTGGAAAGTCCAAGTAATCCCTTGTTGCGGGTCGTCGATATTGCGAAAATCTGTGCCGCTGCGCGTGAAGCAGGGGCGGTAACGGTGGTGGATAATACTTTCCTCAGCCCGGCATTACAGAACCCGCTGGCATTAGGAGCCGACCTGGTGGTGCACTCCTGTACCAAATACCTTAACGGGCATTCTGATGTGTTAGCCGGGGTAGTGATTGCCAAAGATGCGGCCGTGGTAACGGAACTTGCCTGGTGGGCCAATAATATCGGCGTCACCGGTGGGGCGTTTGATAGCTACATGCTGCTACGTGGCATCCGGACCTTGTCTCCGCGTATGGAAGTGGCACAGCGTAACGCATTAGCTATTGTTCGCTTTCTGCAACAACAACCGTTGGTCAAAAAGCTGTATCATCCCTCTTTGCCTGGAAACCAGGGGCATGAAATTGCCGCACGTCAGCAAAAAGGGTTTGGCGCAATGCTCAGCTTTGAACTCGATGGTGATGAGGATACATTGCGCCGTTTTCTGAGTGGCCTGTCGTTATTCACATTAGCAGAGTCGCTGGGAGGGGTGGAGAGTCTGATTTCTCATGCCGCAACCATGACTCATGCCGGTATGGCGCCGGAGGCTCGCGCAGCCGCGGGTATTTCTGAGACGCTATTACGTATTTCAACAGGTATCGAAGATAGCGAAGATTTAATTGCCGATCTGGAAAATGCTTTTCGGATCGCTGCAGAGGGGTAAGCATGAGTGTTTCAGCACCAGCAGGGACGCCGGTTCGTCAACTGCATAAGTTTGGTGGTAGTAGCCTGGCCGATGTTAAATGTTACCAGCGCGTTGCCGGTATTATGGGTGAGTATTCGCGCCCCGGTGACCTGATGGTTGTCTCTGCCGCCGGCAGTACCACTAATCAGTTGATAAACTGGCTCAGGCTGAGTCAAAGCGATCGGTTATCCGCCCATCAGGCACAGCAAACATTACGCCGTTATCAAAGCGGGCTGATCACCGACTTGTTGCCCGCAGACCAGGCCGAGGCGCTGTTAGCGGGACTGATTCATGACCTTGAACGCCTTGCTGGATTGCTGGATGGCGAAATCACCGAGGCGGTATACGCCGAGGTGGTCGGCCACGGCGAAATCTGGTCTGCACGGCTGATGTCGGCGGTATTGAGCCTGCAGGGTATTGAGTCTGTATGGCTCGATGCCCGCCAGTTTATGCGCGCGGAACGGTCTGCTCAGCCACAGGTTGATGAAGCCCGCTCCCGCCCGTTACTGCAAAACCTGCTGGCACAGCACCCGAACAAGCGCTTTGTGGTCACTGGCTTTATCTGCCGTAACGACGCCGGTGAAACGGTATTACTGGGACGTAACGGCTCTGACTACTCGGCGACCCAGGTGGGGGCGCTTGCCGGCGTATCCCGGGTGACTATCTGGAGCGATGTTGCTGGGGTGTACAGTGCCGATCCGCGTAAAGTCAAAGATGCTTGTCTGCTACCGCTGTTAAGGCTGGACGAAGCCAGTGAGCTGGCAAGGCTTGCCGCACCGGTACTGCATGCCCGTACCCTGCAGCCGGTTTCCGGCAGCGATATTGACCTGCAACTGCGATGTAGCTACACCCCTGAACAGGGCTCAACCCGCATTGAACGCGTGCTGGCATCCGGAACCGGGGCCCGTATTGTGACCAGTCATGATGATGTGTGTTTAATTGAGCTGCTGTTGCCTGCTGAGCAGAATGTGAAGCAAACCCAGAAAGATTTGATTCAGCTGCTCGACCGGGCGCAAATTCGTCCCCTGGCGGTCGGCGTCCATGCTGACCGCAATTTGCTGCAATTCTGTTATACCAGCGAAGTGGTTAATAGCGCCTTGCAGGTGATACAACACGCTCATCTGCCGGGTACCATTACTCTGCGGGAAGGTTTGGCGCTGGTTGCGATTGTCGGGGCCGGAGTGTGTCGTAATCCTCTGCATAGCCACCGTTTCTGGCAACAGCTGAAAGACCATCCGGTTGAATTTACCTGGCAATCCGATGATGGCATAAGCCTGGTTGCCGTCTTACGCACCGGGCCGACGGAAAGCCTGATTCAGGGTCTGCACACCTCATTATTCCGGGCTGAAAAGCGTATTGGTCTGGTGTTATTTGGTAAAGGCAATATCGGTTCCCGCTGGCTGGAACTCTTCTCCCGTGAGCAGAAAACGCTATCGGCCCGCACCGGGTTTGAATTTATTCTGGCAGGCGTCGTCGATAGTCGCCGGAGCCTGCTTAATGAGCAGGGACTGGATGCCAGCCGGGCATTAGCCTTTTTTAATGATGAAGCGGTTGAGCTGGACGAAGAGTCACTTTTTCTGTGGATGCGTGCTCACCCTTATGACGACCTGGTGGTATTGGATGTCACCGCCAGTGAGCAATTGGCTGCCCAGTATCTTGATTTCGCCAGCCATGGTTTCCATGTGATCAGCGCCAATAAGCTTGCCGGGGCTGGAAGTGGCTATAAGTATCGTCAAATCCGCGATGCTTTTGAGAAAACCGGCCGTCACTGGCTGTATAACGCGACGGTGGGTGCCGGTTTACCGGTCAACTATACGGTGCGCGACTTACGTGACAGTGGCGATGCTATTCTGTCCATCAGCGGTATTTTCTCCGGAACGCTCTCATGGTTATTCCTGCAGTTTGACGGCACGGTTCCTTTTACCGAGCTGGTGGAACAGGCATGGCAGCAAGGGTTAACTGAGCCGGATCCGCGGGTCGACTTATCCGGTAAAGACGTGATGCGTAAGCTGGTGATTCTCGCCCGTGAAGCCGGGTACGATATTGAGCCGGATCAGGTGCGCGTTGAGTCGCTGGTGCCGGTGGACTGCGAGTCTGAATCCGTTGATCATTTCTTTGAAAATGGTGAAACGTTGAATGAGCAAATGCTCCAGCGTTTTGAAGCCGCTCAGGAGATGGGCCTGGTCTTGCGCTATGTGGCGCGTTTTGACGCTAATGGCAAAGCACGGGTCGGCGTGGAGGCCGTTCGGGCTGAGCATCCGCTGGCCGCATTGCTGCCTTGCGATAATGTCTTCGCCATTGAAAGCCGCTGGTATCGTGATAACCCGCTGGTGATTCGCGGCCCGGGCGCGGGCCGTGATGTCACTGCCGGTGCTATTCAGTCAGATCTCAACCGTCTGGCACAATTGCTGTAACTCCTGCCTGTTAGCCTCACTGGTATCGCCAAGTGAGGCTCCGCTCTTTTTTGCTCTTGCTGTGCGCGTTTTTCAACGTGAATTAAATTCATTTAGCGTGAGAAATACTCAGTGTTTGTAGTGATATTTCTGTTGACGCCTGGTTTTTTTTGCGTCATCTTCTATCTAGACGTCTAAACGTCTGGATTGCGATAGATAATATAATAGACAACACTGATGCGATTGATGAGGTAAGGGTATGAGCTTTTTTCACGCCAACCAGCGGGATGCATTAAACCAAAGTCTGGCGGAAGTCGCCGGGCAGATTAACGTCTCCTTTGAGTTTTTCCCGCCGCGTACCAGTGAAATGGAGCAAACCTTGTGGAGCTCTATTGATAGGCTCAGCAGCCTGAAACCGAAATTTGTGTCAGTCACCTATGGCGCCAATTCCGGAGAGCGGGATAGAACACATAGCATCATTAAAGGCATTAAAGAGCGCACCGGGCTTGAGGCGGCACCGCATTTAACCTGCGTTGACGCGACCCGCGACGAGCTACGCACGATAGCCCGGGATTACTGGGAGAGCGGTATTCGCCACATTGTCGCTTTACGCGGTGACTTACCCCCGGGCAGTGGCGCACCAGAGCTTTATGCGACGGATTTGGTTACCTTGCTTAAAGACGTTGGTGATTTTGATATCTCGGTTGCCGCTTACCCGGAAGTGCATCCTGAGGCAAAAAGTGCCCAGGCTGACTTGATCAATCTTAAACACAAAATTGAGGCCGGGGCTAACCGCGCCATTACCCAATTTTTCTTTGATGTTGAGAGCTACTTACGTTTTCGCGACCGCTGCGTGGCCACCGGAATAGATGTTGAGATTGTGCCTGGTATTCTGCCGGTCAGTAACTTTAAACAATTGCAGCGATTTGCCACCATGACTAACGTCCGGGTGCCCCACTGGATGAGCGCCATGTTTGAAGGCCTGGATGATGATGCTGAAACCCGTAAACTGGTCGGGGCGAATATTGCCATGGATATGGTGAAGATTTTGAGCCGGGAAGGGGTGAAAGATTTCCACTTCTATACGCTTAACCGGGCCGAAATGAGCTATGCCATTTGCCATACCTTAGGCGTTCGTCCGCCGCTGTAATGGTTATGCTCTGTGCGCTATGTCCGCTTG
>Ga0153936_100166_pt1:7500-12500 | contig 16393 bp, 10 predicted proteins | sample TSNJ020MetaG_FD_102272 | JGI IMG/M metagenome (GOLD analysis project Ga0153936, IMG submission 102272) | Attine ant fungus gardens microbial communities from New Jersey, USA - TSNJ020 MetaG | ecosystem: Host-associated > Fungi > Mycelium > Unclassified | place: USA: New Jersey, Wharton... | reverse complement strand
TTGAAAGATACAAAAGAAAAAATAGCGGTATTTGCTAGCAACAACATAATGGAGGCAGTCAATCAATATAGATTGATCCGAAATCTGATTAAAATCCAATATAGCCCTTATGGGTACATAAGAAATGTATTGAATCGATTCTTTTTAATAAATAGATCCGATCACAACTTCGAATATGGAATTAAAAGGGATCAAATAGGAAACGATACTCTGAATCATAGAACTATAATGAAATATACGATCAACCAACATTTATCGAATTTGAAAAAGAATCAGAAGAAACGGTTCGATTCTCTTATTTTGATTTCTCGAAGCGAGAGATCCATGAATCGGGATCCTGATGCATATAGATACAAAGGGTTCAACGGGAGCAAAAATTTCCATGAACATTTCGTTTCTGAGCAGAAAAGCCGTTTTCAAGTTCAAGTAGTCTTCGATCGATTACGTATTAATCAATATTGGATTGATTGGTCTAAGGTTATCAACAAAAAAAATTTTTCTAAGTCATTGTCAAAGCTGATTCTCTTTTTGTCTAACTCACTTCCTTTTTTCTTTGTGAGTTTAGGGAATATGCCCATTCATAGGTCTGAGATCCACATTTATGAATTGAAAGGTCCGAATGATCAACTCTGCAACCCGTTGTTAAAATCGCTAGGTCTTCCAATCGTTCATTTGAAAAAATGGAAAGCGGATGATACTTCCCAAAAATCGAAATTCTTGATTAATGGAGGAACAATATCACACTTTTTGTTCAATAAGATACTAAAGTGGAAGTGGATGATTGACTCCCATACTAGAAAGAATCACAGGAAATCCTTTGATAACACGGATTCCTATTTCTCAATGATATCCTGTGATCAAGACAATTGGCTGAATCCCGTAAAAGCATTTCATAGAAGTTCATTGATATCTTCTTTTTATAAAGCAAATCGACTTCGATTCTTGAATAATCCACATCACTTCTTCTTCTATTGTAACTGTAACAAAAGATTCTCTTTTTATATGGAAAAGGCCCGTATCAAGAATTATGATTTTACGTATAGACAATTCCTCAATATCTTGTTCATTCGCAACAAAAAATTTTCTTTGTGCGTCGGTAAAAAAAAACATGCTTTTTTGGAGAGAGATACTATTTCACCAATCGAGTCACAGGTATCTAACATATTCATACCTAACGATTTTCCACAAAGGGGTAACGAAAGGTATAACTTGTACAAATCTTTCCATTTTCCAATTCGATCCGATCTCTTCGTTCGTAGAACTATTTACTCGATCGCAGACATTTCTGGAACACCTCTAACAGAGGAAGAAATAGTCAATTTGGAAAGAACTTATTGTCAACCTCTTTCAGATCTGAATCTATCTGATTCAGAAAGTAAGAACTTGCATCAGTATCTGAATTTCAATTCAAACATGGGTTTGATTCACACTCCACGTTCTGAGAAATCTTTACCATCCGAACCGAGTCAAAAATTGCGTCTTTGGCGAAATTGGCTAAAGAAAGGCGTTGAGAAAGGGCAGATGGGTAGAACCTTTCAACGAGATAGTGCTTTTTCAACTCTCTCAAAATGGAATCTATTCCAAACATATATGCCATGGTTCTTTACTTCGACAGGGTACAAATATCTAAATTTGATATTTTTAGATGCTTTTTCAGACCTATTGCCGATGCTAAGTAGCAGTCACAAATTTGGATCCAATTTGCATTATATTATGCACAGATCAGGATGGCGAATTCTTAAGCTAAAATGGCGAGCTCTTAAGCTAAAATTGTGGGGATTGTGGGCACCGATAAGTGAGATTTCAAGTGATATTTCATGGAAGTGTTTCCGTAGGCTTCTTCGGGTCGAAGAAATGATTCATCGAAATAATGAGTCACCGTTGATATCGACACATCTGAGCTCGCCAAATGTTCGGGAGTTCCTCTATTCAAGCCTTTTACTTCTTCTTCTTGCTGGATGTCTTGTTCAGGTACTTCTTTTCTCTGTTTCCCTAGACTCTAGTGAGTTACAGACAGAGTTCGAGAGGATAAAATCTTTGACGATTCCATCATACACGATTGGGGTGGACAAACTTGTGGATGGGTATCCTAAACCTGAACCGAATTCTTTCTGGTTAAAGAATCTCTTTCTAGTTGCTCGGGAACAATTAGAAGATTTTCTAGCAGAAATACTGGGTTTTGCGCTATTTGGTGGTGGTCCCGCTTATGGGGTCACATTTATACAGAAGATCTTTTTCAATCTCATCGATCTCATAAATATCATACCAAATCCCATCAATCGAATCACTTTTTTGAGAAATACGAGACATCTAAGTCATACAAGTAAAGAGATCTATTCATGGATAAGAAAAGGACAAAGGTTTCAGACTCATGATGAAATAGAATCCTGGATCGAGACCTGTGATTGGTTTTTGGATAAAGAGAGAGTTTACTCGTTTCATTTCTCCACCTTAAGGCCAGAAAAAGGGATTGATCAAATTCTATGGAGTCTGACTCATATTGATCATTTAGTAAAGAGTGACTATGGTTATCAAATGTTTGAACAAGCGGGAGCAATTTACTTACGATACGTAGTTGACATTCATCAAAAGGATCTAATGAATTATGAGTTCAATACATCCTGTTTAGCAGAAAGACGGATATTCCTTGCTCATTATCAGACAATCACTTATTCACAAACCTCGTGTGGGGCTAATAGTTTTCATTTCCCATCTCATGGAAAACGAAAAACCTTTTCGTTCCGCCTAGCCCTATCCCCCTCTAGGGGTATTTTAGTGATAGGTCCTATAGGAACTGGACGATCCTATTTGGTCAAATCCCTAGCGACAAACTCCTATCTTCCTTTCATTACGGTATTTCTGAACAAGCTGGATTTGAAACGAGTTATTGATCATCTCGATCCTGAGGACTATATGGGTGCGCTTGATGATGTGGATATTGATGGTATTGATGATGATAGCGATCCTGCTAAGGACTATATGGGTGCGCTTGATGATGTGGATATTGATGGTATTGATGATCGCGACTCTATTTATTCGAACTTGGACTCGGACCCGGAGCTGAGGGAGGAGTATACGGTGGATGATGAGATGCTTAGGTATATCATCGAGTTGGAAATAGACCTAGCTTCTATCAACTTGCAATTCGAATTGGCAAGAACAATGTCTCCTTGCATAGTATGGATTCCAAACATTCATGATCTGTATGTGGATGAGTCGGAGTCCCTCGGTTTATTATTGAACGATCTCTCCGGGGATTGTGAAAGACGGTCCACTAGAGATATTCTTGTTATTGCTTCGACTCATATTCCCCAAAAAGTGGATCCCGCTCTAATAGCTCCGAATAAATTAAATACATGCATTAAGATACGAAGGCTTCTTATTCCACAACAACGAAAGCACGTTTTCACCCTTTCATATACTAGGGGATTTCACTTGGAAAAGAAAATGTTCCATACTAATGGATTCGGGTCCATAGCCATGGGTTACAATGCACGAGATCTTGTAGCAATTGCCAATGAGGCCCTATCGATTAGTATTACACAGAAGAAATCAATTATAGACACTAATACAATTAGATTCGCTCTTCATAGACAAACTTGGGAGTTGCGAGCCCATGTAAGACCGGTTCCGGATCATGGGATCCTTTTCTATCAGATAGGAAGGGCTGTTGCACAAAATGTACTTATAAATCATTGCTGCCTTATAGATCCTATATCTATCTATATGAAGAAGCAATCATGTTACGAAGGGGATCCTTATTTGTACAAATGGTTCTTCGAACTTGGAACGAACATGAAGAAATTAACGATACTTCTTTATCTTTTGAGTTGTTCTGCCGGATCGATCGCTCAAGATCTTTGGTCTCTACCCGGACCCGATGAAAAAAATTGGATCACTTCTTATAGACTCGTTGAGACGGATTCTGATCTAGTTGATGGCCTATTAGAAGTAGTAGAAGGCGCTTTGGTGGGATCCTCGCTTCTTCGGCCCGAACCAAGGAATCCCTTAGAGATGATGGAAAATGGATCTCGTTCTATCTTTGATCGTAGATTTCTCTATGAATCGGAGTTTAAAGAATGGGCAGAAGGCACCGACCCGCAACAGTTAGCGGAGGATGCAGTCGATCACATAGTTTGGGCTCCTAGAATATGGCAATCTTGGGGCTTTCTATTTGATTGGATCGAAAGGCCCAATGAATTGGAATTTCCCTATTGGGCCAGGTCATTTCGGGGCAAGCCGATCATTTCTGATGAAGTTAATGATGAATATTTTGAGTATGCATTTTATGGTGAAGGGGATGATGGATATGATGAAGAGGATGAGCTTCAAGAGAATGATTGGGAGTTCTTGCAGAGTGAAACCATGGAGTACCCGGGACGAGATAGATCTTCCAAAGAACAAGTCTTTTTTCGAAAAGGCCAATTCATTTGGGACCCCGGAGATCCACTCTTTTACATATTCAACGATGAGCTCTCTGTCTTTCTGTTTTCACATCAAGAATTCTTTGCAGATGAAGAGATGTCAAAGGGGCTTCTTCTGACTTCCCGAAGGGAGACTCTATATAAACGCGGGTTTAGCAAGAAACCGAAAGAAAAGTACTTCGAATTTTTTCTTAATCGCCAGAGACGGCGACGGCTTAGAACCATTAGTTCATTATATAATAGATCTTTCCGTTCTAATATTCAATCCGCGAGTTATCAGTACTTATCAAATCTGTTCCTATCTAACGGAAGGCTGTTGGATCAAATGACAAAGACATTGTTTAGAAAAAGATGGATTTTCCCGGATGAACTGAAAATTGGATTCATGTAACAGGAGAAAGATTTACCATTCCTTAGCCGTAAAGATATGTGGCCATGAAAGAGGGATTAAATGGAACAGAATTGACTGGGCGGGCGGTAGAGTCGTGGAAATACTTGTTTTTTCCATATTTCGGACCTCCACGGAACACTATGCTACTGCTGAAACATGGAAGAATTGAAATCTTAGATCAAAAC
>Ga0153936_100165_pt1 | contig 16431 bp, 12 predicted proteins | sample TSNJ020MetaG_FD_102272 | JGI IMG/M metagenome (GOLD analysis project Ga0153936, IMG submission 102272) | Attine ant fungus gardens microbial communities from New Jersey, USA - TSNJ020 MetaG | ecosystem: Host-associated > Fungi > Mycelium > Unclassified | place: USA: New Jersey, Wharton State... | reverse complement strand
TACAGTGGCTGTACCCTAGAGTCCCATGGTCACATGTCCTTTCCAGAATGTTCTATGGTCACCTGACCTTGTCACATGACTTGGCTTACTAAGTCCCTATCCTATTTATGTCTTTACTCTATTGTGTGCTTGGAGGTTTTAGTTTGAGTGTTCAGATGCGTGGGAAACCTTTTCCTGCTCAAGGTTCTCACAACACCTTCCACTCATCTCTGGGCTTAATTTGTATATTGTTGAAACCCTAACAGACATTCAGTTTAGTGAAGTACTTGGCTCCATGAAGCTGAGCTATGAGTTTGGAGATCAAGGGCAGGGAGTATCTATTCTTTACTATCATGGAGTTCAAGGATTGATAATCTTGTACCAACCAGAGGAAGCCATCTTTCTTCTTGATAAAAAACACTAGAGTGGCCATAGGTGACTTGGATGGGCGAATCCATCTGGTGTGCAAGTTTTCCTCCAGGAATGCATCTAGCTTCTTCTACTCAACTAGGGAGAGAGGGTAAACCTTGGTGGATTTGGGCTTTGAACCCAGAAGAAGCTCTATTGTATGATCCTATTGACAATGCTCTAGTAGGATATCAAAGTTGTCTTTTGCAAACATGGAATCAAAGCCCCCAGTATAAGAGGGCAAGGAAGTACAAGTCATCTATACTTCTGCACTCTACTGAGCTCCTTCTGCTAACTGCTGAAAGATGGTGGCAGAGGCTCATATTGCTTCCTCAGAGGGTTCAGGAAGCAGCCTAGTAATAAATAGCTGGTCTCCAACTTCCCAGTCTTGTCTATCAGTTCTGGATAGAGCCTCAAGTCTTTCGTTGTCATTGTCCAAGAGAGAGAGGGACCTGGTCCAACAGTATTGCATAGCTCAGACCTCTTGCCTTCTCTTCAAGGTTTTCTTCTTCCGGAGGGTGCAGCATCCTTTGCACTGGGGTGGACATTGCATCATATAAACTTTTTCCTTTTCTCAATTGACTTCAGGGTTGTGGTCCTTGAGCCACGTATAGCCTAGGATTAGATTCTACTTTCCTAGGCTAGAGACGGCCAAAAGCATCTGCTCTAAGTGGGTTTTGTAGTAGAGGACTACATCTATGACTTCTAATATTTGACCAGCTTCATAGAGAAGCCATTGACATTAAAGATAGGTATGGGCTAAGATATAGTCTGGGTGTTAATTCCTTTGGAGCAGATGAAATCTCAATCTATGAAGCTTCCAGTGGCTCCGCAGTCCAGAAGTGTCTTGATGAAGTGGAGTTTGCTAGTGTTAGTTGTGCTGACTTCTATAGGAAGGACCAAGAATGTTCTGCATGTATCAAGAGCATTAGTAAAGAGCTGCTTGGGCAGTCATTTTTCCTATCTTGGTTTCTGGGGAGGTATATTGATAATAGGAGTAGAGAAAGGGAAGGATATGTCTTTAGGTTCACTGTCACTTGTATTTACACTTTCTATATGAAGTACAGCAAACTTATTTACAGAGAGTGACTAGTGCACATCTTTCACTGGTCACTCTAGAGAAAATCCTTTTTGGAAGGGGTTTCTGCTTCCTCTGTTATAGCTATATCCTTCAGGACTATCAAATCTTCAATCAGCTCTTCTCTCTGCTCCGCTGTTAGTTGTTGTACATTGAGCCAGTGTAGGCAGTCCTTAACAAGATAGCCAGTCTTTCCACAGTGGTAGTAACTGCATAGAGAGAGAGGTCTGGACTTTTGTGTTATGTCAACATCTATGGGGACTCCAAGGGACTGGGATAGAGGTAGAGGCAGAGGCAATATTCTGGAGGGACAGGCATAGAGAAAACTAGGGGGTATACTATAGACAGAGGGGATAGATGAGGAGCAGGGATTCTGAACGAGAGAGTGGGTACCAAGTATTGTGAAGACTGGAAGGCCTTGTTGGCAAGTTGGGCCTAGTCAATTTTCTAGGCCATGTGATACTATCCTTTGGGGTCAGTATCAGCAGGCCTTCTATAGGGTATAGTGGCAATTTGACTTTGTATATTCACCTGGAGTCCCTGTCTGAACTTTACAACCAGGGTCTATGGATCCATGTAATCTATGTTGGAGACCAGGACCTAGAAGCTATTCAAGTAATTGTCCACTGTCTGGCTCTCTTGGTAGTAGGATGATCCCTCTAAGGTATTTATCACATCTGCTTCTGTATTCACCAAAAAGAACTGGATATGGAAGTGCTGATTGAAGTCAGCCCAGGTCTGGATAGAGAATATGCCAGTGTCTTGTTCCTGTCTAAAGAGGTTCTTGGACCACTTTGTGGCCTAACCTCCCTTGAAGAACATCAGTGTCCATAGGATCTTTTCTTCCTCACAGCTGAATTACTCCAGGGCCAGTCATATGTACAAGGCACAGGAGTTGAGAAAGATCCAGCCTGAGTTCCACTCTCTATAGAAGTTGGAAAAGGACAAGAGTTTTGGGTGAGCTTATGATCTTGCAGCTACTGAAGAAGGGGATAGTAGTACAGGCACCAGAGAGTGAGGTATGGCCAGAGCTGGAGACTGAGAGTTTAAGACCAACTATGTGAGCTATTGCAGTTGAGCAGTTAGGGCAGAGAGTATGTTGTTAATATTATTTTCCAAGTTGTTCTATTGCTCAGTGACTTCTTGCAAATGATGCTGCAGATAGACTAGAGCATCAGCCACAGTCTAGGGTGTATCTGCATATGACATTTTTGTGGAGTAGAGTAGTTCTAGAGGGTTGGACAAAGGTAGAGGAGGGCATTCTGGAGAAGGCTGTCCACTATGTTCTTCCAAGATTCTGTTGGGAGATCCTAAACTGCTATAAGGGTAACTGGAGTAGAGTGGGCTCCAGGAGAATCCTTAGTAATATTACAGCTCCTAAGTATATTACAACTTATCTCCAGGAGAATTCTTAGAGTTTAGGATAAGGCTCCTAGAGGTGTACTCTACAATATATATACTACTACAGTTATGTATCTCTGATCCTATGGTCTTATCTGGCAGGATCAGGAGTTGCTGAGTCAAGCTAAGGCAATTAAATATTATATAGTAATATTTAATTAGGCACAAGGTCACTCTGGGAGATTGGTCTAGTGTTCTAGGGGTAGCATTGGTAGGGTCCCCTTACATCTACTTGGTTCTCAAAGGTCATCTGCTGTTAGTTTCTTAGCATCTGGGTGAGTTTGATGGAATTCTTTTACAGCCTCTTTAGCATGGCACATATGGTAGGCCAGTTTCTAGGTATCATCATTGTATACTAATTCCATCCAGTATATTTTATAGAGGTAGATTCCATTGTGTTGTTCTACATCAATAATAGTATCCACTTCCTATTCTGCCTTGCTGTTGATGATATCAGGGTCTGGTAGGTCCAGTATTGGCTGACCATCTAGTAAAGGTATATATGGTTCAAGTCAATCAATATTGAAGACTAGCTAGATTTGAAGGTGGGCAGAGAGATTTAGTTGGTATGTATTTCTGTTTATTATTTTTGTGATGGTATATGGGCCAATCTTCTGATCTAATTTTTGGCTAGGTCTTTTAGTCCAGATATCAATTATTCATAACCAGATTTTGTCACCCATAGCAAAGGTCATTTCCTTCCTGTGTTTGTTGTATTGTTTTGCCATGGCCAATTGTATATATTCTAGTGCTGTTTTCAATGTATTGAACAGTTCTTGTATTTTAGTTGCATGTGCTGCTGCTGTTGGTTCATCTAGAGGGCCTTCTTTATCCTCTTTTATTATGACTGATCTCAGGTAGTATTCTCAATTTGCAAAGAAGGACAAGAGTCCAGTTGAGGAGTGCTTTGAGTTATTGTAGACAAACTCTGCAGATGTTAGGTATTTGTTCCAATCATCTTGTTTCTAATTGCAGTAGGCTCAAAGATATGACTCAACAATGGTATTGAGTTGTTTGGTTTGACCATCTGTCTAGGCTTGATGTACACTGGTAAGTACTTGTTTTATTCCTAGCCAGGTACAGAGGTGTTGCCAGAACTTGTTAACCCAACATTTATCTCTATCTGAGACAATGGTCACTAGTACCCCATAGTGGTGGTGTTATGCTGCCAATGAATTTTCTGCAGAAATGTAATATAGGATATACTTTATACCCCTGAATTCAGTATCTGAGTTTACTCTAGAAACCTCCTACAAGCTCTTAGACATATAAAAGACCACCAAAGGTCACTCCTACCAGATGGTTACTAAGCTGTCACTTGCTGAATAGCACATACCTCAGGAGACAAAACTGATGAGCTAGCATTAGGTTTCTTAGAGATAGACTATCATTGTTGATACTCTAGATCTTAGAAACTCTGGAACACCTTTGGAATACTGCAGACTTTCAATCTAGAATGGACTCAGACAAATATGATGCCAAAGCAACAGATCAAAAGTCTATTAATGCCTTGTGATCTTATCACTGCTAAACTCAACCAAGAAGTAGACACAGTACACAATGACATCATGAGCTGGGACACTCACATGTGTTAAAGCCATTTTCTAGATCATACTTGGGTAGGAAGTAGCTAGTTGAAAGATCAGGAGACATTAATAGGAAGTAGTAGTATAGAGGTAGAGCAGGAGCACATGGTGGTAACAGAATAGCATGGCAGGATGGAAGGCAATGTTAGACATATCCACATGGTACAGTTGTGAAGGAGAGAAGTAAGAGAGGCTGAAAAAAGAAGTATTTTCCTTTTCTATTCATTTTCTTATTGAGTCTCATCAATTTTTAATTTTAATACAATACTCAGAGAGCCAGTGAGAGAGAGTATACAATCTTGACACCTGCTATTATCTCAAGGGCTCTAGAGTTGTCTTATGGCACTTGTATGAGTTCTAAGTGAAGTAGTTGGGTAGTTGAGGTGAATTTTCTCTATATTCTTACTCTTTTTGGAGACAAGACATAGTAGTTGCTTGGACAACCTTCTCCAAGGTAGCAGGCTTGAAAAGCCTGGCTAGCCATCCACTCAGATCATATTACACCTATAAGGTTTGGTGTTGGGGGTGCAGATGAGGGCTTGGTTGAGTGTGGTAAGGTCCAGAAGTAGTTTACTGACTATCTTGATAGTGAGCTTGTTACGGTATGTAAAGGTTGGCACTTTAGGGATACCATGCAAGGTGGATCTGGATCAAGCTCACACTCTTTTCAAACAATTTTACTTTACTTTACTGCACTAAGTTTCTATATTCACTTTTTAATACCTTTATTCTTGATTTATCCCCACAAACTCTTTAGCATGCAATTGGGACCTGATACTATGTATTTAGCCTGTGCTAGGCTAATAGTCCCTTTTGCCCCCTTCAGCAGATCACTGTATTGATGAATAGGTTGGCTGCACCTTCTGCATTTAGTGTTTTTTTATAAGGTATAAAATGTCCTATTTTTGTGAAGTGATCTACAATAACCAGAATACAGTTATAGTGGGTTTTTTTTGTTGTTGAGAGGTCCATAATCATGTCTATCCCTATTTTCTGCCAGGGTGTACTTAGAACTTGGAGTAGGAGAAGTTTTTCATAGTTGGTTTATTCTGTGCACATGACTGATATGCCCTAGTGTAATTGGCTGTCATTCTTGCTATACCTAGCCACCAGTATTGTCTCTTCATGAGTTCAAGGGTTTGGTCTCTTCCAAAATGTCCTGCTAAGGGATTGTTGTGGTGTTGATTAAGGATTTCAATGTGTAGGTCCTCTAGTATATAGATTTTTCCTTTGTAGTATGTTAATCCATCTTGCTCTTCCTAGTTTTCTGGTTTAGAGTGTAACTTTGTTGTCTTTGGGTGTATGTCATTCCTGTTGGCATCTATAATCCTTTGGTGGAGATCCTCTAGGCATATAGTAGTGTTCAGTTAGAGTTTGAGTATTTGGTTTTTGTTGTCAGAGTAGGTTGTGTGAAATTTTAAGTTGAACATAGTGGGTTGACTCTTATCTGCTTCAGGTATGTGGTAGTCAGGACATCTCAATAGGGTATCTGCTGGGTTTTGTTTTCCAGGTCTGTAATGAATCATGTAGTCAAAGCACTGTAATTGCAGAGACTATCTCACAAGTTTGCTATTCAGTTGTTTAAGTGTATTGAAGTACTTTAGGTTTTGGTGATCAGTATATATTTGTATTGGGTGTAGTGCACCCTTGTGGTAGTACTGTCAGTAAGATGTGGCTTTGACAATAGGTAGGAGCTCTAACTCCATGATTTGGTAATTTTGCTCTGGGGCTATAAGTTTTTGGAACCAGAATGCTACTGGGTAGAGGTGTTTGTCATGGGCTTGCATTAGAATAGCAGCAGCAGCATAGCCAGAAGCATTTGTGAACAGATGGATAGGTTTTTGTGGATCAAAGTATCTGAGCAGAGGTTCAGATGTAAAGTAGCATTTGACCTTTTCAAATGCTTAAGTAACTTCAGATGTCCAATAGAAGTCCTATTTATTCTTTCTGGTCAGATCTATGATAGGTTTCATCATGCCAGATAGGTTGTAGATAAATCAGTGATAAAAGTTTATAAATCCAATAAACTCTTGTACCTGTTTTAGAGTTTTTGGTACTGGCCAGTCTGAGATTGTGTTTATTCTCTTGGGTTCCATGGATATGCCCTCTCCATCTACTATAAACCCTAGCATTCTCACTGTTGTCACTTCAAACTTGCACTTCTTAAGTTTTGCAAACAGGCTGTGTTTTTGAAGTCTCAATAAACAGCATCTAGTGCAGGTATGGAGTTCTTTGAGTATTATACCAAAGATTAAGATATCATCTAGATATGCCATTAGCTCCTCTTCTAACCCCTGTAGTGCCTGGTCTATATAACTTTGAAAGGATGCTGGAGTATTGCAGAGTCCAAAGGGCATCACTAGAAACTCAAAAAGGCCGAATAGAGTTCTAAAAGCAGTCTTCCATTTATTATTTTTTCGAATCCTCAATAGGTGGAAGGCTTCACATAGGTCAATTTTTGTAAAGTATTTTGTGTTCTGGGGTCAGTCTAGTAATGCATCAATAGAAGGTACAGGATATTGGTTCTTTATGGTCATTGTATTTAGTACTCAATAGTCTACACATAAGTGGAGGTCTGTGGTTCCCTTTTTTGTCACAAATAAGGTTGGAGAGGCTGCAGGGGAGGTACTTCAATGGATAAAGCCCCAAGATTTTATGTTTGTTAGGAATTCCTTCAATATATATATTTCTTTCTCAGAATGATGATAGGCTGAATGGCATGAGGGTACTTGGCCCTCTATCAAGTTGATAGCATGGTTGAGGTGTCCTCTATAGGGAAGTAAGGTTTGGGTTGCCTTTGAGTTGAATACATCTGAAAACTCACTATATTGTAGAGGTACTATTAGCTCTAGTTCTAGTGTTCTATATGTTTCTGTCTCTGAGAGTAGACTGGCTGAGAATGAGGTCCTTTTCTTGGATCTCTAGGTTAGTATTAGCATGCCCTTTTATTTTAATTCAGTACTTGGTCCAGTCAACTTGAGGGTTTGTTCTCTTGAACTATAGCATACCTAGTACAGCTTCATATTGACCTGTTGGTATCTCTATGAAGTAGTTGTCTATTGTTATCCCTTGGATCATATACTAGAGGTAGTGGACTGGTAAAGGGCCTGTTATTATGGTCATTCCATTGAGTTCTCTCATAGAGCTATTTAGCTAGTGAACAGGTTTGAGGCTCAGGACTTTCACTAAATTTTTTGATATGAAATTTGCAGTCATACTATAGTTAAGTAGATAGTAAACGACTTTTTTTATTGCTTTCCTATTTATTGTCAGGTAGAGTGCAGTAATTATATCATAGAGGACACAAAGAAAGTTTGTAACAGGATCATTGCTTACTTGACTGGGTTGGAGACTCAGTACAGAGACTACCTTCTGTACCAAGTTTAATCTTTCCCCACATTTATGTTCTTGAAGTTTCCAGCCAGGTTGCCAGAAGGAAGAATATTAATAGCATTGAATTGAGGTCAAGATGGCTTGGCTAGACAAGATGCTACAATATATCTTGAGCCCCTATAGTATAGGCACAGATGGTTGGTACAATAATAGTCCTTTTCTTCTTGAGTCAAGGGACCAGCTCAGTAAGGGACAGGAGTGGTAGTAGAGGAAGAATAGATTATGTGTGTAGAAGATGATAGAATTGTGGAGGAACTTGTTGTAGGGCATAGGAGGGCATTTTGGCTTGGGTGTTCCTGACAATAAAAGAACCATCTCTTATTGGCTCCAAGGGCAGCTTGCTTTAGCTATTGATAGTCACTTTTTCTATATGGGATTCCTACTAGAAGATCCTTGATATTGTCTTTTAGGCTTCAATAAAATATATTTCCCCAGGTACTAGAAGGTTGATTTATTTTGCAAGCTAAGCTCTCAAAATTGGTTGTATACTCCCTGACTGACCAGATCTGTTTTAGCAAGTAAAGACATCCAGTTAGTTAATCATAGACATTGGGATCCTGGAATTGCTTTCAAAAGGCCATAAAGAATTTTCCCCAGTCTTCTTGGAGTTCTAAATCTTTACCTGTCAGTATGGGTTCAACCCAGAAGACAGTGTTGCCTTCTAGGTGTTAACAGATATAGACAACATGATATATATTACTAGCAAATCTCTGAGGAGCAAGAAGGAAAGCTCTATTTATTTTTGTAAGAAATTGATCAAAGTCTTTGGGGTCACTATAAAAGGGTTGGATGGTGGGACTTTTCTCATGTTTAATGGTGTTGTCAAGAGGAGTGATAGAATGGTAGTTTTGAGCAGATGATGTTGGTTTGGGTGTATTGTTGGTGCTTTCCTTTTGTTTAAGTATAGCTAATTCCAGCTAGATTTGGGTGAGTTGAGCTTGGAGTCTGGAGACTTTAGTGTCAGTATTGTCTTCTTGGTCAGGATCTCTCTCTGGGGTGATCTTTAGGTTCTCATTTAGGTCATCAATTTCTGGGATTTGGTGGATAGACTAGGTGTGTATAGTAGGACAAGTCATAGTACACTAGGTTGTTTGGGAAATTTTTCAACAAGGAATTTAGTAGATAGCAGGATGGGGCTAGACTAGGCAAGGCAAGGCAAGGCAAGGTTTAGTGATCAGAAATATAGGTGAGCCTCAAAATGCAGGGGAATCAAGAATAAACAACTAAGTTTATAACAATTTAAGGCTAAGAAAAGTGCTCTACTCCTCATAAGTTATGCTAATTTATTACAAAATACTGAGAATAATGTTAGAATTAATTATTATTGATTGTTTAACTCTAACAGAAGCTCTGACCCCAACTAGTGATAATTGAAAGAGAAGAACTTAATAAAGTTCCCTATTGGATTCCTACCACTACTTATACAAATATCCTATAGTCTGTATGCCTACTTCCTGCAGTCACAAGACTCTTACTAATAACTATATACTTCTTACATAATATTGTCCCATGCTATTTATATCTTCCCTGTATCATATTTCTGGAGATTCCCCATCTAGTTGATGAATATGTAGGAGATATTTTTCTTCTTTGGAGTTGACTCATAACAATAGTCCAACTTAAATCCTCTACTAATTCTAAATAGTTAAGTATATGTTGAAGTCAGTTCACTATACTTCCTTGTTTAACTTTTTGTACACTTTGTGATATTTTTTCAATAATTTACTGACTTAACTATTCTGACTGACTTTACTCACTTACTTCTGATATTATAGTAGAAATTAATCTCAAGTCTATTGTCCATACATATACAATCTATAATCTAATACTATTGAAAATCTCTTTATATACTATATTAAGTGTCCTTCTGCTCTCTTGGCTTTGCTCTGAAAGAAGTACTAAAATGTTAAATAGTAAAGTACTATCAGTGACTAACTCAAGAACCTTAAGTTAGGGTTGAACTCAAGATAGTACTTCAGGGTTAGAAGAGAACTCAATAGGGTTCTTGCTCAATTGTAGCCTTGTTAGCATATAGTCATGAGGACTTAGAGCTCAACTAAGGTAGTTATTTAGGAAGAACTTAATAGAGTTCTCTGTTGGATTCCAGTAGCTACTTATACAAATGTTAGTTGGTCTGTGCACCTATCTCCTATGGTCATGACTCTTACTAAGAACTATCTATATCTTACATAATCCTTCTCATGCTATTTATATATTTCCCACATTGTATTCTTGGATGTTTTCTATTAAGTTAATAAATGCATGAGAAATAGTTTTCTTCTTGGGAGTTATTGTCATGACATAGCCAAAATGGCTAAGTCATTATTTATATTTCTTTTCTTTTCTTTTTCTTTTAATTAGATAATCAGTGGATGTGCAAGAGGAATGACTCAAAAGGGATGTGCAGGACTTTATAAATAGAAGTTAATATAGAATGTGTATAAGTAGTGTACTATAATCAAATGGGAACTCTATTGAGTTCTCCTTGTCAACTTGGACTAAAAGTGGTTTTAAGACATCTCAGTCTAAGTCTACACTAGAACTCAATTCTTTCATTGGTACTGCTTATCACAGAGCCCTGCTATCTCTTACTCTTTTATCTTCCTCAGTACCTAGGTGACACAACTCAGGACTACTATGACATAGCTAGGTCCTAGGCCCAAGTATAAGGGGATGGCTGTCACTCTAGGACTGGGCTTAGCTGAGTATTTGGTTTGCATATACCTAGCTTATCTTATCTCTGATACTCTTCTATTTACTCTCTTACCCTTTTGTTTATATATTACTCTGATCATTCTATTTAACTTAGATAGGAAGTGTTACTATTGGACTGTAGCTCACATGACTACACACAGACTGTCTTTTATAGTATATATAGGAGCTTGTATGGGTAGATTTACCTTTACTCAAATATTACACTGGCTTTTAGAACCTCTATCTAGCTTATTAGACAGTGTCTCTAAATGTTCCCCTTATATTAAGGGGACTTGATAGTCAGTTAGGGACTATCAGTGGAAGCACAGTACCAAGTTTAGGTATTGTGTCTGAGACCTAACCTTATAATTGAGTGGTGCTCAGTAGTTACTTGTACCTTTTTGTTTTATAAACCTTATGCTAAAGTTCCATTGTGGCCTGTACACACAAAGAAGTAATACTGCATCCTTAGAAGGGCATTTAGGTTGGAAATCCTCTCCTTGGGGTAATAGTATAACCATAGTATTAGAGCAGTAGTAAGTAGGGCAGTAGGTGTTTAACTGGGTGAAGATCTTGTGCTCCAGTAGACATAACATTAGTGAGATCATTTCCTTATCTAACTTTTCTGGAGACATAGCACCATGTCTCTAGATTAATATAACTCTCTCATGAGCAGCATGCTCAACCAATAGTGCACCCTCACCAAACTAAGGGCAGAACTAGAAGAAAGAAAAGGAAGAGTATGTTGGAATTGTAGGAATTCTAGACAACTGGCCCAAAACTGCAGGAACAAGAGTGAGGAGGGAAGAGGAGGTGTGTTAGTGACTGACTCAAGAACCTTAAGTTAGGAGTTAACTCAAAGTAGTGCTTTAGGGTTAGAAGAGAATTCAATGGAGTTCTCACTCAATTGCAGTCTACTATATATACAAGTACACTATTTGTCCTTATTTAAACTACAAGCTGTCTATCAGCTACTGGTTCAACTCCAGTCCATGTCTGTTCTATTTATAGCTTCTTGTCATAGTCAAGATGACTCATGACAGTACCCCTCTCTTAAAGGTCCTTGTTCTAAGGACTTTACAGTTCATTATATAGGTCCTGTAGATTACCTATTTCATCTTCTTTATCCCACTCTTCTATTCTTAGCTTTTCAATTTCTTGTTCTTGTTCTTTCTCCTCCTAAATCATTTCCAATATTCTTCTTCCCTCCTGTTGTCTTTTCTTCCAACATCTCCAGTTTCTTTCTAATCATCCCCAATACTCATGATCAAATCTCCTGTCATCCCATCTATATAGTGTCTTTGCCATATATCTTTCTAGTAGTTCCCCTCTATGAAACTCTCTGTAATCTTCCTTTCTTACTTATTTTGACTTCTCTCCATATTCTTCTTCAAACTTTTCTACCAAGTCTCTTGTGTTCCCTAAATTTTTCCTCAGTTCCCAAGTGTCTTCTTCCACTGTATATCCCTTCTATCATACCAGGTACCTATTTTTTTCTCTAAACTTTCTTTTATTTAGTATTTTCTCCACTTCATATTTCTCTTTCCCTTTGATTACTACTGGAAAAGGTCATTCTTTTCTCTGGCCTTCTACTTGATCTTTGTACATATATACTCTACTGATGTTTACTACTGGATGTATTTTCATTGTACTTGGTAGCTCTAGTTCAATCACATTTGTTGACATGATCCTCTTTACTTTGTAAGGACCTACAAATTGTTCCATTAATTTTTCTGAATGTTTTCCCTTTATTTGGAATTTAAGATCCTTTGTGCTCAAAAGCACCCAGTCACTCACTCAGTACTCCTCTGGCTCATTTCTTTTCCTATCTGTATATTTCCTCATTTCTTCTTGACTCTTCCCTAGTACTGCCTCTGCTTCCTCATGTACTTCTTTCATCCTCTTTGTAAAGTCTTCTGCTCTTTCAAACTTCCCCTTCTTTCTCATCTCAAATCCCATATATGGATCCTATCCATTATTTGCCTTGAACAGTGATACTTTTGTACTCGTTTGCACTTTGTTGTTGTATGCAAACTTTGCCATCACTAACCAATCTGGCCACTGTTCCTGACAGTAATCAATGAAAATTCTCAAGTATTGTTCTAGCTCCTGATTTATTCTTTCCATCTGACTATCTGTTTGTGGGTGATAGGCTATTGACAACTTGGTGTCAATCTCTAGTATTTTATTTAACTCCTTTATCATTCCTGCTATAAACTATGCTCCCCTATCCATTATAATACTTTCTGGTAGTCTATATAATTTCCAGACATTATCCCAGAACAGTCTTGCCACTCTCTCTACCAAAGTTCTTTTTGTAGTAGACACAAAGTGTGCCATTTTTGTCATCCTATTACATACTACCAGAATTGTATCATATCCCTGTGCTAGTAGTAACTTTGTAATAAAGTCTGCTATTATATAACTCCAGGGTTTTTCTGGTACTGTATCAGGTATTAATTTTCCTGCTGGTGCCTCTGTGCAATTTTTGTTCCTTTGGCATGCATCACAGAATTCTACATACTTCTTGACTTTCTTTGTTACTCTTGGCCACCAGAAGTTCCTGGTGACCAATTCTGTCATCTTCCACTATTCTCTATGTCCTCCCACCAGCATATCATGGTGTAGCTAGATTACTTCCACCCTCAACTTCTCATCTCATAATACATATACCTTTCCATCTCTTAGCATTAGACCATTCTCTTCTCTTCATTCTTCATCTCTCAACATCTTCACCTCTGCTTACTTTATCTCCTTTACTGCTTTTATCACTTTATTGTTTTTTGCATCTGACTTTCTGATTTCCTCTAGCAGATCTACTCCTTTAATTACCACTTTTGTTACCTGTGTCGCTACTCCTTTTTTATGAGCACCCTATCCTCATTATCTTTTTCTATACCAATCTGTCAGTCCAGTCATCTACTTAGGCTATCTGCTTATTCCATACTGTTTTCCAGCATATGTTTTAGGTGGAAATCAAATCTTAATAGATACAGAGCCCATCATGCTTGTCTCCTGTTTGACTTCTGGCTGCTCATGAAATATTCAAAGTTTTTATAATTGCTCCAGATCTTGAATCTACCTTGTGCACCTTCCAGTAAATGTCTCTACTCTTCTAGATACCTGATGATTGCCAACATCTCTCTATCATGAATCTTATAGTTCTTTTCTGCTTTGTTCAATGATTTTGAGATAAAGGCTACTGGCCTCCATTTTTCATCCTCACACTTCATTGACAATACTCCTCCTGTTATATACTCTGATGCATCTGCTTCTACTCTCATCTCCTTGTCCAAGTCAGGTGCTACTAGTACTGGTCTTGTTGTAAACACCCTTTTTAACTCCTTGAATGCCACTTTCTGTTCCTCTTCCCAATTCCACTTTTCATCTTTCCTGACCAATTTATGCAACAGTTTGGCTAGCTTAGCAAAATCTTTTACAAATTGCCTATAGTAATTTGCCAATCCTAGAAACTTTTACATCTCTTTAACTGTCTTAGATCTAGGCCATTCAAGAACCTCTGCTACTTTCTCCTCCTACATCTTAATTCCTTCTGCCCCCATTACTAGTCCAAGAAAGTTAATCTCTTTGACTTTCCAAACATATTTCTCTGGTTTTATATAGAGGTTGTTTTCCTCCATTCCCCTCAATACTTCTTCTACTATCTCATCATACTCTTTCTCATCCTCTGTTCCTACCAACATATTATCCATAAATGCTGCTATATCTCCAGTATCAATTAAGTCTCTAAGAATGTTATTCATCATCACCTAGAAGGTTACTGGTGAGTTTGTGAGACCAAAAAACATAACTGTGGGTTTATACACCTCTAGATGTGTAGTGAACACAGCCTTCAACTTGTCCCCTTCCTTGATCCATATATTGTTGTACCTCTATCTCAGATCTATCTTTGTGAATACTTTCTTTGTACCCATAGTGTTGATTAGGTCCAAAATTAGTGGCAATAGATAGTTATCCTTGACTGTTCCTTTATTCAAGTACCAATAGTCCTATACCATTCTTTTCTTTCCATCTTTTTTCCCCACAAAGAATACTGGTGATGTCTGGGGCAACTTTGAGGGCCTAATGTATCCTTTCCTCAGCTGTTCCTCCACAAATTCTCTTATCTTCTCTTTTTCTTCTCTCAACATTAGATATGTCCTTCTTTTTCTTGGCACAAAATCTTCTCTCAGATTTATTGCATGGTCCTAAGGTTTTCTTACTGGCATTCTTTCCAAAACCTGCCTTCTTAAACACCTTAAGCCACTTGTGAAATCTCTGTGGTACCATCTTCCTTACTTTTTCTCTATCTACTTCAACTTCATTGTCAAATTTCTCCTCTATCAACAGCTTCCATTCATCTCTATCTGATTTTCCCACTGCTCTGATTCTCCCTTCTACTTTTCTCCTTTTCTCTGTCTTCTGTTTTGCTGCTATGTTCCTCCTACAGATTGGTGGGCATCTTGTCATCTTGACTTCCTCTGTCTCCCAATTTATCTTCAGGTTATACACTTGCAACCATGGTATACCCAGTATAATGTCTGTCCTCCCCAAATCACATACATCTATTCTCATTCTTTCTACATGACTTTTGTAGTACACATTTACCTCCACCTGGTGTATAATTGCTTCTCCACTACTATTTGTACTGTCTATATTTCTCACTACCACAGGTCTTTCTAACTTCTACAGCTTGAATTCATTCCTTGCTGCCATTTTTCTGTCCATAAACATTCCTGTTGTGCTACTATCCAAGAGTGCTTTCACTGTTATACCTTCATGTGTATCCACTTTTTCTATCCCAATGTTCAGCCATACTTCTCTCAATATTTTGAATGTTCTCCTGACATCTCTTTTCTTGTTCTCCTCTTTTACTGTACTTTTCAGAACTCCTGTCCATGCACTGCCCTGCTGCATCTTTCCCTCTATGGAGCATGCCACCACTCCCCAGTTCTGCCATGGTTTCTTTTTTTCTATCCTACATTCTGGACATAGGATCTTTCTCCTTTCTTGTTCCAGTACTTTCCTTCTTATTGTATCCTTTCTTCTATACTTTACACACTGTACCCTTGTCATCTCTCCCCTCTTTGCTTCTTCCTCCCTCCAGTTCCAAGCTTCCTGGAAAAGGTTGCACTATATATTTTTTACTTGTCTTTCAAGGAGAAATCCTTGTTCTTGATTTTTATAGGTTTGAACCCCTTTTCCTTCATATCCTCCACACTCTATGTAGGTTGCCACTATATCCTCTGTGATCTATCCTCTTTTGAGTAGGAGAGTCTCTTCTGGGGGCATGCTCCCCTTGTTACAGTATTCCTGCACCTTTTCCCATGCAGGACACACCAGCCTTCTCTCTTGCTAGGCCTTTTGTGGACCAACCACATGTGCCACCCATTCACTTCTTCTCCTCTCCTTTTCTACTTCTATGTTTGGGCATTCCCATTTGTGGTGCCCAACTCCCCAGTACCTAAAACACTTTACTTTCTCCCTGTCATAAACTTTATTCAGACCATAACTCTGGGAATACTTGACCGATTTTGACAGTCTAAATGGCCACTAAAAGCCCTTAAGAAAACCTTTCAAACAGTACCAAAAATGTCTCAAAGCGATCAGTACTCACCGAGTTATTAGCAGATCAGTCAGTGATCACCAAGTTACCAGACACTAAATCACTGATATCTCGGGAACTGCTTAACATAATCATTTGCTTCAATAACCATCATGAAGCTCTCTTCAATGCGCTTCTTTCAGCTATAAATAGATCCCGAGGTGATAAGATCCCATGGAGATACAAGGTCCTCAATGTTTGCACATAACACTGATCTTTACCCATAGATTATCATCTGTCCTTGAATAGAACAAAGGACTGCCCTAAGATGGTTAGGTTATCTCTAT
>Ga0153936_100160_pt1 | contig 16555 bp, 23 predicted proteins | sample TSNJ020MetaG_FD_102272 | JGI IMG/M metagenome (GOLD analysis project Ga0153936, IMG submission 102272) | Attine ant fungus gardens microbial communities from New Jersey, USA - TSNJ020 MetaG | ecosystem: Host-associated > Fungi > Mycelium > Unclassified | place: USA: New Jersey, Wharton State... | reverse complement strand
GTTTAGAACAATTAGTCATGATCTTGCCATCTGTATCGTGATCGTGGATGAAGGGCAGCATGCTCAGACTGTGGAACATCGTTCGGGAGGAAGTCTTGAGGGGGAAGAGTGAGATTAACACTCGTGTAAGTCGCCCCTGGTCCCCAGTCAGTGACTGTCACATTATGCGGTTCCATTGTTCTGGCGTTCAAGCTGCGACATTTGGTGATTTGTTAGTGGGGCCTAGTGCCTTGCTCCCACAGTCACGCGATGATCGCTCTGAACTTGACAGATCTAGAAAATCCTCTTTCGCCTACGAAGACATACGGGAGACTCATAGCATCTGACTAGTGATTCCTTGAGTAATGCTTTATAGTTTCTTCATTCTGGTCAATCATATATCTCTCTTTCCGATCACTAGAAATAGGAGTCCGTGACAAATTTGGACAACAGAACCCAAATGTCATCTAGACTCAGTGTTTACAATCGTTGTTCATAATCAAGGCAGCAAGTCATGTAAATTCGTCGATAAATCCTAATTCAGTAATTGCAGCCAGTGTCGGGTGCATCAGGTATCCAAAGCGAGTTGTTCCATCTCTTCATGGGAGTTTGTCCGTCGTAATGTATTTCGTGATCGATCTCTGCAGTAAAGGAATCAAAAACTTCAATGGCCCAGTCGACCGAAAAAAGGACATACAATCTCTAACCAACTTCTCATAGTTCCGAAGCACGATGAATACCTGGGACACTGGGTGCATTGGAATCTCAAACGACTGTTCTCTACGTCAGCCAAAGTAGCCTTCAGTGGGTCCAGACAAAAAACATCTTAAAAGACGTTTCTGGAAATGATACAGGCCTTGTAATTCAACTCCGACGGGTGGAAATCCCGATATCAGGGGAAGTCCACAAAGTGGTCGAACCCTATGGTGAATTATATTGCCCTCCCTCGAAATCAGATAGCAGCACTGTCTTCACATTCTATCGTGATATTGATCCGTTCTAGCACCTCCTTGCGCCATTTGGGCCTAGGAATGAACTTTGCCCAATCTTCAATCCAGCAATACCCATACTCTTGGTTTCCTGTACCCTAAAAGTCAGCTTGAAAGAAGATAGTTTATTTGTACTCACTTGTAAGTATTGTGAAAACGAAGCATAGGAACCACAATTCCTGAATCTTTGACCGGTAAATATATTGTCAAGTTCGAAGAAGATAAAAAGAGACGTGTCCAGGTTCGGATAGAAGCCCGAAGACGTAACGCCCACGATGCATGATTGCCATAAATGGAGCCACACAACTGAATAATTTTCTCAGAGACCAACATAGATGAACCAATCATAACGTACCATACAGTCCTTGTGGGACAAGAACTTGGTGTGCTTTGCTAAGTCAAGGTCATCAGGGCAACGTGGTGGAGGGTTGTATCACCTTTCAAACGCCTACTCATAGTCAAGTGAATCAAAATCAACGGGTCAAGGGCGTTGGATAGAGAAATGACTCACTTCTTCCCATAAATACCGAGCTTTTCTTTCCGTGATGATAAAGTTGAGGCTCTTACTCGATCAAGAAAGACACAGGAGATCGAGTGACTCGAGGCCACTAAAGCTCTCGTATAAGATTTTTGGTTATTAATTTCGACTGACCACGTCGTCCTTTCACGCGTTTCTCCGAACTCACAAATTTGGACCCCTCGATCAAGTTTATGGAGGATTCCACAGGCGCAAACACATCTCCTGAGGTTTCTGTGGAGGGCTTCTTCTCAGTTCTGCGGCGCTTGAAGGCATTGTTGAGTCCTCCATCATTTGTTGAAATATGAACGGGGGAGGCAAACGGATAGCAAGTACAAACTACTTATATACCTATTTAGAACAATAAAAATACAATAAAGGAATCACATGCATCGCACAGGCTCGTATGAGATCCAAATTCCAACATTGTTTCTATACTGCAAGCGGACAGAGTTCTTGTCTATCCGTTACTGGGACGATGCGAAGATAGGGTCATGGTTGAATACAGATTTAAGGGCCTTGAATATCAATATACACAAATAGATGGATCTACCGCAAATCATTTATCATTTGATCTTCTTATGTAATACATGACGCCATTTCTGGGCGCTGGAATAGACTCACTTCCGGAATAATTTGCCACCAACGAAACATCCCTGAACAAAGACCTTCAGGATGTGTCGATCATCACCGCAGAACAAGAACCTCTCTAAGTTCTCCTCAAGCTTCTTTCTCTTCGAATCTGAGTCACCACTTGATTGAGCGTCCATTCCCCACAGCCCAAGAGCTCCCTTATCCCCTGTCACATCAACTAGAAGAGCATCAAAACTCTTTCCCGGAGAAAATGATCCAGTCCTCTCAGATAAATTACAGACCTGCGCTCCCCCAAGCGTCGCCAGATAGAATAGCGTCTCTATGGGGAGCTGTTGATTGGCAAAACAGGAGACCGGAGCGCATTCGGAAGGAAAAGGTGGAGAGGTTGGTTTCTTGTCAACCGTCTCAGTAGAATTTGTGATTTCAGGACTGAGTAAATTACTCATGGCGACAATTTTGGATGCCGTTGATGCATCTCGAATCGTGTTCAAGATTGACACAGAAAATCCACCCGATACGTCCGTACCAAGTCCAACCTGGGTCAAGTGTCAATTGGAAATGAAAATGGCTTATTTTAAACATACTTTCAACCCCTCATCGAGGTATCTTCCTATCGGAGCAACACCACTCCTCAAATTGAAGTTGCTCGTAGGACAATGGCTAATGCCTGCTTTCCGCACCTTGATAAGTTGAATTTCATCGTCAGATAGGTGAACCGCATGTGCTAAGATGGTAGTATCTCGGAGTAGTCCATGGAAATCATACACGTGGGCATAAGAGTCTGCATTAGGATAAAAACTGAGGGTATGTCCCACTTCTCCCTGGTTCTCCGATATGTGAGTCTGTATCCGCATTCGGGATTCATCAGAGCGCCGCTCTTGTAGGTCATATCGGTCCGCAAGTTCACCTATTCCATGGAGGTTTTCACTTGTGCAAGAGATTGCGAAACGAGGAGTTAAGATAGGTTGTACAAGTGCTTCTGGCGCGGTCCCGATGTTCGCGTGACTTGAGACAGGAGTGAGCGAACGGATATAGGAGATCAATGATGCAGTGTCCTGTAGAGACTTCGCCGCGCTCTCTTCTATGTAGGATCCCGAGCTTCCTTCTTTTCTATCCATGTTGCATTTCTACCCCGAAGTTTGACGCGATGAGAAAGCATGGCAAATGCTATGCGAGATGAATGACGTACCCCGATAAACGCTCGTTGACCTGAAAGTAATACCATGATATTAGATCCCAGAATTGGATGATAGGCACGGCAGGCACGAAGGTTCTTTACCTAGTTGGTTTGCAGCATCTGCGAGTATCTTTGTAGCTTCCAGGTGAAGGGTGCCAAAGTAACACGAAGTTGTCGTCTGAGAGCAAGATCAAGACGGTAGTCACATTATGACTGAGGCAACATACTCCGCAGTCCAGTGACCGCCGTACGACATCATTATACACCTTCTTTGCGAAATTCAAGTCGGCGAACTCTGCCTCCTTGGGAAAGGTAATGTTTTTCAACCAGTCCAGCAGTTCATATTGACCTCCTCTTTGGTCAATTATGAGCATAACAACAAGAGACCATTACTAAGAGACACACTTTCCAAGATTAGGAAATTGACAAGCATGCTGGTATTGTCATCAACAGAGAGCCCGACAAAGAGTATGCACGCGCATACCGTGTGGGTATCAATGAAACCAGGAATGATAAATTCGCCATCCTTCAAATATACTACCTGGCTGGTGGCTAAGCCCTTCTGGCTGAGTGTCCCTTCTAGCTGATTCTCCTTGACACAGTCCAGCATCCAATCTATGTTCCCAGTCGAGCCGATCTCCATCAAACACATAGGCAAGGCTTTCCACGTCCTTGAGTCGACAGGAGTAATGACGGCACCATATAATATAGTTACTGAGCCAGACATGGGAGTAGGAAACAAGGCCTAAATGGTTCAGAGGGCATCGTAGAGCTCTTACATAAGTCATACAAGGATGAGAGGAGGAGCAACAGGTGCTCTGATAAGGAATCACCTGGCTCCTATGAATACTGACTTCCCGATTATATAGCAGATATGCTAATTTTAGATGGCATTCCGGTGCGGATATCCGGCAACCATTTTGCATTGGCCGGCATGATGGCATTGCTCAAAATTTCCGACAATGGTCCGCTGTGATAGGGGCCTGCAGCAATTCTAGTTCAAAATGGATATGGGTCCAATCCTGTGTTATGCGTCTGCGCGAAATACTCCAGCCATATGCAAATTTGGCAGTAGCAACCTCTTTCGATTCACCATGTCAACAGAAATTACGTACACAAACCTGCCATCCTCGTCTCAAACCACTACCCGTTTAATGGATTGTTCGTTCCTTGGAATCTTCAGGGAAACTGAAGTGCTAATCTTCATACCACTGAATGATCAGACTTCTTATACTCGTCGCATAGCATATGCAACGGGTGGTGGGCCAGTAGTGACGGCGAACAAGTTCGAATAGCAGGGCGTCAGCGTACCTGAATTCCCGTGTCAAAACCGAACACTACTTAGGGGTTCGTCTTGTCTATCGTAAAATACTACTCATGTCTCAGACGTAGCGGGGCTTCTGTGAAGCACGGGATGAGGTAAGGTCTATGTAAGCTTTTACATGGGAAGTTTGGGAAACCAATGCGATCCCGCTATAGTGACAACGGACAAATTTGGAGGACAAGCTTAAAGTGTGTGAGTAGTGTGTGAGTATATTGGTCTTTAATCTTTCCGCGCTGGTATCTGACAGTTACCTGGTCATCCTGAAGTTCCGCCGAGGATATATCAATCATGTAGTGTGAGACCACGTCATCTGAGATGAATTTTCAGTCTCAAGGCCAGTTCACAACACTCGTTCGCACGATCCGGGCGAACTAGAACAAACCAGGCGACCAAGTTCCACATGTCAAAAGATAAATGACGATATCAACGAAGACATCATAACCATTAATCTAAATACTCATGAGGTTTCGAATCCATGGTTTGTAACAGGACTGACATTTGCATCTGAAGTCTTCTCTTTCACCAAAACAGCCTGTCCCAACGAATGTCACGAAGTCGACCAGAAGAAATAAAAATAAATAGCAGTCGAAACAGCTTGTCTCCCTATGGTTCGTGAAGTGCTATTGGTGAGTGTGTCAGACAGCTCAGCGCCTCCGGCCTTCGCGAAGCTTTCTCAACCTTCAGGGTTGTCCCTAAATCTCAAGTCCGCGCCACCGGTGATGAACTCCCAGCTGGCATTAGTGGATGACTACAAAAGTAGTTTGGTGCCGCCGTAATTGCCACTAAGTCGCGTTTTATGCCAGGATTGGAGGATCTGATATCTATCAGCCGCACAATACCAAATGCGAATTAACTGCATTACGTCCAGCATGTAAAACCGCTGCAACAAGAAGGCCATTCATAACTGTGATCGAACCCCTATCTATGCTACTGATGAAATATTGACGTAGAGAGCTGGGATTGCTCCCGCACAGGAACGACCATGACCACAACTCTGGTCTTGGGGTGTTGCTAAACTAATCAGCGACGATGGATGGGATGAACTATTGTGCATTAGCTAGTTGATGGGTTGACATAAGGCAAGATTCGAGAGCCAGACACTCGTTATATGAAAGAATTGCATACTGGATGACTTCTTGTCAATAGCACGGATCCGACGAGAGGCAACATCTAACTGTCTAGTGAAGCTTAAGAGATTGGCCTATGATCACTAGTGAGAAGAGACTCTGAGAAGTTGACGCGTTAATTAACCTAGTTTCGACGCGTCCAAACGCGCCGTTACGTATGAGCTGGACGTCAGTTTGTCCCCGGGCACAAAGACGCGTGCATGTGTCAGTCGAAAGCTGGTGACGTTGAGCTGAACAACTGTAAAGTCAAGGGATGATCCGTAATTCATCACACCGCTCGGCGTCCGTACAGTACATGGAAATCGCCGCGAAGCAGGCATGGTGTGGAGAAGGTTAGCCGAAGCGAATAGATTACTGAGATCGGCATGCGGGATGTCAGACTGGGTATAGTGGATGATTGTGTGCGGAGCTGGTGGCTGAGAACCGGAGACAGGGAAGACGGCAGGTGGAGAGTGACCGGAGTGACGCTTTTTGCTCTTATATAAAAGAGAAAAGCAGATTCCAATGTCTGCCTCCAACCCTCAAGGCCCTGCCCTCGGCCGCCGTTCTTCACAATGCCGTCTCTTCGTCGTTTTCCTTCCTCTGCAGCAGGCCGCCGCTCTCCTTACTCTTCTGCCTCCGTGCGCGCTCGTCGTTGCAGGCGCTCTGCACCGTCAGAGACGTCTGGCAGGCAAGTTCTTGCGGACATCACTTGGTGGACAGTCACCGAGGGCCAGTGCGATTCCAATGTTGTCGATATCAGCGACGCTCCCTTCGCTGAAAACAACATCGACGACGCCTCCCCCATCGATGCTAGCGTTCACCAACCACCGAGTCTTGTGCTGCCTTGGCTCTCAACCTCCTCAGAAGATGTTCCAGAGGTACTCCTAGCGGAATGTCCTTGAAAACTAGCACTTAGCACTAACTCGTCTTACCTAATGTAGGCCATGCCCATTGCGCAGTTTGCAGCCCTTGCAATCGCTCCGGGTAAACCCTGCAAACGGGACTCATCTGTAGACTCCAGCTCAGGATTCTCCGACAACTCGTTTGAGGCCGTCCTTTCTCCACTCGACATGGGCTTTTTCGATTCTCCTCTGTCTCCCCTCCCTCCCTGTACGCTAGCCCCTGCTCTCGCTCGCTCGCTCAGCTTCGTGGATACCTATTCTCTGCGGGTCAAAAAGCCCAGCCATTATGCTGACTTCGCCATTTCGCCTCTTTCCTCCGCCCTGGACTTCTTAAATTGAGTCATGGGAATTTGCCAACTCCCTCTGCGCTTCTGACTCCTCCCGCCGTCGTGGTATTCCACTACATTCATCTGCCCATTTCAAGCATTCAAAAATCTTTCGCATCTTATATTATTTCTTCAGCAATCTTCTTCACATTTTCCCGCAATCTTGCTTATTCATTCACTGCATCATTGACACAATTAATTCTTCAACTCATTTCATGACATGTTTATCCTTCTTGCACATTTTTCTATTTCTTCATGAATAGCTCCTGTTGTCTCCTCTCGAGGGTACAGCAGCACGTCTCCGACGAATCGTGATGACAGCTTTGATATTTCCGCCTTCCGTCACCTTATTTCCATCTCGTTCTACTTGAATCTCGATCTGTAACGATTAGATATGCACCCCATTTCCTCGTCATCTTCTCGCTATGCCTCGCCCTTTGTCGCCCAAATTGCTCGAATATCTGTTGATGCTTACGAAACCTGTTACGATTTTTACTTTCTCAATTTCACCTTTTGCTCGTCTTGCAGACTAAAAAGCACATTGTCTTGAGACCGAACAATCATGCCAAGGGAGCTGACACAAGGCTTCATAATATCCCTAAGTGCCACGTCTTACAGTTGCATTCTTGACCCACTCTGATGGACATGAGATTCGAAGTCTTGAGGTCTTGCACAATCAAACTCACACGAAATCATCAAGCATCGGAGAAAAAGCCTACAACTGTGCTTAGAGTTGATCTCACCATCATTTCTGTCCATTCCTCATTGAATTTAGCGCTGAACAAGGACCCTGGCAAGTAAATGAGTCATTCGACATCATGTTGTTATGCAAGGCACCAATGATTGAAGATAGCTATACGTTTCTGATCGTCACGTCAATGGTGGGAGATATATAAGCAAATTACATAGGGTGCGTAATAAAATTACATGCAGGTTAATCAGATGAAAAAGAAGTTAAGACAACGGGGCAAAGCGATACATGATTAGAAATTACATGCTGTGATAAAAACATACGCATGGATACTTCCGGTTTGGGTCCGTGAATACGATACGGGATTTGAAAGGGAACCGAAAAGCAAGACCAGAAACACGGTTCCAGCGCCAGGCACATATCAATGGACACTTAGCGCTGCATTCCAGCAATTATGGATGGTCCCGCGACTTTACTCCACATCGGCTCAGCAAAAGGTCCGTAGCGTATTTCCACCTGAGGCACAAGATGGGATCCTGGTCGTGATGACGATGATCGCTGTTGTTGAGGCGGTGGAGGTGGAGGCGGAGGCGGCATTGATCTTGATGGTGGTACAGGAAGCACGTGTGGATGCATTTGTTGATGTGAAGACGTGGAAGCCGATTTACCTAGGCGTGCCTTCCAAGCATTGCGGATCGCATCAGAGCGTTCAAGAAGCTAAAACAAAGGAAGGACGTTGCCATGAGTTACAGTGTACAAAAGAAGAATTTGATAGCTTTACTGCTTCTTTCTCTACTCCATCTGCAATGCTCTGAATAATATTGTCGACGATGCTGAGATGGTTCCCGTTGGGTTTATCATTACGGAATCGCATCATGCGCCAACGTGAATGGTCAACTTCCCAATGAACTTCGACAATTCGATCATCGATCTGCTCACCACCCTGTTTAAGACTAAAACCACGATAAGTTCCAACGGACGCACAAGATGGATGATTGAAAAAAGAAAAAGAAAGACGAACCGTTCCCACTCCTCGTCCTCAACATACATTTCATCAAACTGCTCATAACCGTCACCCCCAGTCCATACATGTAGCAAAAACAAAGGTTTGGCATGAAAATCAGGTTTCGTTGCATCATGTGGAAGCGGTGGGAAGCGTAGAACGAGCTTGAAGTCGACCGAATTTTCCGATGGCAGTTTCCACTTCAGTCTTTGTTAAGCACGAATGAGAAAGAGGCGGCTATCTAGATATGCGAGTCAACTTACATATTGTTATCTGTCCCAGGACTATAAGGAGCGTTAACACACGTATAAATGAGGCCGTCGTTTCCATGTTGAAGCAATGGTATACCATCGAATACAGCTCGAACATGATATGAAAAAGTTGTTTGCTTTACTCGAATTCTGAAAGCCAGATTCAACTCAAGATGAGGACAAGGATGAGGAAAGGTTACTCGAAGGGTTGCCGTTCAGCCATGTGAGGATGATCAATCATCATCTTTTCGTAAGGTTTGAAAAACCATGCATTCAGACGCTGAGCATGCAAGTGAATGAAAAACATGCACAGGCAGAGAACGGTAAAGGGCGTACACCACAGCGTTTATCCAGTGGTCTGGACATGACATTCTGATTGTCTGCAACTAGACAATCAAAGGCAAGGTATCGCAGGGTTTCCTAGGCATGACGATTAGAAAAACTTGAAAGACTGGAAAGAAAAAAGCAAAGAAACCCGTTGTGTGCGTGGATCCACATCGACCACAAGCTCACCATCTACCAGCGTGTCCATGAGCGGATTCACGGGATTTTCATGATGGGGAAAGTAAAGACCGCTCAGTTGACGATAAGTATTGTGACGATCAATCTATTAAATATAACTATCAGTAAAAAAATTGTACCATGCATGTTGTATACCCACAATATAAACCGTCTGCTCATCAGACGTAGGATCCGTCAAAACTAACAGTAGTACGCGAACACCGTCGGACTTTTCGCATACCCAGAAACTGAAACAAGGAGTAAATGGAAAGCTGGGCAGAAGTACTTGAGAACTTGCTCGTGGGATTCTAGCCTTGCCAAATCTGTTACAGAGAAACTAACTGGCTGACTGCCTGGAAAGCTGGGCCGAGTATGAGCTGCCATAGCTGAGCCTGAAGTCAGCCGAGACCCACCGCTCGGAATCCATATGGCATAATCTGCCAACGCGATTTTTAAGCCAACGCTCCTGGTCGGAATTCCGTGCGACAAGATCTCCTGGAAGATCAGGAATGATAGACATAGAAAACAAGGAATAGATGACTACGAGTCGACAATGTGAGCTTGGGCCAATATTACCTAAAGTGAAGAACGGACCAATCAAGGATAGAGGTCCGTGCACAAAGCATGTAATGTTCATGAAAATATCAAGAAATGGAAGTTGATTATGACAATGCTACAGCGACATAGTAAAAGTAGAAGTATGAGGTGTGAAATCCCTATCGGTCCTCAGCCCATTCCTGAAAAAAAGGATGAACATGAACAATCCTCCATGAGGCCACAAGACGATCACTACTCACGTTCTCTTTCTTGATCTGCGCCTAATTTACACGATAGCAAGTTAGTCAATGTTTTCCTTGTAATGATAATGTTTCCTACCTCCTCCTCGGGGGTGAAGTCATTGGCGATATTGAAAAGCTTACGAATTTCTTCAGGTGTCTTTCCCTTGATCATGTTCGCAACAGTCTTGCAACCAACATCACTTAGACAATTATTGGGAACGTGGTTAAGAGAAGGTCCAAGGATAAGCTCACAGAAGGGGTTTGATATCAAGGTAGTTGGCAGCAAGAATAATCTCAAAGAGCATCTCCTGGTCCACGGTGATGAACTTCTGGTCCCATTCGCTGATATCAGTAGTTCTCTTGCGGGTCTCATCTTGACCAGACTCGGAGTCAGTGGAGGGGAGGACCTCGTCTCTGTGCTTCTCGCAATACTCCAGGACCTAGAGTTGGCTAACGTCAAGATCGCAACTCAATAACGCGCTCCAACCACTGACCTTCTTCATCACACTCGAGCTCACGTTTGGTAGTGGTATGGCTTGGTCAGATTCACCGACATCTGCAAAAGGAAAGCCGAATTAAGATGTGTGACATGTTGAAGGAGAAATCGAGACATGCCCTCAAGCATGTTCTTGATGAGAATACTGCGCTCTGCGACTTGTTTGTCAACCTGGAACTTTTCGTTATCAGATGTGACGAGGAGAACCATTGTATGGAGGGGAGAAGAAGATAAAAGTGGATAGTGAAGGGGACAGTAATATATGAATCCTGGTCGGTGATTGCCGGGTACGCGGTCCAAGTGTGGTTTTCTGTATCGGCTGCGACATGTCCTTTCTGACTCGTATTGCTCATGCCGTCCACTCGCCTTTCTCCCTCCTCGGTTTGTTGTTTATGACTAATTCCTCCTGGTACTAACCGTCCATCTAGGCTCAGTCAGAACTGCAACGAAAAGGGCAGGAGGTACCGTTCAAAATCATGGAGGCTCTCCTGGCAAGCGTCTTGGTATCAAAAAATTTTCGGGTTCGTAATGTGGACCATTTTTGTCAATCACCGGCTTATTTTTTTCCAGACCAACAGGTGATTCCCGGCAGCATCATTGTGCGACAACGGGGCACATTGTTCCACCCAGGACAGCATGTGTGTGACTTTGTACTGGATATCGATCTCTCACTCTCACGACGGTTATCAGGTCAAGATGGGACGGGACCACACAGTATACGCCGTTGCACCTGGGTTTGTTCGATTTTATAAGGAAAAATGGATGCGAGGCACCCGACGATTTGTTGGTGTCGTGCTGGAACGTGGAGAGGTCCTTCCCCGTGATGAGGCTGAGCGTGGTCGCAGCCGTTATTTCGGCCTTGTCAACGTTAACCTCAATGTGGATAAGCCTTCTGCAGTTGCTCCATAGATTTGCCGTTGTAGACTAGACACTGATTTGAACGATTACATAGTAGGCTAAGAATAGGAATCCGCCACTTCTTTCTCAGCATCCAATGGTAGATCCCAAATTCGTCCTGAATATTGCAGCTCTGAGGCCTTCCGGCAAGTCTCAATCCATCTAGATGATCTCCAAATTCTAAGAAGAAGGGATAGAAATCCCCTCGGAAGAAGTGATCATTGCTGCTGGTCGTGAACTCATCGAGTCAACTGATACGTGGAAAAAGGGCAAAACGTTTGCCGGGGTCAAGACTTTGTTCCACTCTGGGGACTGGCATTGTCGTCTCAGCGAACACCCACCGGACCAAATTACTTTTCAGCAACTCTGGGACAAAATGGCTTATGACAAAGCGCCGAATGAAAAGGAGTATGCGTCATTTCTTGCGAAGCCCATCATAATTACCACATTGCTTCCAGATTTATTCCAATTCTAAACAAAGTTACCAAAGTCAAAGAGCTCTCACCTACTGCTCAGATATGGGCTTTGCACTACAAATTTCCGTTCCCTGTCTCAAAGCGAATCTTTACTGTGCTTCAGGTTGTCCATGAAGAAAATACAAATCCGCCCTCAGGGTCTCGTGTCATCTCACTTCCTATCCGAGCCTCGCTGATATCAGTGCTTCAGATTGATCGTCTCTATCCCCATTGATCTCTCGGAGCACAAGGAGTTACAGAAATATGAAGAAAAGGGGGTAAGAGCATACTATGTCAGTGTAGAACGCGTCAAGCAGCTTGAGAACGGAAACGTGGAGTGGCGTATGGCAACTTCAAGTGACATTGGTGGTTTCATCCCCAAATTTGTGACTGAAAGGAGCGTGGACAAGTCCATAGCAGAAGTACGCGTCTTCTCACACAAACCTCTTTGTAATAATCAAAGGACTTTTCCGTCCAGGATGTTCCCCATTTCTTTCATTGGTTCGAGAAGATCTCAACAACTGGACCCGAGTCAGTTTCCTAATTCATTGACTATGTTTCTGATCAATCCTTGTATTACATGTACATGGTTATTTGATCTGATAACAGCGATCAAGCGAGCTCTAGGTAGCGCTCAACTACAACACATGTATGAATCTCTAGTAACCAAAAATCAGGTAAACTCACCTTCCCAATTGGTGACTGCCTCATTCCAGACTTTCACCTCGTGCAGCCTTGTCCCACCAAAATGATCCACAAACTCACTTCCAAAAATTTCAGGTTCTCTGGCAATGCTGTCAGGGCGCATCATTCGCAGTGTTGCCTCTTCAAGCGACCTCGGCAGTGTCTTGACCTGGAAATCATGAGAATCTTAAGACTCTGATCGTCTCCATAGGACAACAAGAAAAAATAACACATACTTTGTTTTGAACCTTGTCCTCGGGTGTAAGTCGGCTGAACGGCAGTTCCTTTAATTGCAATTTCTTATTAATTCCTCTTATCCCCAGCAAGAATATGGCCCCCAAAGTATAGTAAGGGTTCATATCTGCTCCAGGAACGCGTATTTCGAATCTCGTGGCTTCAGGTGCCACAGATGGTGGCGCGATAATCCTTATCGATGCCTGGCGAGAGTCGTAACCATAAGTCACAGTATTTGGTGCCCAGAAAGCTTCTCCGCACACGAGACGTTTGTACCCATTGATTGTGGGGACTAGCTTATGAGAGTTAGTGAAAAAATTTCTAGTAAAGATCAATTGGATACCATGGGCATGACTACAAGGAAATAAGCTGACTGCTGTGAAGTATGTCAAATTCTCACCGTCGGATAACCCGTCTAATAGCCCAGCTAGAAACATTTCAGCTTCATGACTGATGAATCTCGTATCTTCATTCGCAGCGCCCAAGCGGCCGCTCTTCAGCTGCTCTTTCGAGACAGAAAATATGTTCCTGTTGTTCTTATCACGTAACGAAACATGAGTATGTCTTTCTGATTTCAGTTTATAGGTCTTTCAAAAATAATTTGCGTGCATACCCACTGCAACCTGGAAGCTAGATTCCAATGTAAGAGGCGCAAAATGACCTTCGTATTTGACTCACATTGCCCCACGGTTTTGCCATAAAGCTGGGTATGATACCGTGTCTCATTCCTACGCTCTTGACTAGGTATTTGAACAAAACTGCATTGTCTGCCATTCGCAAAGCATTTGTGTAGGCAAGGGCTGTTTCATAGACCCCTGGTCCAGTTTCAGTGTCTGCGTGCCTCCGTCAGGTAACTGACATCAATGTTGCAAAAGCAATCATACGATGGCTCTCAACCTGGACTCCAAAATGAAGTGCCTCATCCATGATGTCCTGGAAATACGCATTGTTGAGTTGCGTTCTGAGCATAGAATAGCCGTGCACTGGGTGATGTTGAATCATTTCCTTCTCAATAACCACACGAGATAACTCACTTCCAGGCGTAAGGGGATTAAGATGTGTAAATCCCTTCTCTGCGACCGAGTTGGGTGTCTCTGGGGAATTATTTGCGCACATTCACGAGTAATCGTTAATCAGACTTACCTTTGAAATTGAAATACTGAGGTATTTAAATCTCTCTCCATCTGCTAAGAGTAACATTACGCTCACCTCGTACTCCACGCCCGCATACGGAAGAAAACCCAGATCCTGTGTCGCTCTGAGCTCAATTCGAGCTACGACATCCCGAGGATCAACGACCAAAGCGTTCTTGGTGTTGGGATCTTTGAACACTACTAAGAAGAATGGGACATTGTTTTCCCAAGGTATCCTTCTATATGTCGACAGGTCTATCCAGGCGAGAATATCGCGGTAGCCATTTCGTTTGTTAGAAATTGACAATTCCTGAGAATAAACCTGATCATGCATATCCCATCCACTTTTCGTGTCAGACTGATTCAAATGGCTCAATTATTGAATAAATGAATATGACGTACAACACAACGCTGCAGAAACCAAAACCATCCGTCTTTGCCGCACTAAGGAATTTCTCTTTTGACTGGTCAAATTCGTGACGTCAGATTGAATCAGATAGAGGTGCTATGGACTGACAAGAAACTTGCCGCGCAAGACACCATCAGCTATGAGAAGACGAGTAATTTACGTGGTCATCAGTTTCGAAACAAATGTCGAGGATAAAAGAGTCTTTCTACCGTCAATGCCTTATCAACTGCGTTATTGTAGTTTATCGATGAATATGTTGGATCATAACGAACCTGCTACCTTGACCTTGGTGTCAGAGTCAAGAATGGTTATGAGTTCATTGTACGTCTTTGGAGAGCCGTGTGTAGAGGCCATAATCACATGTAGTGGAGGGAAGGAAAGGTTACCAGTCAATCGCTTTATCTAATTTATCTAATCCAGACAGTAATCAAGTTGCCTCAGGAACTCGACTTCAACTGCAACATTCTGAACCGTCAGAGCGTCTTTAACACTGGCTGGAATGAAGGAGAATTTCCCGTGTGCTAGATCTGAAGTGTTTTGTCTTTCAATCAAGTGTAACACGGCTCGTCTTCACCGAGAGGTGCGGATTTTCCTAAAGGATTATTGAGATAGGACATCAAACTCCTCATCCATGCTCAGATCGTGGAATCAACAGACATTTCTCAATGTTCACAATACACGTTTCGAGACCATAGCTACGACACGGCTCTCAATTCGAATGTGCTCAAAATGTTTGAAGACTTGCAAATGAACAAACTTAACAGACTTAGCTCGCTTGAGCTATTTCGTGCTAAGGGGTCAACTAGTTGATTTCCGGTCACTTGACAGTGAGGATGCGGGAGTTGGTCGCAGTGTCGGTCCTTATATAAGGGTAGGCAGTGTCTCGAGTGGGTCAACACCAGCACAACTATAAGACTCCACCAAAGCAACTGCTGAGCAAACAAGCCGAACGGTAGCGTAGCCTTTTAATTGATATCAGGTCCGTGAATTCATACAATCTTTTCTTTGAGAACCCAAAAGTATGCATCGAGATGGTAATGCACAAGCCAGCAAATGACTACATTTCTTTCGTCTTCATGTTTACGGGCCAGATCCCTAATCACACTATTTACGTGGCGTTGCACAATGGTTATCGGGCCCGTCGACATCTTTCAGGAGTGGAACAGTGACCCAGACCGTCATTTTTCGGGTTGCGACGGATTACAAGATGCTTTGCCACAAACCAGAGTGAATTCAGTTGTATCACTCTGAAGATATGTCTTTCGAATCTGTAGGAATTCAATGGATTCAGCACTGACATGACTGAACTTACCGATCTAATCTATGGGTATAAAGTTGAAGATCATTACAGTCCAGGTTAATTGCCATTAAGCCCTCCCGATTTTTGAAGGAGTCTATTCAGGCTTTCTTGAAATTCTGCATCATCAGAATCTGGGTGCTCGGTGTCAATGTCCTGAGCGAAAATACTTTGCTGGATTATATTATGACTGTGGGGTATATTGTCGGATGAGTTCATAATGGTAAAAAGGTGGGACATACTTCCGCAAAAGATCATCCACTGTGCCCTCTCCAGCTACCCAGTCAACTCTCACCCAGTTATGTACTAGTTGGCCATCACGGTAAACCAAGAGAGTGGGCAACATTTCTAGATCAACGTCTTCATCGTCTACGCGCGGATCTTCGTTCTCACTTTCTTCACTCTCATCAATATCATCGCCGAAGAATTCATCTTCTTCCTTGAACGTTCGAATTAGTCGCTTCATTTGTTGTGGCTTCGATGATGATCTGTTCACCGCAGTGAATCCGAGTGCAGACGCTCTCGCACGAAGAAATTTGGTTGCCGGTTCATCTTTAGCAAGTTGAGCTAGGAGACTATCGAGAAGATGACAGCGTTCAAGCGACTGTGTACACAGGAATGGTCGTTAGCAGGGGCATATCAAAAATCGAGCCAGCTTACTGGGTCGTAAAGATGTACTATTACCCATATCCCCCTCACTTCCTGTTCGATTGCTTTCACATATTGTTTCACACCGACTTCACGCAAATACCCAAATCGAGTTCGCAGTGTACCAAAAATGTCGCGTTTTTGGTCCCTTTCCGATTCT
>Ga0153936_100158_pt1 | contig 16805 bp, 19 predicted proteins | sample TSNJ020MetaG_FD_102272 | JGI IMG/M metagenome (GOLD analysis project Ga0153936, IMG submission 102272) | Attine ant fungus gardens microbial communities from New Jersey, USA - TSNJ020 MetaG | ecosystem: Host-associated > Fungi > Mycelium > Unclassified | place: USA: New Jersey, Wharton State... | reverse complement strand
TGAAAAAGTTTCTTAAAACCGTATCGCGGATAGCGCTCTGCCAGCTCAGCCAACGCCCGGATCACCGGTTCATCACACCGGGTATCGGGCTGATAAAAATACACCGTCCTGCTCAGCGATAATGTCCTGCCCGCCTGGCGGATGCTTATGGCAAATTGTGCCGTCAGATAGCTGGCGAGCTCCCGCTCTATCGCTGGTTTTAAAGCTTTTTTTCGATAACGTCTTTCAGGGCCCGACATTCAAGGCTGAGGTCGGCAAACATCTGTTTGAGACGACGATTTTCGTCCTCAAGGTCTTTCATCTTTTTGATATCAGAGGCTTCCATACCGCCGTACTTTGCTTTCCAGTTGTAGTACGAGGCCTCAGAGATACCTGCTTCGCGGCAGACATCTTTGACGGTCCGTCCGGCTTCGACGGACTTCAGTACGGTAATGATCTGGTGCTCGGTGAATCGGGCTTTACGCATGGTGATCTCCTTAAGGACATAATCAGTATGTCGGAAGATCTCTAAAAGTGAATGGCTCTTTTTGCAGAGATACTTACAATGGAGCAAGAGAAATTCGTTCAGACGCTGTCAAGATGAGCATTGAATTTGAACAAGAGATAGAAAAGCTTCGTGAAGAAAATTTATCATTACGTAATATAATTAAAAGAATTAATGATAATCCAGAAATAAACTTAAAAAATACGGTTGAAATACAGTCGAAAAAAAGTAACTAGAGATGTTAATACCACTACTGATAGTGAGGATAACTATAGATATAAGCCTCTTTTTGATAATGAATCCAAGGTGACAGGAAGTTCTCGGTTATTAATAACGGGCCCTGAGCATATCAAGGTATCGGTAGAAAATCATATAAATAGTGACGAGAAATTCAATGGGCATACTTTTATGGTCAATGTTAATGATGAATGAATATCTATCAGTCTTCTTTCCAAAAATTGAAGGGTAAAGAGTTTTAAATATAATTACCATATGCCAGAGGATGGAAAGATAGGCTATAAGTCGTTATGTATAGTTAATTCATTTGATGACGATTTTTTTCGTTATCTAAACGATCAAAAAAACATTCGATTAGAAAATGAAAGATGCTAGATGACTGGTGAAAAAATAATAATAAAAAAATTGTGAAAAAGCCGCTATAAAAGCGGCTGCAGCGTATTCTTATACTCTAAAAGAGTAATTATGGAGCCTTTACCCCTAATTCAAACTCTTCTCCATTTCTAACCTTCTCAAGAAGTTCTCGAAGGTAGTTTGAATATCTATGGGATTGGATCTCATCACCGTTCATTATTGCATAGTGGTATTTGTTATCAAATGTTTTGATGTCTACGCCAGTAATATTTTTCACTATTTCTAATAGCTTGTTCGCATCATGCCAGCCTTTGAAACCAAGTGATTGCCCTAGAGTGGTTAATGTAAAAGGGTAATTTGCATTAAATGCCATACCATCTGACGATGTGGCTATTCCATATAATTTAGCTAGTTCGCCTTCTGATTCGCTGATGCTTGATAACACTCGGTAATCAACTTGAACAGGGTTGCGGGGTATATCAGTCCTAACAAGATCGTAAGTGCGAGCTAAAAGTGCCCGTAATAATTTCGGGTTTATGTTATCAAGAGCTCTATTTGCACCAAACGCCGAAAACACCCAAGAGAAATCATTTGCAACTATACTTTTTATTCGAATGCTTTTATTTGCTGATACTTGAATCAAACGCTCACGACGTGGGTATTCATTTTCACTTTGTTTATCTGTCCATTCTAAAATATATATATTAGGAATAACATCTCCATTTTCTGAAAGTAGTTCATCAATATCAGATAGTATATTTTTTATGTTGGAGTCTTCGGCGTTGTAGCCTATGAATAAAAGAGGGTGCTCAGCGAAGAAAGTTAGCAATTTTGCACTTAAGTATTTCTTTTTCTTTATAAAATCATCGTAGTCATCGCGGTTTATTATTATACTTTTAGGTGTGGAGCTGCAACCGTGTATTTTAAGTATCTCGCCGATACTGCCATGATTAGCATATAGAATTTTTTGACCTATAATAGGAGTAAATTCAGGGTATATCGACTCAAGCAGTTTGTCGTAATTTGTTGTGATGATTGAATGAGGATGGATTTTTCTTAAAAGATCAATTTCGCCATTATCTACAATTTCCTCTTCTAGTAGTAATGAATTAAAAATATTAGATATCTTATATTTAAAATAAATGCTTGGTTCATTTCCTGCTTCAAATAGCTCTGCTGGAAACTCCTTTTCACCATCACCCCATGCCCATTCATTATAAGAATCGGAAAATACACTTCCAATATCAATTAGTTCAGGATACTTTTGTTTGTAATAAGCAAACCGTTTATCGATGTTAGGACATTCGTTAGCAAGCTTTTGGAGAAGTTCCTCCCAGTTAGGGCCTGAAAGATATCTCTTAGTTAAGCCCGAACCAACAAAAAGTATTGGCTGACATCCCATTCCTTCAAGGCATGTTTTTATATCATCACTAACGTCTTCAATGTATTGATGATAGTTATTTGGCATTTAAGACTCCTTTGCTGTGCAATCTTTTTAAATCGCTTGCATGAGGTGGTAGTGATTGTGGGTAAATTCAGCCCACCATTTCATCAAGTCTATACGTTGTTCGAGATAAGTTGAACGATTGTATGCTCTACGCACTTCATTTTTATCACTGTGAGCAAGTGCTGCTTCAATTACGTCGAAATTAAATCCCGCTTCATTTAGTGCTGTACTTGCTATAGAACGCAAACCATGTGCAACAAGCTTCCCACCATAACCAATTCTTTTCAGCGCAGCGTTAGCCGTCTGGCTATTCATTGGCTGCTTTGGGTCATTCCTACTCGGAAAAACGTGATCTCGATGAGCACTAATAGGCTTCATCACTTCCAGAATGTCTAATGCCTGTGGAGATAGAGGTACGATGTGCTCACGCTTAGCCTTCATCCGTTCGGCTGGAATAGTCTAGAGCATGGCATCAGGATCGATCTCTGCCCAGCGAGCACCGGAGGCCTCAGAAGGGCGCACTAGGGTCAGGAACTGCCATTCAATAAGACAGCGAGTCGGAACTGACAGATTCGACATCACCAGAGAACGCATTAGCCTCGGTAACTCTTCTGGCCGCAGCGTCGGCATGTTTTGCTTTTTTGGTTTCTCAAAGGCCAGGCTAACCCCTGATGCCGGATTCGCATCTATCAGACCGGTGTTAACCGCATAAATCATTATCTCGTTAACACGCTGTACCAAACGACGAACAGTCTCAAGTGCGCCACGAGCTTTAATTGGCTCCAGTGCTTCAACAATCGTTCTGGCTTTTATCTCCTGAACAGGTATCGAACCGATAGTGAGGAACACGTCTTTATCTAAAGAGCGCCAAATGTCTTTTGCATAATCTTCTGTGATGCTTCTGCTTTTTATCTGGAACCAGTTAGCGGCGACTGTTGAGAAGATGCTGTCTAATACAATCTGGCGTTGCTCTGATGCCTGTTCTTGCTGTTGTTGGGGGGCGAATCCCTGCGCAAGTAAGGATAAACGTTGATCGCGTATCTGGCGAGCTGCTGCGAGCGTCAGAGCAGAGTATGAGCCGAGACTCAAATTGGTGCGGCTGCTGCTTCCCGGTCGCTGATAACGGAAGCGCCAGAGTTTTTTACCGGAGGTTTTGACGAGCAAGAACAGTCAATCACTATCATGCAGGGTGAAGTCTTTTTCGCGGGGTTTCGCTTTGAGGATTTCGTTGTTAGTGAGGGGGCGTGTAATGCGCGCCATGTCTGGATTCCTTCCATAATTGGTACAGATTTAATACACCACAATATAGCGTGTACCTAAACGTATACCAGTAATCACCGGATTTAGCCGGAAACTCTCGGCAAATAACAGACACAAAAAAGCCCGCAGGGCTTGCGCCGTGCGGGCTCTTAGGACTTCATCGGATGACTCTGGTAATCACCGATGGAGAATTTTGGTGTGCTGGCGGAATGTGAGTTAAATCAGTATTGATATGAATATAAAGGGTTTAATCTAATTCAACTTTATTTTGTGTACCTAAACGTGTACCAATTGTTAACTCTCACCATATTTCCAGGCGTTATTGAGCGGCTGTTTTTAAATCACTAGTGATTCATTCTGTTGGTTTGCTAAAGCTAAAAAATTCTTTTTTTTCGTATTATTGTTCACACTGTTCACCACCGAATTATTTATTTTATTTTCAGTTGGTTAGAGGGTGAATATACGATGAAGAGTGAACAATGGATTGTTCACCGTTAGCGATTTTTAGAGATAAAAAGACCGGCAGGTGCCGGTCTGAAGTAGGTTATGTTGCTGCGTGTTTGTCGCACTTGGGCAACTAGTCGCCATTGATTTCTTCTTTTAGCATCACTGGTAATCCTAATCCGAACATTTTGAAACTGAGGGCATTCCACTAGCCGTTGGCCTCCACATAGGCCAGATATGCATGACCGAAGCACTCCTGAGTTAATCAATTTTTTATTGAAAGAATAATGCCTCAAGAGTGCTATATAAACTATTTTCATCCAGCCTTTCTTGTTTCCACTCACCGCTTATTGTATTTCTTTTATGAATCACCCAGTGAACATCGTCTTTATTATCTTTCAAAATAAGAGATAGTGTGATGTATGGGTTTAAGTTGAAATATTTAGAGTTCGAGTGAATTTCGATAACGCCCCTTCCTAAAGCAGATCCGAACCTAGGCCCAGTAGGGTGAAGGTAGACATCTGTTTCATTGAAAGTGATTTTAGTAGCTAAAACTTCCGTCTTGTAATAATTTCCAGTAATAACACCCTCGCTTTGAATTACGGTTAAACTTCCCTGAAGTTTCTCTTTGATGAACTCTGATAGCTTGTCTGCTTCAGATCTGAAAAACTGTAACATCTTCTTATCTATTTCTTTTCTTCTCTTTGTTTCCTGCTCAGAGGCTTCCGCCTCTCTCTCTATATTTATTCTATCTGATTCTATTTTTTCAAAGAAAGAGTTTGGTGTTTTCATTTTCGCTGATTCCTTTAGGAGATATGTAGATGATTTACCATCTAAGGATGTTGCTTTAATTGTTAGTGTCATCCCTAAAGCATTTATGTATCTCTTTAAAGAAGATATTTTAATATCATTAAAATTATCTTCTATTTGCTTTAATGATGGCTGTGCTATACCCATTCGAGTTGCCAACTCTCGCTGAGATAACCTGTGTTCGTTTCTTAAGAACGCAAGGTCAAGGTCAAACGTCATGTTTTTTTCCATAACATCCTTATTTGATAGGTTAAAGGCTATCAATTATCCTGATAGCCTTTAACCTATCAATGTTGGTGAGACATAGCAAGCTTTCTCTGTGACATTATTAACAAGCCTATATCAGATAGAGATAATTTCGGGGCTGGCATGGGATAATTTTAGCATTACCAATCAGTAGACTGTGGGTCTACGGAGAGGGTATTAATCGGATTAGTGTATGTCGGTATAAACTGGCGTAGACCTATTGTTGGTAATTCGGTTGCTATGTTTCACTTCAATTAAGTAAAAATTTTTTTTGGGTTTTATTGTTCACTCTGTTCATTGTCATTTATTTTACTTTATTTTCAGTTGGTTAACGGGTGGATATAAGGTGAAGGGTGAACAATGGATTGTTCACCCTTAGCGGTTTTCAGTGATAAAAAGACCGGCGTGTGCCGGTCTGAGGTAGGTTATGTTGCTGCGGGTTCATCGCACTTAGGCAACCAGTCGCCGTTGCTTTCTTCTTTTAGCGTCAGGTTGGTTTGTGTCCCCTGCTTGGTGTGTCGCTTCTCATAGTTAAGGCCGTACTCTTTCAGCATCACCGGCAATCCTAATCCGAACATTTTCAGGCTGAGTACATTCCGGTAGCCGTTGGCCTCCATATAAACCAGATAGGCATGATAGAGATAATTTCGGGGCTGGCGTGGGATGATATTGGCATTGCCCATCAGCATACCGTTGGTCTGCGGCAACATTTCCAGATAGCCGCAAAAATCAAAGGCCGGGTCAGCATCACGTTTGATACCGAGTGCCTCATCAGAGTTTTGTTGTGACTGGAGCAAGTTACGCGCATCTATCGGGTTACTGAATCTCTGCATTAGCTGGCGCACAATCACCGCCAGTTCCCGGGCGATTTTATCCCTGAGCTGAGAGTCTCGCTCTTCCGGGGCAATCTGTTCCGGAAAGTGCAGGATCACCCGGCGACGGGATACGCCGCCGCTGCGGTCAGTAAAACGCATCGGATTATTGTTTACCGCCAGAATCACCGCCGGAATATGGGCTGAATAAGCATCACGGTATTTCGGATCAACCGATACCGCATCACCGCCAGTAATTGCTTTAAGTCCTGCGCCGTCACCGCTCCATTTCTCCTGGTCAGGCAACCTGATAAGTGAGAAACCTATCAAGGCAGCGCGTTCGCGTGGAGATTCCAGCATCTCAATAGTGGCTGAGGTGGCGTTATCCTCCCCAGCCAGCATGGTGGCAATTTCAGCCAGAATACTCTTCCCACTTCCACCTGGTCCCGTCACTTCAAGAAAGAGCTGCCAGTCATAGCGGTTTGCCAGCACCATAAACAGTGCAGCGAGAATAATATCGCGCTTCTCTTCCCCGTAACCGGCGGCACGATCAAGCCAGCGCCAGAAATTGGGGGCGTGTGTTTCCAGCGATTCACCGTCCACCGGGGGAGTAAAATCGACTTCACACAGGGTACGCATCCAGTGTGTTTTACTGTGCGGGCTAAAGGTGCTGGAGAGGGTATCAAGCACACCGTTACGAAAACCTATCAGACGCCGTGCCGGGGGTTCCTGTCGGGGAACAATCAGCTTCAATGTCTCCGCCACGGAGGCAATTTTTCCGGATGAAAACGGGGCGTTCAGTCGCTGAAAAAGCCCTGCCACATCGCGTAAAAAATCAGTCGTAGAGATAACTTTCCATGCTCCGGCCTCATAGCGGGACAGGAGCTGGCCGTTAGGGTCAACCGCCAGCGATTCGCTATAATGTTCGTGTACTCGCATCGCCTTTTCACTGGTGCTCATGGCAGTAAATTCGGCTTCGCTCATGGTATTGAACGGGCTGGTAACCGGTGGTTTCAGCGCGTCAAACAGCGCCTTGCGGGTTACCGCTTCGCCCTGCTGGATATGGGCATCGTTCCAGTCACCAAATACCGGCGGCAGAGCGACCAGCCCCTCACAGGCTTTCGCTGCGGTGGCGGCTTTGGTCTGGCCATCACCGTTTAAGTCACGGTCAGCCGCCAGCACTATCTGACAGGCCGGATACTTATGTCGGGCAAGGCTCGCCAGAGAAAGAAGGTTGACGGACGACAAGGCCACCATCACCGTTTCGCCGGTGAGCTGATGCACAGAAAGCGCCGTGGCATACCCTTCGGCAATCCACAGCCGTTTTCCGGCCTGTTTCTGCCCTTCGATGATATGACACGTCCCTTTGACCTGACCGCCTTTCAGGGTGCGTTTAAGGCCGTCAGCGTTAATCAACTGGAGGTTAACCAGTACGCCTGAATCATCATGCAGCGGCACCACCATATCCCCGGCGCAGTAGCTCACGCCGCCGGTTTTGTGGCTGGTCGTCAGCATCAGGCATTCCCGGTCAGGAAAGCCTTTGCGGATCAGATAGGCGTTACCGGTGGCTGTACGGGTTTTTTCTATTAGCCTGGCGGCCTGTTCAGCCGCCGCTTTGCGGCTGGCGTCAGTGTCGGCGTCGACAGCGGTGAGTACCTCGGGGGCAACCGGCGACAGATTGCCGGTGACGGCGTTCACCTGTTTAGCCGCATCCCCGACGCTCAGACCTAGCGCCTTTTCAACCAGTTTCAGCCCGTCACCCGCCCCACACTGATTACAGAACCATGTCCCGCGCCCCTCTTTATCATCAAAGCGGAAACGGTCAGATCCACCACAGACCGGGCAAGCCTGATGGCGGTTTTTAATCACTTTTACACCCAGCGCCGGGAGAATATGCGGCCAGTGACCGCAAGCCTGTTTTACTGTTTCAGTTACGTTTATTTTCATCGTCATTTTCTCCCTCAGTGCAGCACCGGCGGCTTAATGTGGCGGGTACAAAGTTCATCCATCACCGCCAGACCGAGAAAGGACAGTGACGGCATAGCTTTAAGCGGTGCGGCTTCCATCAAATCTTCCAGCAATGCACAGGCAATCTGACGGCCTTTTTCCTCGCCATGCTGGCGCAGATAGAATCCTTCCAGTTCGCTAGCTATAGCTGTTTCCAGCGCTTCAAGCGTGAGATGGGGAAAGCGTTGCTGGCGCTCGCACACCGTCAGCCAGGCACAGGCCACAGCGCGGCGATACAGGGCAGTACGAAGAAAGGGTATTAAGGGCTTGTTCATGCGCCAGCCTCCCCGGTCAGCCAGTGTTGATTGCAACGCCCGACCACACCATCAAGCTGGGTGGTCATCATCGATAGCAGGGAAGCCAGTTGCGTTTGCTGTACCGGTGGCTGTGCCATTACCGTACATTCCTGATGAACCAGCAATTCACTGACGAAACGACCGACATTTAATAAATGTTCCAGACAGCGCAGGTCATCCTGCGAAATAGTGACGTTAATTTCTGATGCCGTTACCGGTTGACCGATATTCATGATTTTGTCTCCAGAGGGTGTGCGAAACCCTGTGCAAATACGCACATAATTTGAATTTATTTTTTAATTACAGATAATTTCGGTAACTGATATCCGGCTCAGGCCGGGGAATATCACGCCACGTATGCCTCACAGGAATATTTCCGATAACAGAGATTTTCTCCTCTGGATAACGATTAATATTTTGCTCCCGCCATATTTGTAATATTGGGTCATCCGTAATTATTTGCAGCACGGTATAACGATTTTCCGGGGCACGTTTAAATTCGTCCGGGTAAAAACAGTTAAATTTTTGCAGGAATTGAGAGAGTGGCAACTCGATAATCTGCCCGTCTGACGAGATACGTATCAGTATCGTGTAAGACTTATGGTGTGGGTTCCAGACCATCCCCGGACAGCGATAAGGTAAATACCAAGGAATACCGTTATCCAGAATACCTACCACGACAACGGAGGCATAACGATCAGAACAATACTTTTCACCAGGTTGTGGAAAATTAAACATCGTTTATTTCCCGTGTCATAATTTGGTGAATATATAAGTTATTTATTTTTAGCTTTGTTATCACAAAACAGAGGGCGTTATAAATAGCGCTGAATCTCTGCGTGATAGAAGCACGATATAATTTTTTTCTATTTCGACAATATCCTGAGACAGTATTAGCCAGTATTTCGTTATGCATGAGCTATCTCCGAGACAGGCAGACGACCAACAAAAGAAAGCACGTAATCGTGAATAAGGGAAAGGCGAGCGGTGCGCTCATCACCGGCAATAATACGAAGCATACAGATACGCGGTTTACGCTCTGAGCGACGAACGGCAGCGAAAACAAAGACAAATTGTGGGTAAAACGAGGGAGGGGTAGCCATCATAGTGATGATCTCCTTTTGCTTATCAGGAGTCACCGCCGGAGTTCTCACGCTCTGATTGGCGGTGACGTTAGCGGGGGTGAGAATACCGGAGCAAAAGGAACCCGGCCTACCCGAAGGTAGCCCCACTAACGCCACCATTGATTCTGTACGGATCTGTACCGCAATGAATTGATGCGCTATGGCTACGACATAAAAAAAGACGCTCAGCGCGTCATATGTCGCCTTTTGCTTAATCGAGTTCTCACGCCCGGCTGTCGATTTTGCGACAGCGGGAAAACTGTACCAGGAAACACACAACGGATGCAAGCCAGAAAAAGGATGTTTTTGCAGAACGTACATCATCATGCGTCATAGCCCTTATTACGGGCTGCGATACGGTCAGTCATCCAGGCAGTGATTTCGGAGTGTAGCCAGGCCACATTTTTACCGCCGAGGGATACCTGCTGAGGGAAAGCATTTCGGCTGATAAGGTCATACACCGAGGAACGGGAAAGGCCGCACAGATGGAGCACTTCCGGCAGACGTAAAAAACGCTCATGAACGGTATTCGTAAAAGGCACCGGCGGGATGACGGACGCAGAAGAAGGGGAAGAAAAAACAGTGTGCATAGGGCTACCTCATAAAGTCCATACATTACCGGGTGTGTCCGTCCGGCTTCGGGTAGCTCTCTATTTTGTGAATATTTTTACTCATGGCAACAATTCAATTTCTGCCTGTTCATCAAACAACAGTTGATTTTCATCAAGACACACAGGTTCGGCAATACTCGGCAAACATCGGCAAATGTTGGCAAAATCGTGATTGATTTTTCTTATACATTATTATTTTTTAATAACTAAAAAGTCTAAGTGAGTAATCTGTCCTCAAAATAGAAAGGTGAACAGTGGTGAACAGACGGTGAACAGTCATCATTCAACTGTTCACCCTTTAACTTACTGTATTACTTATATTTATATTTTGGTGAACAGTGGTGAATAGTTAATAGTATAAAAATAAACAGAAACAGGGTTTTCCTGAGACCCTTCTCTGGCCAGCCTGATTTTTAAGCGCTGTTTGTGCCATATATGCCACAACTGCAATGAATCGAATTGTTGTCTGAGGAGCGACAGAATGACGTCAGGTTGAAAACACAGAGAGAGCCCGACGATGAAAGCAGACTTATTTACTTCAGTAATGAAAACCATTGGCAGCATGCAGGATGAAAAAACACGTACAGTCATTGATAGCGCGCTAGATACCATTAACGCAGAGGCAAACCAGAACGCAGAGGCCACGATGAATAACGCTCTTGAGGCGTTCAATCAGGCCAAATCCGCACACACGGAAAATATGCTGAAACTGAATGATATCAATGCAGCCATTACCCGCAGTGAAAAAGAACGCCTGAATGCCCTGAATGAGAGTGCAAAAGCGGAGCAAAACTTCCGAACCCGCTTCAGGGAATTACGCGGAATGATGACGCCGGAACTTAAAGCGGAACATAGTCAGCGAGTGGCTGGTCGCGAGCTGGCAGAAGACATCACTGTTGTCATTACCGAGCTGGAAGATGATAAAACCGGTGCCATGTTGTCAGCCTGTGAATCAGGAGATAAATACGTCGGCACCCATGCTTCCGCACTCTCTGTTTATGCCCGGAAAGAGTGGGCGTCGGTAATGAAGGACATTCCCCCGGCACTGATACGTGCTTTCGTGTTACGTCTGCGTGAGCTGGAAATGGACGGGGAAGAGCGCCCTCACCGTGTTCTGATTCAGGAGCTGGGCGAGAATGTACTGGCACAGAGCCGATTTTACGCATTCGACATGGCGCATGAGCCCGTTATTTCACAGATTGGCCTTCATCGCCCTGCGCTCACCGGTGTGGATATGACGCTCTATAAAAGCCCAGCCAAGAGAATGTTACGGGCGAAAGAGCTGGCACGGAAGACACAACCGCAGGAGGTGAAGCCATGATGCGCTGCCCGTACTGTAAAAAGGCTGCTCATGTGCGTACCAGCCGCTATCTGTCGGATAACGTTAAACAGAGCTATCTCCAGTGCACCAATGTGTTCTGTTCGGCGACCTTTCGCACCGTCGAATCCATTGATGAAGTGATACGCCCCCCGATGGAAAAAGAACCATCCGAACCGGCACCGGCTGCACCCGTTGCGCCTCCGCGTATACAGGACTGTTCCCGTTCATCACTGCGCCACTGATTCAGGAGAAAGAAACATGACCCGTACACCACTGGAGCAGGCTTTTACGGTCTGCCAGCACAATAAAACGCGCTGGCTTGATAGCAAGTCAGGACTGGCACAGGCTGAAATGGTGCTCAGAGAGCGAGAGTTATCCTGTGATAACCCTGAGCCGGAAGAAATACAGGCATTACGTGATTTATCTGACCTGAGAAAATGGGAAGTGAACCAGTCTGCCGGGGACTATATCCGCGCTCATGAAGCCGTGCAGCACATCAGTATCCGCCGCCAGCTTCACGCCTTTATGACAGCGAACGGCACCGCCCTGACCGTTGCCCTGGCTCCTGAACTGATGCACATCAGTAAACAGCCGGAAATCGTCAGAGAAAGCGCCCTCGACCGCGCCGCCGCCAGTATCCGCGAAGCGTTATCCGTTTATCTGGCCAGCGGGGTTGCTGTTGATTACGCAGAAGATGACCGGGATATTCTGACCGCTATCGGGTTCCGGCCTGACAGGGCATCACGGGCAGATAATCAGCTAAAATATTCACCTGAACAAAGCCTGATTTTCTCGCGTCGTCAGGTTGAACTGAACCGCAAAAAATCCCCGTAAAATGCCTCAAAATCCCCGTTAATATTCTAAAAATAGCCATGCATGGTTTTGCATTTAATTCTGCGAATTTTTCACACCTCATCACACCAGTGCTGGCGCGGCCTGAGTACCTTCACGCAACTGCATTAAAACCGATACACAAAGCGGGCAGGCGAGGAGGGGGAAGTATTGCGCGCTGGAATAACAATGAATTATTTTAATTTGTCGTCACCTCAGAGGTCTATAGTTGGCATGAATGCAAATAAATAGGATTGTATTTGAGAAATTATTTGATGCGTGCCTGGTTAATCGATAGAGCCTACCTTCTGATACTAAAAAATCCTTTGATGTGACTTAATTCAGTGACACCTTTTTGATGCAACTAGTGTTCCTGTCCAGAGCGTAGTAAAGCAGCTTATTAAAACTATCGACTTTCTGTATTAAAAAAGAAGGAAAATATAATTTTTTGGACTCTTAAATATTTTGCTTGTTATACAGGGAAAAAAGCCGCTTTTTTGCGGCGATTATAAATAAAGTTCATTGCTTGTCATTTCACTCTCAAAGGGAAATTTCTCGCCACTACCAAAAGGAGTCAAGGTCAATAGTATCACTTTCAGGAGCTAATTCTGATGGTAAACGTTGAATTTGAATAATCATCGGGGTATGAAATGCGGTTCCCGATACAACACACGCACCCGATGGTAAATTAGGTACTAAAGATCGTGAGGAGCTATCAAGATTATTTATAGAGTTTTTGAGTAAAAATAGATCGTTTTCGTTAACTAAACGATGGAGGAAATAGTTATGTATTTGAGATATTATTGTTGTTGATATATCGGCTGGTCGCTGGCTTGCAATGGTAACGAAATAAGAAAATTTTCGACCTTCCTTTATTATTTCTTCGAATAGTTCTAATCGGTAATCTTTCCAAGTCTCGGATTCCCTATTGGATGTCTCAGATAATATATTGTGAGCCTCATCAATAATAAGATGGAAACTATTTTTTGATGACTTTTTCTTCTTATGTTCCAATAAAGAACATTTTGCAATCAGCATCGGAATTGTTTTTTTTGTTTCTTGGTTACAGTTTTTTAAGGAGATGAAAAGTAATGGTTTAGTATCTAGTTCAACATCATCAATTATTTCAATTACTTTTTCAAGGGAGTTAGTTGATGAGTTTATCTTAGTAATTAATGGGCTTATATGCTCATATTGGACATAGTTTCTAGATACTGATTTAATCAATTGAAGTATTGCCCTGATATTAATTAATTGAAAGACAGACAGTTTCGTGATGTCGATGTTAGTTTTTGATAATGTAGGTAGATGAGTTAGGTATTCATCTGGGGTATTAAAATAAACACCATTTTTATAATATTTACTGTTATCACCTTTTGAATACCAACTGAATTCAGATAGCTCAGAGTTTATCTCTTTCGATTCATCAGGGTTTATAATGTTAATTATAGAGCGTAAGACACTAATGGTTTCCCTGTGCTGGTTTTGACCAAACATAATTCTTATTGTATCATGGAAATAATCATTGAGTTCATCGCCATATTTTATTCTGTTTCTAACAAGAATATTAAGAAATGGCTTTTGGGTTTTTTCCGTAGCTGAGAATAGTATAGCAAGTAATTCTGCGTCCCAAAATTCTGACTTTCTAATTTTTAATCTTTGATTTCCATCTCTTTCATTGGTATCAAGCTCAATGTAATTACTCTGCGTTTTAAATTGGTTGTGAATGGGTTTGTATTCCCCATTAAAATCAATGAATACAAACATGGATTTTTTGAATAAATTTTCTCCAACGCAGGAAAAAAGCTCACTATAAATTTTAGCTAAGGAGTTAGACTTGCCGCTTCCTGTATTTCCAAAAATACCTATGTGTGAGTTGAATATTCCGTTTATAGGAATGTAAATAGGTATCTCTTCTAAAAGAGATCTCCCTATTTGTATTTTTTTAGCATCCGTTTTTCCTTCAAAGGTGTATATGGAAGATATTACCTCATCAGATATAAGATGTAATTCATCTTGGATCATTGGTAGGTATTTTATACCAGAGTGAAATTTACCCCCTGAAATATAACCTATAATTTTAATATCAACGAACCTATCAAATTTCTCATGGTTAGGCTGCGATTCATTGAAGTTTTTTTTCTCTATAATTTCTTCACCTTCTATCTTTCCAATTATATCATGATAGCCTTTTTTTATTATTATATATTCATTTATGGCAATGCCACGATATAGTCTGCCATCATAAATATATGTTGTTTGATAGAGGTTAGGGTGTACGATTGCACGTACCGAAGTTCCTTTTACCGCAGTAACATAGCCGATTATAAACTGCATTTTAATCCCTCCATCGAATCATTTTCACTAATCGAGAAAATACAATCTATAAATCTTTCTAGGTTTATTTTATTTTCATTATCGTCATTATCAGGATAAATGAAAATTACTTTTTTATTACTTATTAATTCACCAATTGTATATTTATCGCTATTTTTATAACAGAAAACATAAACAATTAAAGAGGGGTTGCTCAAGGAACGGGATATTATCTCTCGAATATGTTCATCTTTGAAAGAAAACCCAAAACATATTAATACTGTTTGAGGTTTCTCAAGCTCATAACTCAAGAGTCTTAGCGATTGATAATAGTGTTGTTGGAATACGGTTTCTTCAAACTTTGTTTTTGTTGGATTTACTATAGCTAGTTTATTATATTCTACTCTAAATCTTTCTAACGCTTCTTCGTCTTTACCTTCAAGATTTAGGGATTCTTTTCCTGTTTGGGCAATTGAAAAAAAATCAACTAAGTCTACTGCCGTATTTATATCTAGAACATCTAATTCAATTTCAAGTTCTGTAGGGAAATTAATGGGATAATTAACTTCTATTTTCTCATCGTTAATTTTATTCCATGAGACCGAACCATGCATTTTTATTAGGTTTATTGTTGGGATTTCAAATTTATATAAATCGTTTGTACCTTGGTGCCAAGTTGATGTATGGAAATTACTTATTTGAAGATAGCGTTTATTTAAACCTCTAGCTCCATCGTTAAAAATAAAATTAGTAGAGTTACGTAGTGACCTATCTGAAGCATTTTCGAAAAATAAATCGTAGTTAGTTGTAAAAATATTGGCTCTTCGAATTTGATTTGCACCTTTTTTATTTATTAAATGCACAATATTATCTATGAATTTTTGATATGCACTTAGAGTTTTTAAACGAGTTGTACGCATGATAGGATCTTCTGGTACAAGGCAGAAGCTTTTCTTTAAAATGTTTTTATAGTATTGATAGTAAATGAAATTCTTTATTTCAGAATAGTTATCATCTGTTAGTATATCTTCATAAGTTTTATTATCATTGATTTTTAGAGTTGGTATATATGATGCTGATGCACCTGAACCAATAAGGAAATTAATATTCTTATCATGTAGTTTTGATGCTCTAAAAGCTTTGAATAGTTCGTTTTCCATATATATATTAGACCCTGTTTGTTGATTTGCTTACAAAAATACCCCACCAAGACATTAAACCTTTTCGTTGCTCTAAATAAGTTGACCGATTATAAGCTTTTCTAATTTCATTCTTATCGCTATGCGCTAATGCGGCTTCAATGACATCTGCATTTAACCCAGCTTCATTCATTGCAGTGCTAGCAATTGAACGTAACCCATGAGCAACAAGTTTTCCTCCATACCCCATTCGTTTTAATGCAGCATTGGCCGTCTGGCTATTCATAGGTTGCTTTGGATCATTTCTACTAGGGAAAATATGTTCGCGATGGGCAGTAATAGGCTTTAACACCTCCAGAATATCCAACGCCTGAGGTGATAAAGGAACAATATGTTCGCATTTTGCTTTCATCCGTTCTGCTGGAATAGTCCAGAGCCTTGCATCAAGATCGATCTCTGCCCAGCGAGCACCAGAAGCCTCAGAAGGACACAAACGGGTCAGCAGCTGCCATTCAACAATACAGCGGGTCGGAACAGAAAGACTCGACATGACCAGAGAACGCATTAGCTTAGGTAATTCTTCTGGTCGTTGAGTAGGCATGTTCTGCTTTTTGGGTTTCTCGAATGCCATTCCAACACCTGATGTTTTGACGAGTAAGAACAGGCCGTCGCCATCGTGAAGCGTAAAATCTTTTTCTCGTGGTTTAGCTTTAAGGATTTCATTGTTAGTGAGGGGGCGTGTAATGCGCGCCATGTCTGGATTCCTTCCATAATTAGTACAGGTTTAATACACCACAATATAGCGTGTACCTAAACGTATACCAGTAATCACCGGATTTAGCCGGAAACTCTCGGCAAATTGCAGGCACAAAAAAGCCCGCAGGGCTTGTGCCGTGCGGGCTTTCAGGACTTCTACAGATGACTCTGGAATCATCTTCGAAGGATTTTGGTGGAGCTGGCGGGAGTTGAACCCGCGTCCGAAATTCCTACATCCTCGGTACTACATGCTTAGTCTGGTCTTTACATTCGCCTGGCAGCTGCGGACAGACACGCCACTACCAGACTA